>Ga0114921_10001218_pt1 | contig 11723 bp, 8 predicted proteins | sample BentaG_FD_87016 | JGI IMG/M metagenome (GOLD analysis project Ga0114921, IMG submission 87016) | Deep subsurface microbial communities from South Atlantic Ocean to uncover new lineages of life (NeLLi) - Benguela_00093 metaG | ecosystem: Environmental > Aquatic > Marine > Oceanic > Sediment ...
ACTATTGAGGGTGTAGGAGCGTAATGCTTCTTCCCTGCTCATCCGCTGGTCAGGATAGAAGACGTTTCCATCCTTCATTTTCCGAGAAACCGTCGCGTAATAGCAGGCAATGGGGTCTATATCCTCGACCGGGACATCTGTTCCGTTGCAGATTACGGCACCCGATTTCATGAGCTTTTGCCATACATATGCTCCTTCTTCAGCTCGTTTTTCTCCTAATCTCTTGAACACCCAGGGCCCGTCAGAAGTGCAGTGGATTCCCTGCATCGATGCTATCACGCCCAATTGGCCGAAACGTGGGATATCACTTGGGTGGAGATGCTGCGAATGTTCGATGCGCCAGCGTAAGTCTTTTTTATCCGGATGAGCTTTAAATGCCTCCTCGAAAATATTCAGTGTTTCCTGGTTGCCTCTATCTCCGATGGCGTGTATGCAGAGCTGGAAGTCATTTTCAATGGCAATCTTGGCTGTCTCATTTACTTCCTCCACCGGCGTCGTATTCAGACCGACACTGGTGGGCAGATCTGTGTATGGTTCCAGTAACCAGGCGCCATGAGCTCCCAGGGCACCGTCAAGAGAGCGTTTAATGGAGCGGACCGTCAGATGATTATTCCCCATCCCGGTGATTCTGTATTCAGCAATCCGCTCCTTCAGGCTCTCGTTACTGACTCGAATCATGACATAGAGTCGAACTCCAAGTTTACCCTCTTCAGCAAATTCTTTGAACAAGTCGATGGTTGAAAATGAAGCACCCGCATCGTGAAAACCGGTCACACCATTGGCGAGGCATGCTTGATCAGCTAGCTCGATCACCCGCCGCCGTTCAGCCTCGACTTCTTCAGGAGTGCGCTCTTCCTGATATTGGCTCATCGCTTCTCGCAACAGCCTCTGAGCTGTTTCCCTGAATACGCCAATCGGATTACCCTTAGAATCTCTAACGATTTCTCCTCCTGGGGGATCTGTGGTTTTCTTGGTGATTCCTGCGAGTTTCATCGCCTTAGCGTTGGCATAGGAGGAATGTCCACTGGCATGGGATAATAGAACCGGATTGTCAGGGGAAGCCTTACTCAAAGAATGATGAAAAGGCAATCCATCAACATTCGGTTCAGGTGATTTGTCCCATTTCTCCTGATGCCAGCCTCTGCCCAAAATCCATTCACCAGGTTGTGCTTTTTCGACTGCTTCTTTGATCATAGCCACAATTTCATCCCAATTTTTTACATGCATAAAATCCAGCCGCATCTTGGATTGTCCCAGGCCTGTGAAATGGCCATGTGCATCGATAAAGCCAGGGATAGCCAGTTTTCCCTCCAGGTCAATCACTTTTGTGGTCTCAGCTATGTAGGGCTTAATTTTTTTACTACTTCCTATAGCTACGATGACATCTCCTCGAGCCGCTAATGCTTCTACTTCTGGTTTGGCTTCATCGAGAGTCACAATCTTCCCATTCGTCAAAACCAGGTCTGCTGGCTCCTTCTTTTGTGCACAACTGAAGAATAAACTGATGATTGTGATACTTAAAATAAAGAAGAAAGACATGAAAGATAATCGTTTGACCATAATGGTACGCCTCCTTGTCTGTTATATTTAAAACACCGCTTCTTTGGCGAAGACATCTTATTTTTTTTTAAGAAAAAATTCAAGAAAAAATAATCTTAAGAAGGGGTCAAATCTTTATTATTGACAAAAGGCTTTAAATTGATTCAATAATCATATAGGTTGCGAGCATTGATTGAGGGATTTTAAAAAGATTGTCAATAATAAAGATTTGACCCCAAGATATTTGACCCCAAGATACAAGGCGGTGAGAGTTTTGAAAAATCGGATCTTTATCTGGTGTGTTTTACTTCTCATTTTTATTTCAATCTCAAACAAAGATGCTCTTGCAGTAAGCGATAAAGTCAAGCATTTTGGTGTTTCATCGATATTTGGAGCAGCCAGCGAAACCTGCCTGCATTATAAAACAGACCTTAAAACTTCAGAGAGAATAATTTTAGGTACAACATTGGGAAGCTTGCCTGGATTAGCAAAAGAGATAATTGATAGTACAAAAAAAGGGAACCATTTTAGTGGAAGTGACTTAGCAGCAGGTGTAGCTGGTGCCTTCTTTGGAGCTGTGGTCGGGAATCTCGTCAATAGTAAAATCAAAATAGAGATCGATAAATCAGAGGATAAAAAATCTGTATCGGTTTCCTTTTCCTATGCTTTTTGAGCTGCTTCGCTATTCGCCAAATAAAGCATAAAAAGTAGCCTGTCCCTTTTTTATCTTATTTTTTTTAAGAGAAAATTCAAGAAAATACAGTCAAGTCTTTAAAAAAGGTCTTCAACGGAGCGAGATTATAGAGTCAATTCAAAGTCCTCTTTGTCAATAATAAAGATTTGACCCCTTTTTTTCCTGATAGAATTTCAGATGAAAAAGTCCAAACATCAAAAAGAGTCTAGAGAACGGAACTTGAACCTAATTTAAAATTTCCCTCTTTTCAGATATTTTTCGAGCCATATGTGAATTTCTTTCCACCAGCGGACATTATTCTGGGGCTGGGAAATCACATGCCCTTCATCCGGAAAGACAACCAGTCGAGAAGATATACTCTGCCTTTGAAGAGCCGTGAATAGCTGCAGGCTTTCGGCAAAAGGAACGCGGTAATCATACTCGCCATGAGTGACTAATGTTGGGGTTTTGAAGTCTTTAGCGTAGACATGTGGCGACCATTTTTTATAGAGTTCTGATTCTTCCCATGGACTTTCCCCCATATCCCATTCAGGGAACCACAGTTCTTCAGTGGCTCCGTAGAAACTTGTTAGATTGTATAAACTGGCGTGACTGACTATGCACTTGAATCGGTCAGTATGCCCCATGATCCAGTTCACAGAATAACCGCCGAATGAACCTCCGACTGCAGCCTGTCTGGATTCGTCGACAAAATCATAATGCTCTACAACAAAATCCAGACCCTTCATAAGGTCTTCATAACATCTTCCGCCGTAATCTCTGCTTATCTGTTCGCGGAAAGTAGAACCGTACCCAGTACTTCCTCGTGGGTCAAGGAAAACGCCGACATAGCCAGGAGAGCAGATCAACTGAAAAGTAAACCAGGTTGTCATGAACCTATTTGCCCACATATTTTGTGGACCACCATGAATGGTGAGCACTATTGGGTATTTCTTTCCTGGTTCATATCCAGGCGGCTTTTGAACAAAACCATGAACCTTGGACCCTTCAGCCCCCGCAAACCAGAATTCTTCCAACTCTGGAAGGTTTAACTCCCTCAAGAGCTCTGAATTAGTAAAAGTCAATTGGGTCGCTTTTTCTCCCGAGGCAGGCATTGTGTATAATTCATTCGGCTGGTGGTTGTAGGAGCGAACAAAGACCAGGTTTTTTCCATCAGGCGTGATATCTATGGGACCGTTATATCCATCTTTGGTGATCCTCTTGATACTTCCCTTTAAATTGACCTTGTACACAGAACGATGTCCTTCTTCGCGAACAGTGAAGAATAACATTCTGCTATCAGAACCCCAGAGAATCTGCTCAACTGAGCGGTCAAGGCTGTCGGTAAGTCGAACATGTTTTTTCTTTGTCCTATCGTAGACAACCAAGCATTTGCGGTCTGATTCATAACCGACTTTTTTCATGGCTGTGTAGGCAACGTACTGCCCATCAGGCGAGTAGTGAGGCTGGCTATCAAGAGCTGGATTAGAGGTTATCTTTTTTTCCTCCAGTGTCTCTGTGTCGACAATGAACAGGTCGTGATTTGTACTGATAGCGAGCATCGAGTCCTCGTTTTTTACATAACAAACCTCTTTTCCATTTGGAGAAATATCGAAGTCATGGGCGCTTGATAGTGATACTGGAGGAGTATCAAAATCCCCGGGTGTGAGATCACTCATTGTTCCATCTTTAACATGGACGAGGAAGATATGATTTCTCTCATCGCCCAGCCACCTGTCCCATTGCCGGAAAAGCAGTCGATTGATTGTCCTCGCTTGACATTTAGTAAGTTCATCCTTTGTCCAGTTTTCAATGTCTTTTTTTCCTTCTGGAAGGACTCTTGAACCGCATATGATGTGTTTTCCATCTTTAGCCCACAGGGGAGAATTCAGGCCAGTTTTGGATGAAGTAATTTTCTGTGCCTCTCCTCCCTTAATCCTTATGATATACAGGTTGGCTGTGCCGTCTCTTGTTGAGATAAAAGCTATCTTCTCTCCATCTGGAGACCATCTGGGTGAGTGGTCAGATTTTGGACTCCGGGTCAACTGGACCGACTTTCCTCCAGAAACTGGAAGAAGCCAGATGTCACTGTTGAAACTATTCTCCTTCAAATTAGGAACAGAGATTGTGTAGGCAATCCATTTGCCATCTGGTGATATCCGGGGATCTGAGACCCTCTTAATTTTGTAGAGGTCTTCTGGTGTCATTGGCCGCTTAGATTGAGCATAATTTAAAGGAGCTAAAAGCAGAACAACCACACAGAAAAATGCCAGATACCTATTCATGTTGACCTCCCTTGTAGAATGAATTTTTCATTTGATACAGTGTAAAGGTACTGTCATTAAACCTAATCCATTTATGGGCAAAAATCAATTAACCAATAAAACTTTTTGACCTCGTTTTTTTCCTGTGGTATAAGCCATAGAAAGGGTCGGTTGAAGAGAGTAAAATAAATGGAGGAAATCATTGCAAACAGGAAATACCCTTCCCAAAAAATCTAGCAGCACATCCAAATGGCTCATCGGCTGCGGCATCGGTTGCGGTGTGATAGTCCTCATAGCGGTCATCCTGGCGATAAGTGGCTTTTTCTTTGTCAAGAACATCGTGCAGGAATTCGAGGAAGCAGAAACCCTTATGGAGACCTTGACCGAACGTTATGGACAAATCAAAGACTTTTGTCCTGAACCAGATGGAACAATTAAACCAGAGCAGATGGAGACATTCCTTGCAGTGCGCGAGGCCATGGCCCCAGTCCGCGAGAAACTGGAAAGGTCTTTTGATGTTCTCGCTAGAGAAACTCGGGAAGGCCAAATGGAAGAACCGCCTCCGAGTGTTTTAACAAAAATCAAGACAGGAATTGAATTAGCTCCATTGATTGGAGAGCTCCTTAAAAGCCGCACTCAAGCGTTGCTGGATGCTGGAATGGGAATGGGGGAGTACTACTACATCTATGTGGTTTCCTACTATTCCTGGTTAGGCAAATCCCCTGCGGATAGTCCAGGCGTTCGAGTTGGGGATCAGGATGAAAGAAGAGGTATTGTCGTATGGGATGATGAAGAAAACGAAGAGGACCGTCTGGAAAGAAGGCTCAGGCGGCTCCACCGGAAGATTCTTCCTATGTTGCACAATCAGTATGAGAAGTTGACTGAAGGCAGGGTGTCTGGAGTCGGAGAACAATGGCGCAAGAAGCTAGCTGCCGAGATCGAAGCCATGGAATCTGATCGTTTCCGGCTGCTGTGGCAGGATGGACTTCCTAAAGTCCTGGAGGATTCACTTAAGCCTTATAGGACGCGTTTGGAGGCGAGTTATAGTAAGACATTGAATCCCTTTGAGATAGCTTACTCTCAGAGATGAGGAGAGCAGTCCGGCAGATAATGAGTATTATTTTTATCTTGATTTTATTTTTAGCACTTCTTTTCACAGGATGCGGTGAAAAGCGCTCAGAACAAGTTGTCATCATTGCTCACCGGGGAGCCTCCCATGTTGCTCCAGAAAATACTCTTGCTGCCATAAAAAAGGCAGTAGAATTAGGAGCAGAGTACGCAGAGGTGGATGTCTTTCAGACCAAAGATGGCGAGATTGTGTTGATGCATGATGAAAAGCTGGAACGGACCACGAACGTGAAGGGGAAAATATGGGATTTCACTCGGGAAGAGCTAAAACAGCTGGATGCTGGCTCTTGGTTTGGGAAGGAATTTAAGGGCGAGCCTATCCCAACTCTCCGTGAGGCGATTCAATTGGTCAGAGGAAAGATGAAGCTGAATATCGAGATCAAAATCAAAAGAGAGGAGCCTGAGATTGCTCAGAAAGTCTTGGACTTGATTCGAGCCGAAGAGTTTGAGAAAGATTGTATTATTACTTCTTTTAATAGAAAGACTGTTGAAAAAGTCAAACAGATTGCTGCTGATATAGAAACGGGATTTATCTTTGACAAAGATTATCCTGCTGGTGTTTTTGAAGGAAGCTGGGACGCTTTATGCTGTGATTATCGACTTGTAAACCAAGAGTTTATTAGTAAAGCAAGAGAAAACAGGAAAAAGATTTACGCATGGACTGTGAACAGCAGAAGAGTGATGAGAAGATTAATTGATTTAAAAATCGACGGCATCATCACCAATCGTCCAGGTCTTTTAAGGAAAGTTTTAAAAGAACAAGGCCAGAAACATAGTTAAATCTGTGGCGGCTGGCTCACAGCCAGCGTTTGATCCAGGACCTTATACCACCCGATGCTTTTACGATAATCAGGGGTTTCTTGCATTTTCGGGCCACAGCATGAGATATAGAGTCTCTTGTGATCTGGCGAATAAATGGGTCTCGACTTGAACCAAGAACCACCAGATCATGCTTTTCGGCTTCCTTGAGAATGGCTTCAACTGTGTTTGGAGCAGGTACCCACTTTGTCATTATGCGCTCAAAATCTATGTGGGGACTCTCCCTGCACATCTCAAAAACTCTAGCAGTGTCAATTTTCTTTTTATCATCCACCATGAAAGTGACTATTTCCGCATCATCTTTTTTGGCCAGAATACTCGCAATTTCTAGACCTAAAACACTGTTGGGACCTCCTGCCATGGGCACGAGTATGCGTTTGAATGTGCGATTTCCAAGTCCTTTTAGAATGACTACATTACACGGTGCTCTTTCGATGATGAGATCCACAGTGCTGCCCAGTCTGAAGAGGGAGCCTCTGGGCTGGCCGTGCCATCCCATGATGAGCATATCTGTTTTCTCTTCTTTGACTGCACTTATGATGCCCCGGGCAATATTCCGACAATACCTTATGGTTGTGGCGATGGGGAATTTGAGAATGAGACAGAGCATGGCCTCCACGATTCCTTCTTTACCTTCCATCATGAACTTCTCCGCATCGGTTAAAGGAGTCTGTTCTGGAACAGGGACCATGTGAAGAAGTTTCACCTTGGCCTCTTTAGCCTCGCTGAGGAAATAAGTGGTGCGGACCATTTCCAGTGCGTTATCAGGATTGGCCACAGCGACCATTATGCTGTACTGTTCGGTCTCTGGAGCTATCTCTTCTTCTTCAATGACTTGAATTTCCTCCTCGGTGGTTAGTGTGTGGGATTTTGAATAGAAAAAGTATATTCCTATTCCAGAGATTATCCAGACCGGGGCAATAATCCAGGCAATCGGGCTCATATTCACAAGCCATACGGCGAGAAAACCTTGACAGATAATGGCAATTATGGGTAACCAGGGAAAGAAGGGCATGATGAAACCGTAGGATAATTCATCCCCCATGTTCAGGCGTATTTTGATCACACTTAGATTTACCAGAAAAAAGAGAAATAGGAACATGATGCTTGCGCTGGAAGCCACATCCATCGTCGGAAGGAGTATGGCCACACTTATGACAATACATCCAGTGAACAACAATGCTACCCATGGAGTCTTGCGTTTCCGAGATATGTTGGCAAAGAGTTTGGGCAGCATGCGATCACGACCAAGCGCGTAGGATGCTCTTGTTGCCGAAAATATTGTCGCGTTTAAAGCAGATACAGAAGCAAATATGACCGCCAGCGTCAGAAAAAAGTTACCAAATGGCATGAGCCGAGCGATTGCTTCACCGAATCCCCTCTCTCTAAAAGATCCAATCCATTCCCACACTGAACCTTCAATCCCCGGAGTTCCCGCCTTTACGGAGACAATCGAGGCAAAAGCGACGGCGACATAGGTCACTGTCACGATTAAGACAGAATATAACATTGCTTTCGGAAGATTATGCTTTGGGTCAATAGCTTCGTCACCAGCCTGGGCAATAACCTCATACCCCTCAAAAGCAACATACGTAAAGCCCATGGTGATCAGAATTTTTGACCAGCCATAGGGCAGATAGGGTGAGAGGTTCTGGAGCCGTGAGGGATCCATGAGCACTACGATGAGTCCTACAAGCCCGATGAAAATGAGGAAAATGGTTTGGCCAAGGGTAAAGAGAGCACCAATTTTTCCAGTCTCCGCGGCTCCTCTGTAATTGATGTAAAGGAAAAAAAAGGCGATGAGAAAAGCAACAATCTTTTCAGTGATTCGTGTGGAAAAAGGAAGCCAGCTGAGCAAGCCCAAACCTTCGAAATATCGTACTGTGTAGATGGCAAAAGTGACAGCATATAAGCTGCCGGCAACACTGGAGGCGAACCATTCCATCCAGCCTGCGTTGAAACTTGTGCCCCTCCCGAAAGCAAGACGTGCAAAATTATAGGCACCTCCAGCACGCGGGATGGCTGAACTGAGCTCCGCATAGGTAAGAGCTGTTAATATCGCTATCACTCCGTTGAGGGAAAAAGTGAGGAGGACACCGCCTGGTCCTGCGACACGGATTGTGTTGCCGATTCCTATGAACACTCCCGCACCAATCATCATTCCCAGACCCATCATAGTGATGTGAAAGAGGGAAAGTTCGCGGGAAAGTTCAGAGGGTATCTGAGTTTTATCTTCTCTCATTCATTTCCTTAATAATCTCGCGGGCAGAATGGAGTTTTTTTCTTCTTATGTTTTCTATCGTTTTTCGGCTCCAGAACACGATGTATGTTATGAAGCCAAGCGAAACAATTACAACAATACTTCCAATAATGATATCTTTATACATAATTCACACCCTTTATTTTATCACTTTAAGAAAATCGCACAAATCATGCTCATTTTAATCCAATGAGTATAATCCTATTTGGAATATTTGTAAAGAAATGGAGACAACTTTCAATTTAATAGTCTTACTCGTCTAGCCAGTCTAGCGTGTAGAATTAGGGACAGTCCCCATTTTTCTCTTGATCGTCTAGCCAGTCTAGCTAGTCTAGCCAGTCTAGCTCTTTATATTATGACGTATGATCATGAATTATTTTCCAGCCCTCGGTCATCCGCTGGAATATTAAGGTAAATAATCCCTCCTTTGAGGAGTCCTTCAGGATGAGTTTCCACCTGCCCAGAACATAGGCAAAATCGTTTGAGAGAGCTTTAATATAAATATTGGAAAAATCCAATTTCCCCATATTTTCTCCAGAATAGCTATTTTTATACCTGGAAAGCAATGCCTGCCAGCCCCGAAGCCTTATGTTGCCAGATTGGAAGGTGAAGTCTTCTGAGTTCCAGTAATATTCCATGAAACCTTCAATATCTCCTTCATTCCATAATATCTTTTGCCGTTCAAGAATAGTCTGAATCTCATTTTTTGTTTTCGGGATATCAAGCGAAGACTGGAAGCTGTAAAATAAAGGGAGAACCAGTAAAAGGACTATTTTTTTCAACTTCCCTCCTATAAAAGATTTTTGCCAAAATCAAAAATTAACGCCATTATCTTGCCAGTAAATATTTAATAAATCAATTCCTCTTTAATATGAGAAAGGGGGATAGGTTGTTTATAGGGTAAATTGGGGACAGTCCCCAATTTACTTGTGGGAGGCAAACAGCCTGGTTTCAAAGGAACAGCAGATGCTGCTTCAACTCAAGTTCTGACTGTTCAATTTGAGGTTGTGGGCGAGGTTAAATTCTAAAAATCTGCAGCATGACAATCCCTATGATGACAGCAAAAATGAGATAGTAAGTCATGGGGATCAATGTTTTGCGGATGAGCAAGCCCTCCATACCCAAAAGTCCAACCACTGCCGAGGCAGCAACGACATTGTGAACACAGATCATATTCCCGGCAGCTCCTCCCACTGCCTGTAGGGCTACGATAACACCAGGAACAGCGCCTACCTTTAAGGCCGTTGCAAACTGAAAAAGAGAGAACATCATGTTGCTGAAGGTGTTGCTTCCAGCGATAAAGGCACCCATTGCTCCTATAACAGGTGCCAAAGCTACCCATCCTTTACCGACCAGTGCAGCTGCTCCACTGGCCAAAACAGCAGGCATTTTATCCAAGCCCCCAGGAACTCCACTGTTGATAAAAACCTTAACCATGGGAACTGCAAAACCGAGAGCGATGGAAGGGCCGAGGAGTGTTCCCATGGAGCGAGAAAAGGCTCTTTTTACCTGTCTTGAGGGAACTCTCTGGATGAGCACTGTTATGAATACTGTGATCAAAAACAAAAATCCAGGCAAGTAAAGGGGTTGAAAGCTGGTACTTATTGATGTCCCGAATATATTCGTCAGCTTTATGGCAACAGATGCCAGGGCATTCTTTATAGGAAGCCAAAGGCGGCTCAGAAGGAGAAGGACAGCAACCAGAATATAGGGAAGCCATGCTCTAAAAATCGAAATTTGGGGACTGTCCCCAATTTTCCTTGCTTCAAAATTTTGACCAATCCATTCCTTGGGCCATGTTTCTTTGGGGGCAAAGTTCCAGGTATCTTTAGGGATAAGGAAACCTGCCTTTGCCAGGGGGATAACTACTAAAAGGCCAACGAGTGACCCCACAAGAGAAGGAAATTCAGGACCCAGGAAAACTCCGGTTAGGGTGTAAGGAATGGTAAAGCAAAGTCCAGCGAACAGGGCAAAGGGGAAGATAGAAAGCCCCTCTTTCCAGCTTTTCTTTTGGCCGAAGAACCGGGTCATCATGATGACTAAGATTATGGGGATAAGAGTTCCCACAGTTCCGTGTATTAAAGCCACCTTTCCCCCGATTGAATTCAAATAGGCGGCGAAATCAATGTTTTGGATGCTCAAGTAGTTTATGACTTCGGTTTGTCCGCCCAATCCTGCATTAACGCCGATGACGATTGGAGTGCCGATTGCGCCGAAAGAAACTGGAGTGCTCTGGATGATCAAGGCTATCATGACAGCTGCCATAGCCGGAAAGCCGATGGCAACCAATAGAGGAGCTGCTACTGCAGCCGGTGTTCCAAACCCGGCCGAGCCTTCGATGAAAGAACCGAACAGAAAGGCAATGATGATGGCCTGGACACGACGGTCAGCAGATATGAGGAACATACTGCTCCGGATAGCAGAAATAGAGCCGCTTTCTTCCTGGAGGTGAAGAAGAAGTATGGCACCTAGGATAATGTAGAGAATCGAGACTGCTGTAAACAGGCCATCTATTGAAGCAGCAGCTATCTGTAAGAATGGGACCTTCCAGACAATAAATGCTAAAAAACAGGTAATAAGATAGGCGATGGGCATGGCCTTTTTTGCGGGCCATCTGAAAAGAACGATGAGTCCGAAAACACATAGGATCGGTAGAAGAGCCAAAAATGATAAAATGCCCGGACTCATGGATAGAATCCTCTTTGGTTTTGATTCTCGAAGTTTGTGAAAGCAGTAAATTTAGCTAGATACACGGCTTTACTTGATTCCCCGATTTTATAATTCAAGAAGAACAGGATGTCAAACAGAATATAGAAGCTAGACTGGCTGGACTAGCTAGACTTGCAAACAAAATAGACAATTTAGTTTTTCTAATTTATCTAGTTTGGATTTGATGAATCAAACCCCTACAGATCTTTTTAAATGATTCATTTTTGTTAGGATTTGATAAATCAAATCCCTACATAGTTTAATTTGAATTTTTGTTTTGTTTATTCTAGATTAGGAAAAAGATATAAAAGGAATTAGGAAAAGATAAAGA
>Ga0114921_10001219_pt1 | contig 11722 bp, 11 predicted proteins | sample BentaG_FD_87016 | JGI IMG/M metagenome (GOLD analysis project Ga0114921, IMG submission 87016) | Deep subsurface microbial communities from South Atlantic Ocean to uncover new lineages of life (NeLLi) - Benguela_00093 metaG | ecosystem: Environmental > Aquatic > Marine > Oceanic > Sediment ...
ATATAGAGAATAATAAAATTTCAGGTGTGAAAACTGACAAAACAGAGCACAAAGCTCAAGTAATTATTAACGCCGCGGGAGCTCATGCTAGCGACATTGGAAGTTTTATAAATGTCGATTTACCCGTCGTTCCAGAAAGTCACGAGGCGGGGATCACAGAACCTGTTAAAAAATTCTTTTCTACGATGGTAGTTGATATTAAACCCGCTGTAGATAAGATGTTTGGAAACTCAAAAAATTACTATTTCTATCAGAACAAAGAAGGAAAAATAATCTTTTGTTTAACTCCAGAACCTAATATGCCTGGATTAGATCGTTACGAAACTAGCTCCTTTTTACCACAAATCACAAAACGTATGGTTAATTTGCTACCAAGGTTTAAAAATATAAAAATTAGAAGGACTTGGAGAGGATTGTATCCCATGACTCCTGATGGAAATCCTATAGTCGGTAAAGTCAAAGATATTGAAGGATATATGAATGCCGTCGGCATGTGTGGACAAGGTTTTATGCTCGGTCCTGGCCTCGGTGAACTTTTTAGTCGCATAATCACAGAAAAGCTAAGCTCGAAAGATTATCAAATGTTAGAAGAACTTTCTTACAGTCGTGATTATTATAGAATTGAAGATTTAAAGTAAAAAATATAAAGAATAATCTGATATAATCTAATAAAAATAAGATTAAATGATGTTAAAATGGTTCGACATTTATTAAAAATTTCTGATTTTACTAAGGCAGAAATCGAGAAGATTATAAATAAAGCTGTAGAACTTAAAGAAAATCCTCAAGATTTTACTACTACGTTAAAAGGAGAGACTCTTTTAATGATTTTTGAAAAACCTTCCTTGAGAACAAGAATTTCTTTTGAAGTAGGTATGCAACAATTAGGAGGTCACGCGATATTTTATTCTATCAAAGATTCCCCTCTCGGTAAGAAGGAAAACATACACGATACAGCAAAAGCAGCTTCGAGATTTGTTAACATAATTGCAGCGCGATTGTTTAAAAGACACGATATGTGGGATTTAGCTCAATACGCAGATGCTCCTGTAATTAACATGCTTGACGATTTCGCACATCCTTGTCAAATGATGGGAGATTTCTTAACTATCAAAGAGAAAAAAGGAAGATTGAATAATCTTAAAATAAGCTATTTCGGAGATGCATATAATAATGTAACATACGATTTAATGCGGATTTGCGCAATTTTTGGTTTAGAATTAGATGTGGCTTGCCCTGTTGGATCAGAATACACGCCTGAACAAGTAGTTCTTGATGAAGTCTCTCAAATATCAAAAGAAACTGGGGCATATATAAATATTATCCATGACGCATATAATGCTGCGAGAGATTCTGATGTAATCTATACCGACTCTTGGATGTCATATGGTATTCCTTTTGAAAAGGAAGAAGAACGAAGGATTATTTTCACACCATTCCAAGTCAACACACAGATAATGGAAATTGCTAAATCAGACGCGATTTTTATGAACTGCTTACCCGCCAAAAGAGGTTACGAACAAACTGCTGAGGTTATAGATGGTCCTCAATCTATCGTGTTCGATCAGGCTGAAAATAGATTACATAGTCAAAAAGCAATAATGCTCTTCTTACGAGATAAGTTTTAAAATATTAAAAATATTGAACTTCCATGGAGGTTTGAGACTTCCATGAAGGTTCCACAATATAAACTTTAAATAGAACCCCTCCTTTTAATTTTATTGAGTAACGAAATCTTTCTATTAGAACCATGTCTCCAAGTAACTACCCCCCTAAAGAAATTATTAAGCATTCTCTAACTGGAAAGAAACAATATGACCAGATAATCTTATGGATGCTATGTAACAACGATGAGTGCGAGTGGGCAGTTTTTCTTCAAGAACCGCTAAAAATACCAATGTCTACATTATCACGACATCTAACTCAATTGCAAGAAGAAGGATATGTCATTAAACCATCAACGGGACACTATGAAATAACTCCAGAAGGTAGAAGAAGATTTCACTATTTGTCAACCGCGAAAGAAGCAAAAAGAAAACTAAGCTTTCCCCCCAAAATTATTATTAAAAAGAGGAATTATAACCATTGGATTCTGTGGATGGTTTACAATAATAATTTCTGTAAATGGGTTGACTTTTTAAATGTTCCTCTTTCTATTAATCAATCATCCTTATCTAAAGCTATGAATCAATTGATAACGAAAGAATTGATAATAAAAGATGAAGATAAAAAAGAATATAGGATTTCTCATAGAGGAAAATCCGAGTATTCAAGAATGCTTCAATATTACGATTTAGACAGACAAACGATTCTAGAAGAAGAAAGTAAAAGAATTGATGATAATACTAGAAAGACAATTGATTTCTTTAATGAACATAAAATTGAGGATGAGGACATTCAATTTAGATTTCTTAACAACCTGTTGAAATTAGATTACAATACAGTAAAGCCTATGCTTAAAGATGAAGTAGATTTCCATAAAATTCTATTATATCTTTCTATTAATCATCCTAACCAATATCCTGAATCCATATCTATAAGGAAATTTTCTTTAAAGTATGGAATCAAAGAGAATACTCTCTCCTATTATGTTGATCAGATTGTAGATAATAATATTTATCCAATAAAATATTTTAAAATAACAGAGTCAAAGAAAAAGCATTACTATATTCAAGAAGACGAAAAATTGGAAAGATTTATGCGTGCTATTACAGAGGATCATATTACTAAAATTACTTATTTGAATAAGTTATTTTCAAGATCATCAGACATTAAAGCTACTATAGATGGCATACTCGATGAACTTTGCGAGTTATTATTTGATAAACACTTACGTAACGCGTTGAAAGGGTTTTTATCTGAATATATTACATATTTGGCTTACAAAATTGAATCTGAAATGGACTTTAAAGAAACTTACGATAAATTAGAGGGAATAATTTGGCAAGAGATGTCTAACATCTTTCTAGTCAAGAGTAATCAAAATCTTGACGACCAATATACTGAAGAACTTAAAGAGATTGAAAGTGAAATCGCAACAGATCAAGATAATTTTGACCTTTATATGGCTAAACTTAAGCACTTGATTTATATCGGGCAGATCGATGATGTTCTAAAAATTTTAGAGGATTTACTGGAAAGGTTTCCCGAACGAGAGAGGGAGCTTAAACTAAAAAAAGCTTCTGTGCTTAAACGAATAAAACAACCTAATGCAGGATTAAGCATTATCCTCGAATTAATCCAGGATTTCCCCGAAGATAGTGATCTTTTAATCTACAAAGCATATTGGCTGCAATATTTAAATAAGAAAGAAGAATCCTTGAATTTAATTCGCGATATTGTTAAACTTCACCCAAATAATGGAATATATCGAGATACCTATGGTGAAATTTTAATGTATTTTGAAAACTATGAAGATGCTACAACCCAATTTAAAGAATCTTTAAAATTAGCTGAAGATAATTGGTATGTTCATCAAACATATATCAAATTGGGAATATGCTATAAAGAACTAGGAAATTCTGAGTTAGCAGTAAAACATCTTAACAAAGGAAAAGAAATTGCAGAAAAATCATCTATAGAAGCTGATATAAAGCAGAAATGGTTTAAAATTGCGGACCTATTTCTTGCTGAGATTGACCTACTATAATTTTAGAGGATTGGTTTAAATAATCTAACTACCTATTATTTAATTAAAAGAATAATTATAGACTTCTCTAATGATATCTAAGGTACTTATAATAAGAGCGAATGGAATTCTCTGTTACTCAAAAACACTCTTTGGTCACGATCAAATAGACGATGATTTTGTGAGCGGATTCCTTACTACATTCTTAGATATCGCCCAGAAAATTGGTGGAGGAGAAATCAAGTCTTTAAATTTTAGGAATTTTAATATTATCTATTCTTACGATGACGAAAAATTTTGTATATTCATACTAATTGCTGATATTAATGATTTAGAACATGAACTAAGAAAGAATTTAGAATTATTAAAGAGCGAATTTATCAATAGATATAGAGATGATTTAATAAACTGGGATTCTGATATAGCAAAGTTCGAAAATTTTGATTATTTTGTCGAAAAACATATTTATATTCCTCCCAAAATACTATTGGTTGGAGAGGATGGTGTAGGCAAAACCAGCATCATGAATTTATTTCCTGGGGATACCATCATAGAATTGGATAATGATATGAATGAAAGTATACAGAAATCCATTTTTTTACCCAATAACGATCAAATAATTGCTTGTATTTTGAGGGAGATTAATATCCAAGACATTCTTGATAAACTTGACATTTATAGGCAAATTTTAGATTCAGCAATCATCATTTGTTTAGTTACTAATTCAGGAGCATCAAATTTAACAAGAACAAAAAGATTATATTCATTATTAAAACCGATAGTTAACAAAGCTGTTTTCTATGCGATAGCTAACTTTCAAGATATAAAAATCGCTTCTTTTGAGCCAGTTAAAATCGAGAATTTTTTTGCTTTAAAAACTTATAGCTTTTCAGCAACTTCGAATAATGCGAAAGACAAGGTTATTTCAATATTTAGGGATATGTTGAATAGCTCTAGAAGAATAATATAAGAAAAATTCCTTGTTAATCTAATTTTTTTAAAATTAATTTATAGATTTGTTCAATCATATTGTTTATGTCTTCTTTTTTGAATTGGATACCAAGTTTAGTAGAAATTAAAGCGGGGATAGTATTTTCGGTTTGAAATATTGGAATAATTGGTTTTTTGAGTTTTAACGCTGCTTTCCACTCCATTTGCACCGGTTCAGAATTTTTAGAATTATTTGAACAAAAAATTATGAAAATATCACACTTTTCAAGATTATTATTCATAAAGTCGTAGATATCATCTTTTAGGGCTTCTTCCCAATATAAGATATTACCTATTCGTGGATACTTTTTTAACTTTTCAGAAATATTACTAACCTCAAAAAATTCAGAATCAAGTGTAGCATAACTAACAAAAACTAACAAATCCTTTCGTGAAATTATTGTGGTTGAAATTTCCTCAATGACATTTACCATAATATCTTTAGATTCCATTTTAATCGCGGAGAGGGCTACAGTTTTCTCACCAAACATCTCTTCTATTTTTTCTTTCTCGATAGCAGTTTGTTCTTTATCTTGGAAGTTCGCAAAAATATAGTAATTAGGAATTTTTGCTTTCTGCTTTAATTCAGAAAATAGCTTATGAGTACTTTGGAGGTTAGTTATGGCTGAATTCGTAATTATAATCACACTATCTGAGTTTTCTAAGAGATCTTTATAACTCTTTGAGTTATTAACTAGTTCCTCTAAGTTAATTTCCATCAGGACTGCTTCTCCTACTCCTTCGAGCTCAACAGAATTTTGTACGAGTTCATTAAGATCGTCGTCAATCTTCAAAATAGTTTCACCTGGAAGCAAATTCATAACAGTTGTTTTTCCTACACCTTTTTCTCCAGTTAGTAAGATTCGAAGAGGATTCATAATTAAACCGCCTAATGTTTATTACTTTGTAGGATGATATTCATCCAATTAAGATAATGATAGTAATTAAACTAATTCCAAGTTATTTAAATTTTTGATTCAGATTCATTTTTTACATAAAGATTTAAAAATTCATTAAGCTAATATTAATTAATAAAGTATAGAGGAAAGATAGATGCGAATTTCAATAGAAGATACCAGAACAGGCAAAATTATCAAATTGGATGTTAAGGAACACCATCAAATTGAGCGAATAATAGATATCGTTATTAAACACATGGGGATTATCAGTTCTGAGCAAAGATCTTATTCTTTGGTTTACAATGATAAAGAACTCCCGAATAAGATAACTGTCGGAGATGCAGTTCATAAATTCGGTTTAAAAGAAAACGAAGTCTTAGCTTTATGGGCTAAAGTCGTTGGTGGAGGATCCTAAAGTTTCTAACCATTCAGTGTAGGAGTTTAGTTTGATATTTGTTCGTTTCAATTTCTTTTTTAATCGTCAACTATGATAATATCATCTTCGTCTTTTTCTTCTACTAGTTCTTCGGCATTATTATAATTCTTTCTAATTTCTTCAATCGGATTTTTCTTGAAAAATTCCGCAGCTTTAGTACAGATATCATAATTAAGCGGATCGTCAGGGTTTGGATTTTCAATTAATTTTTGTAATGATTTCACCGTACTTTCTAAATCTGACAATCTAGACCATTGTTTTAGCACGTTTAAACAGATGTAACCCGTGCCCGGTTTCTCTGAATTTTTTACTTCTACGGGATGAATATTTGGGTGAAATATATTTGAATACCAAGATAAATCGATTCCTCCGGGATAAGGAAAAGACCTATTTAGCTTAATAAAGACGCGGTGAGATTTTATTGGCATCAATGTTATTTTCTCGGTATTTTCCTTTGTAATAAATCCTAAGGAATTAATGTTTACCCAAAAGTCTACATTGTTTTCATGCCATGTAATTGTATCGCTTTCAATGAAATTTAAATTCATTAAAATCTTAATTTCGTTTTCGATGCGTTCTTTCCAAATCTCTTGAGGCAGTTTTGGCATATTTAATCTCCATTATTTATTTCTACATTAATCTAGTTAACTTACAGGTTTATTATACGAACATGTCCAACAATTTGGATCTTTTAATTTTTCAATTAGTTTAAATCTATTCATTAAACCATTATATAATAACTGTTTTCCAATTAGAGGCTCACCTATTTGAGGACTCCATTTCCCATGTTCTCTAAAATAATCGAGATCTAAAAGGAATTTCAGTACTTGCTGAGTTTGTATTCCTCCAATTATTGATGTCGTTGTAATTATGGTAGCGATTTTTCGAGTTGTTTCTTGATCTTCAGATTTAATCTCTTGACCTGTACAAGAAAATTTATTCCACATTAAATCTAAATCCTTATCAGAAATTGCACATTGTAAACAAGCGGATTCTTTTACTCTCGAATAGACAGCTTGTACTGAACCAAAATGTTCATCGATTCCGGAGTCAATAAATGGTATGTTGTAATAATACGCGTAGTTGTTCGCTTCCAAGCGAGCCTCAATGTTATCTAAGCAAGAACATATCACATCGCACTGTTTATAAAGATTTTTATCTATTGTGTTTAGATCTTTTTTAATTGGAATTATTTCAACATCGGGATTCAATATTTCGCAAGCTTCTTTAACCACATCGACTTTATACTCGTGATTTTCCGCGGCTTTACTGTTAAATAACACACATCGATTTAAGTTTGACTTTTCAATAAAATCATAATCGATTATGTATACTGTTCCCACTCCAGATAAGACCAAATTTTTTACTACTTCGTTCCCCGTTGCCCCTACCCCAATTACCATGACCTTTGCGTTTGCAATTTTGTTCTGATCCCAACCATCTATTCTTTTTTGACGATCAAATTTATCGGAGTCAATTGAATCCTTATCAATTACTTGAATGTCTTGATAGTCTTTTTGAGTCGGTATTTTCAATATTTATCAATTTTTATTATTTATTTTTCGATATGATTGCATGACTAATTTCTTTATACCCTTTTTTGGTAGAATCGTCTAAAGTGAAAAATGTATATTCCTTTCGTATCGGATCCATAATTAACGCGACTTGGTAAGTTTCTGGAAAGAAGTATCTTTGTGTATGAACATCTGTTGTAGATAAAAAGCATCCAAAATCAGGATGTGTATGCCACCACCCTAAAATTCTTAGATCGTCGTTTTTCCTAATATCTTTAAGTCCTTTTAACACAATATCGAAATTTCCCGCTGTACCATCAATTTGGGAAGTAAAATATTGTTGGCTATCCACGGCGTTCTTATCATATAATTGGTCGGTGATAACTACATATTTATTCTCTTTCCATTCAAACACATTTCCAACTAAATACCCAAATAGTTCTAAATTCGAATCACTACAAATTTCTTTTACTACTTTCAACACATTTTCGTAAATATACACAGGAAATATGAAATCGCGATCAATCAACATTTTTCCGAGAGAGTTCCGCCCGAACTACTAGTGAATATTATTGTTATTACAATGATGAAACTATCATTTTTATAATTAATTTAATTAAAGAAAGATATATTAATTAAAGTGATTAAAAGAAATTCATTTTAACATATAATTTTTGATTGAAACTATAAAAAAGGTGCTGATATTTGGCTGAAGAAGAGAAAGATTCCCCTCCAACGATAATAAGCACCGAAGAAAAAGTGATTAAGAAGCAGAAGCCTCCCAACAATAAAATCCTTTCTTTTAATCTTGTAGAAAATGAGAAAGATAAGGATTAATCTCTGGTTTTTAGGTATATGATTAAACCAATGAAAAAGGGGAGTATCCATACAATTAAAACCCATATAAACGCGTTCAACTCTTTTTTTTTTGAGTCTCTATACACCCAAACTGAAATGAAGGTGGAGATAAGAAAGGGGATCGTCAGAAAAATTGCGAGAAGCAACAATATTAGTTCAATAAACTCAGCCATAATTTTCCCTCCATTTTTTTCATTCGATTATTATTTCCTCATCACTGCTTTCTTCCATTTTTACCTGTTTGGATTCATCGAACGGAGTTTTGCATACCCAACACATATTCTCTAAATTAGTTAAAGCGTTAGAACACTTAAAACAGTATAAGCTCTCGCATTTTGGGCAGACATACGTTAATCTTGAGATTCTATTTTTACAGACCAAGCATAGTCCTTTTTCTCTATACATTTTTACGTCGTTTATACTAATATTTACAGGTCTCGTAAACATTTTAATAGTATCTTGGATCTCTACTTTTCTTGTTTCGGATTCCCTTTCACGGCTTCTAATAATGGTATATATGATATATACTGTGACCAGAACGAGTAGTAAGACGGATATAAAAATAATAATAATACTTAGCACATCTAACTGGAGATTGAAAACGAGAGTTAACGCTAAGAATATGATAATAATGCCAATAACGATAAAAATTGCTAATCTAATTAATAATTTGTTAAATAATTCAAAGTATCCTAAAAATGGAGAAATAGTGATAAAAACTCCAATAATCAAGAATAGAGAAGGCATTACTCGAGGAAATGGTGATATAGTTTTTATGAAAAAAAACTCTAACGCCCAGCCAATTGAAAGAAGGATATATCCTATTGCCATCACGTAGGAAATCGCCCGAGACTCGCGTTTTGACCTGAAGGAAGACCAAATATATATTACACATAATCCTAATAAGGTGATAAAGTCAAAGAGATAGAGATATAAGTAAAAGTATAATGAAATATAGTTTCCAACGTCATATGATTGGAATATTGCGTCAATATCACCCGTGTAATAACCTCCTATAAAATAATCAGTAAAATAAAAATAAACTCTTGTAAACGCAATAATGAGCCAAAAAACGCCAAAACCATACATTAAAACTTTTTCTTGCTTTTCTTCTCGGTTTGAACCTCGATAAAAATAAAAAATACTGCATATAAATACTAAAAATATAAAAATAGTCGAGAAAAACCGCTCGAATGGATCAAACATATAAGATATTTCACCTTTCCGTTTATTAGTTCATCTTAGCAGATGAGTAAAGAGTAGTAAGTGATCGCTTTATTAATAATTTTTGATTTTTTATCTTTCTGTTTTTAATTCAATCTTAATGCGAATTGTTTAACTGGGTTATTTAAAATTAATATTTTTGACTAAAAGTTTATAAGGTGCTGTTAGATAATCAATTTCCCCTAAATAATCAGAATGAACCATCGCCCCTAATGGAGTATAATACCAAATGGAAGGATATACTTCTTCAAATCTCTTAAAGAATACAACTCACATTCAGTTAGATTTATTATACAATTTTTCGATAATAGCGTTAAACGCCTTATGAACACCTTTACCTGTTTTAGCTGAAGTTATATAATAACCAAGAAATTCGTTTTCACTTGCGATTTGTTCGATTTCAGAGAGTTCTATTTTATCTTCATCAATTAAATCTATTTTGTTAGCAAATAATACAATTGGAATCTCTCCGCAAAATTGCTTAACTTCTCGATGCCAATTCGTTATGTTTTTAAAGCTACGACTTCCGAGTTGATTTTTTTCAAGGCTATACACAATAATCGCAGCGTCGCTTTCTCTATAGAAAGAAGGTCGTAGAAAATCAAAAGAATCTTGACCTGCGATATCCCAAAATAGTAATCTGATGTTATCACCATCTATTTCTTTATCGTATTTAGAAAACTGAGCTCCTATGGTTTCGATGTAATCCGTATCAAACGCACCGAGAGTATATTTTGAAATTAGAGACGTTTTCCCAACCCTTCCATCCCCTATAATGGTAATTTTATACCGTAATTTTTTTCCAGAGGTGCTCATGAAATTCGATAAATAGTTTTTCTTTCAGAACCGAAAAACTTACTTTTACTTAATCTATCATATGATTTTTGTTTAATATAAAATTTTGGAGTTAGTGGAGTAAACGAATAATGATTTGAAATCACCCTCGCACTTAATAGTTAATATTTGTAATATATTTATAAGATTAATAATCTCATATTAGACTAATAATACAAGTAAATTTCATTATAATAATTTAGAAAATACTTCGTATAAGTGTATATTTATTAGAAGGAAATCTACTAGATCTTTAATTAATTTTTAATACCACCAACAAATTATTCAGGAATTTAATATGGCTCTAACACAAATTGAATTAATAAATGGTATATTTAGTCTTGTTTTTATTAGCATAGCAATTTTCATAGGTCTCTTAATTATAACTAAATATTTCAAATATAGGCAACCTCTATTACTCTTAGTAGGGTTTGTGTGGATAATTATGAGTGAAGTATGGTGGTCTTCCTCATTTTCCTTTATAGCTGCATTATCTACTGGAAGTGGATTGACAGATGAAATTTATTTCTTCGTTGGAAATCTTTTCGTTCCTTTGGGGATATTAATATGGATGAAAGCATTTACCGATTTAATATTTAAAGATAAACAGAAATTAATTCTAATAATTTTTGCGGTGATTTGCACGCTCTATTATGTTACCTTCATTCCAATCATTTTTATTGATGTATCCGTTATTGGAGAAATGAGAAGTGTCGTAGACGGTAATTACACTCCCATTGCATTAGTTTTTCTTCTTACAGGATTATTTGCATTTGTAATATCAGGATTAATTTTCGCAATAGAATCTTTAAAGTCTGATAATTTGGAGATAAAGCTAAAGGGAAAGTTTCTTGCATTAGCATTTGTATTGTTTGCTATCGGAGCAGGATTGGATGGTCTTAAGCCCTACTTCATCAGTCCTGCTTACTTAGATCTTGCCTTGATTATTAATAGAATAATCCTGATGTTCAGTGCATTCTCCTTCTATTGCGGTTTTATTCTTCCAAGATTTATTAGAAAGCTGTTTAGTAAAGAAGATTAATTCTTTTTTTTTTATTTAGTTAACAACTGATTATTTCTATTCCCTATATATATATAAATTATATAAATCAATTGCAAATTCGTGAATTTATCACGATATGCTCGTTATACCCTGCTTTTGACCTTGATTTAACAATTATAAAAATTCCCCCTCACTTGATAGTTGATATTTGTATTACACTTATGAGAAAAGCTTTAAATAAAAAGTAAAATATTATTATTTTTCATTTGCTTTTATATTGTTTGTCGTAAAGGTCCAATTTAATGAAAACGTTAATCATTGCGCTTGGAGGAAATG
>Ga0114921_10001220_pt1 | contig 11720 bp, 7 predicted proteins | sample BentaG_FD_87016 | JGI IMG/M metagenome (GOLD analysis project Ga0114921, IMG submission 87016) | Deep subsurface microbial communities from South Atlantic Ocean to uncover new lineages of life (NeLLi) - Benguela_00093 metaG | ecosystem: Environmental > Aquatic > Marine > Oceanic > Sediment ...
CTCTCTCCAACACCAAGGTAGAGTATCGGTAGCTGTAGTTCATTACATATCGGGATGATTGCCCCTCCCTTTGCCGTGCCATCAAATTTTGTCAAAATTAAACCATTAATGCCAATTACTTGGGTAAAGACTCGTGCCTGCTGAATTGAATTCTGTCCAAGATTGGCATCGATAGTTAAGATATTCAAATCGGGGCCACTCGATTTCAATTTTGTAATAACACGCCTGATTTTTTTCAACTCCTCGAGTAAATCACTTCTGGTGTGTAATCTCCCAGCTGTATCAATTAATACGGTATCAAGATTTTTTGTCATTGCCTTGGAGATTGTGTCGTATACTACAGCCCCAGCATCCTGCCCCTTTTGTGAACCGACGACCTCAACCTCTGCTCTTTTTGCCCAAATTGCTAATTGCTCATGTGCTGCATCACGATAGGTATCACCGCTGGCAAGAATTACCTTTCCTTCTTTACTGTAAAGATGTGCCAGTTTTGCAACGGTAGTGGTCTTTCCTGAACCATTGACACCACTCACCATAATGATTACAGGCTTAGTATTCTCAATGTGTGGTTTGGGCAACGTCACGAGATTTACGATTTCATTCTTTAAAACTTGAGTAATATTTCCTTCGGTTTTCTTTATTTTCTGCAGGATGATCTCGGCATATTTGGTTCCTACATCTGCCTGGAGCAATATCTCCTCAATATCGTCGAACGACGCATCCTTGGTCTGTGTGAATAAGGCGGACGCTTTACCGAGAGCCTTTTTTAGTTTACTTATGAACATTTTTTATGGTCTATTCGGATGAATCAAACGGAATTTTTTCAAGGTCGGCAAGCCGCGCGGAAAGAACTTTACTCTGTCCGAGCTTTTCCATGGTCAAGCCATAAAGGTAATCAGCATATTCCATGGTTGCTCGATTATGGGTGATGATAACAACCTGGGTTCTCTGCGAAAGGTCCCTCAGGAATTTATTAAATCTCACCACATTGGCATCATCGAGTGGTGCGTCGATCTCATCAAGGATACAAAATGGTGCTGGTTTAACGAGATAAAGGGCAAGCAAAAGACTAATTGCCAAAAGCGTCCTCTCCCCACCAGAAAGTTGATTAATTGTCTTCAATCGTTTACCTTTCATGCGCACAACAATTTCAATTCGCGAGGTCAAAGGATTGTCCGGCTCGGTTAATATCAAATCTGCCTCACCCCCTTCAAAGAAATTGGAAAAGACAAAATTGAATTCCTCTTTTATCTGTCCGAAGATATCAATAAATCGATCTCGGGCGCGCTGATCGAGCTCCGCGATTGAATGTAAGAGACTCTTTTTAGCAGTAATAATATCATCACGCTGAGCCAGGAATTCATCGAGCCTTTCCTTTTCACTCTCATAAGCCTGCAAACTCAAGGGGTTGATCTCTCCCAACTTTTCTAACTTTCCCCTCGCTTCGGTAAGTTTCGTTTCCGCATCAGCAATTTCTTCAGGAAGGACGGTTGCCAAGTCAATTCCAAACTCACCTTGGGCTTTTTTTACTGCTTCCTGCTTTTTGTGTGCCAATTGAAATAGTTCGTACTTCAACTGCATGATCCCATTTTGAGTTTCTTCAGACACCTTCTGCTGTTGGCTAAGTTGATCATAAATATCATTCTGCCGTTGTGTATACTCTTCAATTACTCTTTCTGGCAGCTTAGACTCAATATCGACCTTTTCTTTCCTTTTGGATTCGAGTTCCTCTTTTAATGATGAAATTTGGTTGTCTAAATCATCTAAGTTTTTTGACGCGGCATCTTTTTTTAGCGTGGCGACCTCCATTTCAGTACTAAGTATCTCATTTTTCAATTGTTCAATGGTCCGCTCAACACTACTTTGGCGCTCTTGTAAAACAACGAAATCTGTCGCCATGCTGTTTAATGCCGAATTCTTTTCATCAATCTCTTTTTGAATCTGAGCAACACGTTCGGACAAACCATCCCTTTCATTTTCAATGTTTTGAATTTCAGTATTTGTCTGTTCAGCCTGTGCTTCAATTTTTTTAAGTCGAGCCGAAAGCACCTCGGTCTCTTTTAACAACGCATCCCGATTTTCTTTTAAACCATCGCTCTCTTGAAGCATCTTCTCAATATTCTTCACAGTATCGTTCAATTTTAGAGAATATTCTGATTTCTTAATATTAATGGTGAACAACCGATCTTTTTCTTCTTCAATAGATTTTTTAACTTCTTCAATTTCTCGGGACAAGCGCTTCTTCTCCTCGATGGTAAATAACATTTCATTCTGTAGTGTCTCGAGTTTTCGCCTATACTCCCCCAGACTTTGGCTTATCTTGAAATAACCAATTTCCCCTTTTTCAACAATGATACTTCCGTTTCTGAAAAGGACACCCTTAGGGGTAACAAATCCATATTCGGGAAATTTGAGAGAGAGATTATTTGCTGCGTGGAAGTCTTTTATTAGAAAATAGCCGCCTATGTAGTGCTCAAGTACATTGTGAGTCGATTTGAGCTTAATAAATTGTGAAATGGGTATCGCTTCTTCAGTAAATTCTGGTGGATCCTTTTTATCATAAACTATCTTGGTGTTAATAAAACCGAATCTCCCTTCAGGTATTTCTGAAAAATCTTGTGGCTCATAGTTTGTAATAAGGTAGAAATTTAATAGATCACCAAGGCAAATATCGACAATCGACTCATAGCCTGCATCCACCGCAATATTGTCTCTAAAGAGACCTTGAATTTTCTGAGAAAATCCCTCCTCGATTTCTTTAATAACGCCCCTTTCTTGAAGTCGGTGGCTCAAAGTATCAATAACAATCTTACAATCAGTTATCACCTCCTGTCTTTTCGTTAAGTCACTATCCAAGTGCTCGAGTCTCTTTTCCAGGTTGACCAATTTTTTATTTGTATTGGTCAATTGAGTACTCACCTCTTCTTGCTTTTTTGTAATTGAGTCTAATTCCTGCTCTAATTCTCTCTTGAATCGCCGTTTATTTTCAATCTCTCCATTTTTGGAATTATATTCTTCCTGAACGTACGCGAGGAGCGATTTTTTATTTTCCTCTTCATACTGCGCTTTTGAAATTTCATTTTTATAAACTTGACTTTTTTGAGAGAGTTCGGTTATATACCGCTCTTTTTCTGTGAGATTATTTTTTAACGAAAAATATACTTGATTTTTAGAATCGTGTTGCGTATGTTCACCTTTCATCTTTGCATCGAGCTTGTCAATCTGAGCCAAAACCTCACTTCTCATATTTTCAAAATCAATCAACCGTTTCTTATTATTATTTAATATCTCTTCTTTTTCTCTAATGCTCGTCAGCATCCTTTCATACGCAAGGGTAATCTGCCTTGCCTCCTTTTCTTTCTCTTCTACCCTGCGCTGCAATTCATCAATGGACTGATTGAGAACAGTAATGTGCGTAAGTACTTCTTTCTTCATCGTATCTACCTGTGCCATTTCATTTTTTAACTTCTCCCTCTCTTCCTCCAATCTCTTTATCTCTCGCAATGTAGCATGCTTTTGTGACTCTCGATCATCAATCTGCTGTTGAATATTCGCAATTTGCTGAAGGGTTATGTTATATTCATTTTTCATAATAAAGAGGGATAACATTTTATATTCTTCCCGTAAATCTTGACACAACTTTGTCTTTCTTACCTGTCTCTTTAAACTCCTTACCCCCCGGTTCATTTCGGCAATTATATCTTCGAGGCGTAAAAGGTCCTGTTCCGTAGCCTCAAGCCGCCTTCTCGTCTGCGTCCTTCTCTCCTGATACCGTAGTATCCCTGAGACATCATCAAACATCTCCTTTGTATCACCTTCAATAATTTTTTCTATCTCGGAGAGTTCTAAAAAAGAGTATGTCAATGCACCAGAATTTAAAAAAAGCGCCTGAATATCTTGCAGGCGACATTTAACGCGGTTGAGGAAAAATTCACTCTCCCCCGATCTATAGAAACGACGCTTTATTTCAAATTCACCACCAAATTGAGGAAAGTAATCTTCATTTTCAATAATAACATAAACTTCGGTAAATTTTACATCGTTTTTGGTATCCGAAGAAAGGTATATTAAATCCTCAGTCTTTTGGCAACGGAGCGCCTTCATGCTTTGTTCACCAAAGACCCATCTGAGAGCGTCAAAGACATTCGATTTACCACTGCCATTTGGACCCACAAAAGCAGTAATGCCTGCATTAAGGAGAATTTTTGTCTCATCGCAAAATGATTTAAAACTGTATAGGCCAATCTCTTTAATCTTCATGACCCAAAAATGAAAATTTGAAACGTTAGTAAATTATGGAAGAAATTTTTCATCTACGGATATCAGCAAAAATGTGTTCTGTAGCACTATTTTTCTTCTCGCAGATAGATTTCTCTCTCTAAATATGGGTGATAATCGCTCCACTCTTTTTGTTTTCCTCTATTTTTCTTTAACTCATTCATCATCATTTCAATTTTTGAATCAAGATTGTCGATAAAGTGAAGAATCAGAGCCTCGGGAAACATGGGAAGTTTTGGTGAACCCCATTCGACTTCTCCATGATGGGATACAATCATATGGAGTAGTTTTAATCGCAAATCCTCTGGGAATCGAGGGACTTTATCAATTTTTTCGGCAACCATTTCGTAGCTGATAATGATGTGTCCGAGCATCTTCCCCCTGGTTGAAAGATCAATTTTCTTCTTGTACAAATACTCATGTATTTTGCCAATATCATGGAGTATAGTAGATGTTATCAATAGATCAAAGTTGAGAAATTTGTAAACAGATTGTATACCACTGATGAGCCTTAAGATATTGAGTGTATGAACTGCCAAGCCACCGAGATAGGCATGGTGAGCTTTTTTTGCTGCCGGGGCTAAACGAAAATTGTCTATAAAAGTCTCGTCTTCGAAAAAAAGTTCTAATAACTTCTTTAGATAGGAATTACTGACCTTCGCTCTGAACTCGTTAATTTCAGTCATTACCTCATCAACATCTTCATCACATTTTGGGAGAAAATCTGCTGGCTCAATTTCATCCTCAGAAAGCCGATGTATTGAGTTGACAACAATTTCTAATTTGTCATTATACTCATTCACATTACCCGTAACATAGACAAAATCACCGACTGAGAGCTTTTTTATATCTTCGCTTACACTATGCCAAGCAATTCCTTCAATGCTGCCGCTTTGATCTGTGAATTCAAGCATCGCATACGTACCACCGTCCTTCTTCTCTTTCATAATTTTCTTGGAGAGAACAAATTTGTCGGTAACAACCTGGCCTGATTCCAGTTCACTCACATATTGATTCTTCATTTTTGGAATTTTGATTGTACTACCCAAAATATGTCTCTACTCACTGTATTCTCTCTTATCAATCGTGGCAATCAAGGTTGTTAAATTATTTCCCGGGTGTCTCTAAATGCAGAATTTTCTTCTTTATCAAATCCAGCTTTTCATGTAGTGTACTTTCTTCTTTTTTCTCTGCCTCTAATGCACTACGCACTTCTTCTCTATTTTGTGTAAGTAGACTTATTTCTGTGTTTAACTTCGACTCTTCTTCCTTTAACATCTCGAGGCGCTTGAGCAATTCGGCTTCCGTTGTCTTTAATTTTTCAACCGATTGAACAACAGGATTGTTCTCTAGCTCTTTCTTTTTTGCCTCATATGCATCAGTAAACTTTCTCAAAGCTTCTTGGGCCTGCACAACCTCACCGTTTATTTTAGATAATCTTTCTTGAGCTGTTGTTTGTTCGTTTCTCAATGATTGAACCCTTGGGGAAAAAACCGCTTCCTGTCGTCTATTTATTTCCTCAGTTAATTTTGCTTCTATGCTGCGACCCATTGAAAGTGTGACAGCAAAGATAATGAATGCGATAATAATACCAATAACCAAGATTATGGGATTGGGTGAACTTGAAAGTGTAATGCTGGAAATTTTTGGTTTAGCTTCAAAATAGAACGCCCCAACTCTCTTTTTACCAATAGCGATACTAAACCCTCCTTCATAAACGCCATTATTTTCTCTCACGATGCTGTTTCCGGATTCAAGCAGGTCAGGATTATATGCTTCACCCACAACGGCAGGATCACTTGATGCAATTATTTTGTTTTTAGCATCAGTGAAATTAATAAAAGCTATGTCTGGCTCGTCCCGACGAAGACGGTTGATAATCTCACTCAAGTTTGCGCCATCTTTCATGATGATAGCGTCTTCAACAAATGCCGCATGTGCAATTGAATTGCCGAGACTTGTAAATCGCGTAACCAACAGTTCCTTTAATGGCTCACCATCCCCTGCTGGTTGTTGTCCAAAAAATCTTGGGCTGAGAAAAAAGAAAATCGACAGAAGAATTACTAAAACGAGAGAAATTATAGAAAAACTCATTCTCGACATTTATCCTCCTAAACTTACCGATACTCTATGACCCCCGCCGAGGTCAAAATATGGGGAAAAGCTATAGTCAATAGATAGCCTGCCTTTTTGTATTGCGCAGCCAATTGTGAGCCCGGCGAGAAAATCTAAACCACTTTCTGTTTTCATTGAGGAGAGCAATGTACTGTACGATGCCTTCACAATGAAGATTGAAGTAATAGAGTAAGCTCCTCCAGCCCTTAAACCAACGTTTGTTAAAGCCGGTTTAACAATGTCCAAACCAACCCAACCCTCACTAAATCGCTTAATTCCCCCGATATTGATTTCATAGGGAAACGTTTCTTTCGCGTCTATGAATGCTTTTACGCTCGAACCAATATTTTTTATCGCCAAGCCAATTTGTATTGCAGGACCAGACAAGATATAGAGGGCGCCAAGATCCACGCCGACACCGAGAGCATACAGTGTGTCGATACTCGCATATATCCCTTTAATTGAAGCACCCAAACCAATATCCTGGAAAATAAATCCTTTCCCGAAATTAAGGTCAATAAAGTGGACACCAAAACTGCCATTTTCGCCTCCCCATTCATCGGTTCTCTTCATCGCACCACTATAAAAATATCTAACCCCCACACCAATCTGGTTACGTTCATATCCTAAATAGCCGAAATGTGTGCCAGCAATGTAGTGGAGGTAACTGGATGAGTAGTATGTATCAAATGAAAATGCCAATCCCCCAGGATTGTAGTTTATACTGTAACCGTCACCAAATTGACCATAGCCCATTCCAACTCGATGAGCAACTGGATCAACAGATAAATATTCAAATCCAATATTGGCAATCAAAATACATATAATTATTGGCATCAAACCTCCAATTTAATTATATTATTATACTAACAATCAAAAAAAAGTCAAGTCCTATTTGATTTTACTATTTCAATAATATGGGGTAAAAATGTATGTTTTTTGCTTACTATGTTGTTGATAACCTTCGCAATGATCAATCCTAAAGCAAAGCCTGCAACTCCCAAAAATATGGCATACGTATCATTATACCGAGATCCAAATACAACTCCAATCAAACCGAGTATCACAGGTAGACCAAATAATAAGAAAAAGGCAACAAAACCAATTGTAGCTGAGATTTCAATATACACTTCATCACCGACATGCGCGCCAACCTTATTTTCAACTTCGATAACTCTGGACTCCCCGTCCTGCCGACAGAGATGAGAAGCCGCACAGTGTTTGCATGCTTCACTGGGCTCAATACACACCTTGGCGTCAAAACCCCTTGATTCAATAATTTCTCCCTTTTCTTTCACAATAAAATTATATATTAAATCAAAATAAAGTCAATCTTAAATTGTCAGTTATAGCACTTGAAGATTTTTAATTAAGCCCAACGCAGAAGCCATACAGTGGGCTTGACAATTTAAGGAATACAATTATAATAAAGGGTGGAGGTTTAAATGCGCAAAATTTGGATAATTCTTATTCTATTGAGTTCATTCATGTTTGGAGCTCAACGACCGGGTGCGGTCTTTCTATTAATATGGCCAGGGGCAAGACCCACAGCATTAGGTGGTGCATTTTCAGCGATTGCTGATGACGCCACAGCCTGTTATTACAATCAAGCAGGGCTTGCTTTTATGAACAGCACAATTGTCTCCCTGCAACACGCAAACTGGTTACCTGGTTTGCATCCCGATATGTATTATGAATACGCTGGGGTCACGCGGTCATTCAGAATGGGAACGTTTGGTTTCAATGTTATTTATCTTACAACTGGAGAGACAGATGTATATAATGAAAGTGGAATATATCTGGGTACGTATACCACTTTTGATATCGCCGTGGGTTTGAATTATGGATTTCGGTTAAATCCAAAGTTAGGTCTTGGTATTGGTTGGAAAATTATATATTCCTATCTTGTTCCTGATTGGGTTTTTGAGAAAATGCCGGAGTTAGGAATTGATAGAGGTGGCACTGGTCTTACCTATGCCTTTGATGTTGGCACCTTATACAAACCATTTTCTTTTATCTCACTAGGGTGTGCAATCCAAAACATCGGCCCCAATATAAGTTATACCGAGAGCGGTTCTTCAGACCCGCTCCCGTATACATTGAGGCTTGGCATAAATCTTGAGCCAATCAAAACAAAAGTCTTTCGCATAGCCATAACCTCTGATATTACAAAAATTTTGGTTGGCATGTTCGCACAAAGTGATCAGTCATTTTTCGAAGGTCTCAAATACGAGTTTAATGAAGCATGGAAGGCAGTTGGGTTAGAGATTGACTATTATAATTTTGTTAAACTACGTGGCGGATTCTTCCGTGATGTTGAGGGGGCACGACAAGGCCTGACCTTTGGCGGTGGGATACACGCAGCAGGGTTCTCAATTGACGTTGGTGTAGACCAGTCAATTTACGACTTCCCTACAACAAACCGTAAGTTTTCATTTTCGTATCAGTTCCAATGAGATGCCGGCGAGCGAATGGAAGAGATAATTGCTAAAACTGCGGCACAGGTAAAATTAAGAATTGGAACAAAAGAACTCATAATCTTCATCAATTAATCAAAAATAAAGAAATTTCTGTCTTTGAACTTATTGAATCAGTTATACACCGTGTCGAGGAAAGAGATAAATACATTAATGGATATATCTCTTTCTACCCCGAAGAAGAACTGCAGAGGGCCAGGGAATTGGATCAATATATGTCTCGTGAAATACCTCGTCTGTACGGTATACCTCTTGCTATTAAAGATAATATTGCAAGCAAGGGGAAGACATTTTCCTGGTGGATTCTAAAAAAGTGAAGGAGAGGTTGAGAGAAAAAGTATGTTCCTCGTAACCGGAGCAACTGGCTTCGTCGGCAAAAATTTCATTTTCGAGATCATAAAGAGAAAAAACGTTAGAATATTTGTCCGCCAAACTTCCAATATTACACACTTCAAGGGCAGAAAGGAAATTGAAATAGCCTATGGTGATTTAGAGAATAACGTAGGGATAAAAGAAGCATTAGATGGCGTAGATGTCGTTATCCACTGTGCGGCAAGGACCATTGGACGGAATTTTATTGAGTATTACAAAACAAATACTATTGGAACAGCTAATTTAATCAAAACAATGCTACAAAAAAATGTTAAGAAAATCGTATATTTAAGCTCACACGCGGCCTGTGGACCATGCAATGAAAAAAAATCAATTACCGAAACTGACCAACCAAAGCCAATCTCCTTTTATGGTATCACAAAAAAAATTGCTGAAGATATCATCATGCAGAGTAACATTTCTTATATCATTCTTAGGCCCGTATCAATATATGGCCCTTATGATACAGAAATATTAAAGTATGTTAAACTTTTAAATTATGGAATATGTCCAGTCATCGGTTTTGGTGAAAAATATATTAACCTCATTTATGTTAATGATTTGGTACAGATGATTATTAAAGTAATTGACGTTGGCAAGTTCGATAATAAAATCTTTTTTTTAAGCGACGGTCACTGTTATTCATTCACTGAGGTAGTGGGGATGATTGCTGAGGTATTAAACAAAAACAATCTTAAAATACATGTTCCAGAGGTCATGGCTCTGTTTGCAGGTTTACTGAATGATATATTTTTACCTGAGAAGAAAAGAACAATCTGGCGGGATAAGGTCAAAGAACTGGCACGAGAATATTGGCTTTGTTGTAGTGAGAGTGCTGTAAGGGAATTTGGTTTTGTCCCTAAGTATTCATTAAAAGAAGGTATGAGAGAAACAATAAATTGGTATAGAAAACAAGGTTTTTTATGAAATATTGAGTCTTGACAATCATTGAAATGTATATATAATTAACGGTAAGGAGGCGGATATGTTATTTATTGCATTCTTTTTAATTGGAGAATTAAGTCGTACATCAGGGTTCATTGACGTCCCAACGGCTCCGCAGTATGATTTATCAGGAATATTGAGTGGCAGTGTAATGTATTCGCTCCCCATGTATTCAGCAGATGATGACCAGGAATCTGATCCAGCTGACTACAATGTAACATTCCGTTATGGTTTTGCTGGAAGAGGACAAATTGCCTTATCGATGTTCACCCCCACAACTTATGTAGCGAGTGTTTCATATGTATTTATTAAAGAGAGAGACGGTTTTCCGGCTATTTTTGTCGGCATTGATGATATATCGTACAATACATATATATCAACTATTGGCGTGAATGATACAGTAGGGTTTCTAGAGGAAAAAAACTATGCTCGACATTTTAATGGCAGACCCCCGGAATTATTTTCAGCCTACATCGCCATGCAGAAATCATTCTCACTCTTCAATGTAGTTATCGGTCTCGGCCGCGGGCGATTTGTTGGCTATGGTCCAAGAAGCCATGTCTTCAATACTGATTTGCTTGTGCTCGGTAACGACTATAGGACAGAAAACCATTCTGGGTGGGCATTTGGTGCATTCTTTGGAGGTTCAATAAAATTTCCCTTCGGAGTAGAATTGATGGCAGAAATGGATGGAAGAGATGGAAATGTAGGAATAAGATATAATCACAAAAACTTTAGTGCAACTTTTGCTATCACTAAAGTTGAACATTTCGGGGACGTGCGACCGTTTTCTCCACGACTTGCATTCGGTCTTGAGGTCAGCAATCGCGCACGCCTTGAAGCACCAAAGTCGGGTTCAATCGAATGCATTGTACAAGATATCACATCAAAGAAACTTTTGGTCAATTCGATCGTTGATATAAAAGAAATAAACAAAAGGTATAGAGCACCAGGGGGCACATTTGGTATGAGTTTACCACCGGGTAATTACACAATTACTGTATCGAGAACTGACTATGTTGATTACATTGCCAAAATTTCTGTCAAACCCGGTGTAAAGACCAAGATGATCTTCAATCTCAAGAAGACCGAAGAAGCACTGCAACGAGAGACGGCATTAAGGGAAAGGGAGCAAAATATAAAAAACTATCTTGAACAGGGTAAAATGCATTATTCAAAAGAGGATTTAGACAACGCAAAAACTGCGTTCGAGATAGTACTCTCCCTTGATCCAGAACATGCCGAGGCCAAGGAGTATTTAACAGCGATAGAGCAAAAGCGTGCACAATTGATTTCTTTTTATATCGCAAATGCAAAATCGAAAACACAGGCAAAAGATTATACCAAGGCACTCGAATTCTGGCAAAAGGTTCTTGCTCTTGATTCAGCCAACACCGAGGCGAAGACAGCCATTGCGAACCTGAATGCCCAGATTGCTGCAGCAACGAAACCCAAACCTAAACCTGCACCAAAAACTAAACCAACGGCAGTGAAAACGGCCACAAAGGGAGAGATTGAGGCATTATTTAAGAA
>Ga0114921_10001222_pt1 | contig 11702 bp, 9 predicted proteins | sample BentaG_FD_87016 | JGI IMG/M metagenome (GOLD analysis project Ga0114921, IMG submission 87016) | Deep subsurface microbial communities from South Atlantic Ocean to uncover new lineages of life (NeLLi) - Benguela_00093 metaG | ecosystem: Environmental > Aquatic > Marine > Oceanic > Sediment ...
CCTTCACCGGGGCGCACCTACGCGCGTTGGCCTGCGCCAACCGCAAGTTCGCCGGCGAGCAAGTCGGGTTCATCGACGAGGTGCATTCCTACTTCGACGTGCGGATCGCCAAAGGGGATTGTGACCGCTATCGGGAAGCCCACACCAGACTGGACACCGCACTCGGGGGTTCTGGGTCGCTCCGCGAGCGGATGCAGGCCTATCGCGCTTCAGAGGAGATTCCGCCCGCCCGCCTTGAGGAATGTATCCATGCATTCTCCAGCGCGCTGCGGGACCGGGTCCGCACGACTTTCCCGTTACCGGCCAGCGAGACCATCGACTACGAGGTCGTCACCGACAAGCCATGGTCGGGTTTCAACTACTACCTCGGTGATTACCGGTCCACAGTCGCCGTTAACGCCGACCTCAAACAGCAGATGTCGCATTTGCCGCGGTTGGTGGCCCACGAGTCCTATCCGGGACACCACACTGAACATTGCCGCAAGGAGGCCGGCCTCGTGGCGGGCAAAGGGCAGGCCGAGCAAACGATCTTCCTGGTCAACACGCCGCAATGCCTTATGGCCGAAGGGTTGGCTGATCTGGCGCTTTATGCCGCCGTGGGCCCGGACTGGGGTAGTTGGGCGGCCGAGATCTACGCCGACCTGGGCCTGCGTTTCGACGGCGAGCGCGCCCAGATGGTCTCGGAGGCGACGGCCGCTCTCGCCGACGTCCGCCAGGATGCCGCGCTGATGCTGCATGACGAGCACCGCGACGTCGAGGACGTCGTCGAGTTCCTCAAGCGGTGGCTGCTGATCAATGATGACCGTGGCCGTCAGGCGCTGCGCTTTTTGTCCTCGCCGCTGTGGCGCGCCTATACCAGCACATATGTCGAGGGCTACCGGCTGCTGCGCGGGTGGCTGGACGCGCGACCGGTGGGGGTGACCCTGACCGAGCGCTTCGGCACCTTGCTCGACGAACCGCTGATCCCGTCGTCGTTGCGGGCCGCTTGAGGTGTGCTCGCGCGCCGGCCGGGAGCGTGCGGTTTTATTCGCAACGCCCCGCCGCTTGCGCATGAGACCGCACAGTCGAGGTGGCTTCTGCTCGCCCGCGCGGCCCGACTAGTCTCGATCCCATGACTGCAGAGTCCGTGACCCTATCGTCGCCGGGTGCCGAGTACGCCGAGACCGCCGGGGAGGCCTACCGCGCCGCGCTGCAGGTGATCGAGAGCGTCGAGCCTCGTATTGCCGCCGCCACCCGCAAAGAACTTGCTGATCAACGGGGTTCGCTCAAGTTGATCGCCAGCGAGAACTACGCGTCCCCCGCGGTGCTGCTCACCATGGGAACCTGGTTCTCCGACAAATATGCCGAGGGCACCATTGGGCACCGGTTCTATGCGGCCTGCCAGAACGTCGACACTGTTGAGGCATTGGCCGCCGAGCATGCTCGCGAACTCTTCGGCGCCCCCTACGCTTATGTGCAGCCGCATTCCGGAATCGATGCGAACCTGGTCGCTTACTGGGCAATCCTGGCAACTCGCATTGAAGGCCCGGGACTAGCGGCCCTGAATGCCAAAAATGTCAACGATTTGTCCGAGGCCGACTGGGAAACGCTGCGCTCCAAGCTCGGCAACCAGCGGTTGCTGGGCATGTCACTGGACAGCGGCGGCCACCTCACCCACGGTTTCCGGCCCAACATCTCCGGCAAGATGTTCCACCAGCGCCAGTACGGCACCGATCCCGAAACGGGGCTGTTGGATTACGATGCCGTCGCCGCCGCCGCACGCGAGTTCAAGCCGTTGGTGCTGGTCGCGGGCTACTCGGCCTATCCCCGTCGGGTGAACTTCGCGAAGATGCGTGAGATCGCTGACGAGGTAGGGGCCACCCTGATGGTCGACATGGCGCACTTCGCCGGCCTCGTAGCGGGCAAGGTGTTCGTCGGTGACGAGGATCCGGTGCCACACGCGCACGTGACGACCACCACTACCCACAAGTCGCTGCGAGGTCCGCGCGGTGGGTTGATCCTGGCCGCCGAGGAGTTCGCCCCTGCCGTCGACAAGGGTTGCCCGATGGTGCTCGGTGGCCCGCTTTCGCATGTGATGGCCGCCAAGGCGGTCGCATTGGCGGAGTCCCGGCAACCGGCTTTCCGCGAATATGCCCAACGCATCGCCGACAATGCCAAGTCGCTCGCCGAGGGCTTCCTCAAGCGAGGAGCCGGCCTGGTCACCGGCGGCACGGACAACCACGTCGTGCTGTTGGACGTGACGTCCTTCGGGCTTACCGGACGTCAGGCTGAGTCGGCGCTGCTGGACGCCGGGATCGTCACCAATCGGAACTCGATCCCCTCCGACCCCAACGGTGCTTGGTACACCAGCGGCATCCGCTTCGGCACCCCGGCGCTGACGACCCGCGGCTTCGGCGGCGACGACTTCGACCGCGTCGCCGAACTCGTCGTCGAAGTGCTTACCAACACCGAGGCAGCCGCCGCCGGCGGGCCGTCTGGGGGGGCTCGGGTTTCCGGGGTTTCGAAGGCCAAGTACACCGTGGCCGACGGCACGGCAGAGCGGGTACGTGCGGCCTCGGCTGAGCTTCTGGCCGCTAATCCGCTGTATCCCGGCCTGACGCTTTAAGCGTGGCCACGACACTCCGTACCTGATTTCCAAGAACGTGTGTATGCGGGTTACAGTTACTTTATGGCACAGAAACCTGTCGCTAATGCGCTGACTGTCGAACTCGAGCCGGTCGTCCTGCAGGAGCTGCGGCGGCATCTCGACTCCGAGGAACTGTGGTACGCCCACGACTACGTTCCCTTCGAGCAGGGTGAGAACTTCGCATTCCTCGGTGGGCGCGATTGGGATTCGTCGGAGACGACGCTGCCCAAGCACGTCACCGATGCGGTAGAGATTCTTCTGATCACCAAAGACAACCTCGCCGGCTACCACCGCGAGCTCGTTGAGCATTTCATCCTCGATGGCAAGTGGGGCCGCTGGCTGGGCCGCTGGACGGCCGAGGAGCATCTCCATGCCATTGCCCTGCGTAACTATTTGGTTGTCACCCGTGAAGTGGATCCCACCGCCAACGAGGATGTCCGCGTCGAGCATGTGGTGCAGGGCTACCGCGCCAACACCTACAGCCAGTTGGAAACCCTGGCGTTCATGGCGTTCTTCGAGCGCGCCCACGCCGTGTTCTGCAGCAATCTGCAGGCGCAGACCGAAGAACCGGTCCTCAAGGGCCTGATCGGCCGGATCGCCAAGGACGAGGAACGTCACGAGGAGTTCTTCGCCAACCTCATCGGTTATTGCCTGACCCGTTCACGGGATGAGACGATCGAGGCGATCGCGCGCCGGGCCGGCGAGCTCGACGTGGTGGGCGCCGATATCGTCGCCTACCGCGACAAGGTGGCCAAGGTGGCCGAGGCCGGCATATTCGATCAGGAGCAGCTGCGCCGCGTCATTACCGACCGCATCACGGCCTGGGGGCTGGCCGACGAGCCCCGGCTGCAGCAATTCATCGCCTCGTAACCCGCACGCCTCCCTAGTACGGCGCGCCTGTCGGGCGCGACGACCGCAACCGGGGTAGCGTCGATTTCGATGGCTAGCGACATGCTCTGCTATCCGGGCGGTCCCGATCTTGTCGATCACGAAGGGCCGGCCCCGGTCCTAAAGGCCGCTGCGCGTCCACCGAGACGTTCTTGTGGGGCCGCATGAACTTCGCCTCGCTTCGAGGAGCGCACCGTGAATGAATCGCAGGGCTGGCAGAGCCAGACATCGGGCCCGATTCGGACCTACGTGCTCGACACCTCCGTGCTGCTGTCAGATCCCTGGGCATGCACAAGGTTCGCCGAACACGAAGTTGTGGTTCCGTTGGTCGTCATCAGTGAATTGGAAGCCAAGCGGCACCATCATGAGCTCGGGTGGTTCGCTCGGCAGGCACTACGGATGTTCGACGATCTCCGGCTCGAACACCATCGTCTGGACCAGCCGATTCCCGTTGGCGACCATGGCGGCACCCTGCAAGTCGAGCTTAATCACAGCGATCCCTCGGTGCTGCCCGCCGGCTTCCGGACCGACAGCAATGATTCGCGAATTCTGACCTGTGCGGCCAATCTCGCCGCCGAAGGTAAGCGAGTCACGTTGGTGAGCAAGGACATTCCGCTGCGTGTCAAGGCCGGCGCCGTCGGTTTGGGTGCCGACGAGTACCACGCGCAAGACGTCATCACGTCCGGTTGGACCGGAATGGCCGAACTCGAGGTCTCCAGCGAGGACGTCGACGGCCTGTTCGCCGAGGGGCAAATCGACCTTGAAGCTTCCCGCGACCTGCCGTGCCACACCGGAATTCGATTGCTGGGAAGCAACTCTCACGCGCTGGGCCGGGTGAACGCCGACAAGCGCGTGCAACTCGTGCGCGGCGACCGCGAGGTGTTCGGTCTCCGGGGCCGTTCCGCCGAGCAGCGGGTGGCGCTGGATCTACTGCTCGACGAATCCGTCGGCATCGTGTCGCTCGGCGGTAAGGCAGGCACCGGAAAGTCGGCGCTTGCCCTGTGTGCGGGGCTGGAAGCCGTGCTGGAGCGGCGCACCCAGCGCAAGGTGGTCGTGTTCCGTCCGCTGTATGCGGTCGGCGGCCAGGAACTGGGCTACCTTCCGGGCAGCGAGAACGAGAAGATGGGGCCATGGGCCCAAGCCGTCTTCGACACGCTTGAGGGCCTCGCCAGCCCCGCAGTGCTCGAGGAGGTCCTGGCGCGGGGCATGCTCGAGGTCCTTCCGCTGACCCACATCCGCGGACGTTCACTGCACGACTCGTTCGTGATCGTCGACGAGGCGCAGTCCTTGGAGCGCAACGTGCTACTCACCGTGCTGTCGCGGCTGGGTACGGGCTCCAGGGTCGTGCTGACCCACGACGTGGCGCAGCGCGACAACCTGCGTGTCGGCCGTCACGACGGCGTCGCGGCGGTGATCGAGAAGCTCAAGGGTCACCCGCTGTTCGCGCACATCACGCTACTGCGCAGCGAGCGCTCGCCGATCGCGGCGCTGGTCACTGAGATGCTTGAGGAGATCAGCCCGAGCGCGCTGCCCTGAGCTGGCGATTTGGGCGTGTTTGTCGTCGCGCCGCGACGACAAACACGCCCAAATCGCATCAGCGCCCGTCCTTGACCTTCGCCATAGCCAGCACGTCGAGTCGCTTGTCGAGTTCCTCCAGGGAGAGCTTGTCGCCGATCAAGCCGCGGTCGATAACGGTCTGGCGAATCGTCTTGCGCTCCTTGAGGGCCTCCTTGGCGACCTTGGCGGCCTCCTCGTAGCCGATCGCCGAGTTCAGCGGCGTGACGATCGATGGTGAGGACTCGGCCAGTTCCCGGAGGCGGTGCTCATGGGCCACCAAGCCGTCGATGCACTTGGCGGCGAACAACTTCGACACATTGGCCAGCAGCGTGAACGACTCCAGTATGTTGCGAGCCATCATCGGGATGTAGACGTTGAGCTCGAAAGCTCCTGACAGGCCCCCGACCGTGACGGCGGCATCGTTGCCGATTACCTGGGCGGCGACCTGCGTCACCGCCTCGGGAAGCACCGGATTGACCTTGCCCGGCATGATCGAACTGCCCGGCTGCAGGTCGGGCAGCTGGATTTCACCCAGCCCGGTCAGGGGACCCGACCCCATCCAGCGGACATCGTTGGCGATCTTGGTCATCGAGACGGCGATCGTTTTCAGGGCGCCGGACGCTTCGACCAGTCCGTCACGAGCCGCCTGAGCTTCGAAAGAATCTGCAGCGGTCCGTAATTCGGCGATACCGGTCTGGTCGACGAGCACCTGGACCACCTTCGCGCCGAACCCGTCGGGAGCGTTGAGGCCGGTACCCACTGCGGTGCCGCCGATGGCGAGCTCGCCCAGCCGGGGCAGCGTCGCCTTGACCCGCTCGATTCCGGCTTCCACCTGGCGTGCGTAACCATTGAACTCCTGGCCGAGCGTCACCGGGACGGCATCCATCAGGTGCGTGCGGCCGGACTTCACCACCGTGCGCCACTGGCGCGCCTTGGAATCCAGCGACTCGTGAAGCACCTCAAGTGCTGGAATGACATGCCGCACAGCGGCTTCGGTGGCCGCGATGTGCGTCGCGGTAGGGAAGGTGTCATTCGAGCTCTGTGACATGTTCACGTCATCGTTGGGGTGCACAGCAACCGGGGGATCGAAGCCCGCGGCAATACTGGCGATGACCTCGTTGGTGTTCATGTTGGAGCTGGTGCCCGAGCCCGTCTGGAATACGTCGATCGGGAACTGATCGTCGTGGCGGCCGTCGGCGATCTCACCCGCGGCGGCGATGATTGCGTCGGCCTTCTCCGGTGCGAGCAGCCCGAGGTCCTTGTTCACCTGGGCGCACGCCCCCTTGAGAAGTCCGAGCGCGCGAATCTGAGTGCGCTCGAGGCCGCGGCCGGAAATCGGGAAGTTCTCCACGGCCCGCTGGGTCTGCGCGCGCCACAGCGCATCGATCGGCACCCGGACCTCGCCCATGGTGTCATGCTCGATCCGGTACTGGCCGGCTTCCTTCTGAACAACGGCGTCGGTGCTCATGTGTGCCCTTCGTGTGTGGGTTATTACGGCAATGGATGCGCGGCGGATTTGTCGCCGATGAAGTCGACTGCGGAGTACTCGTTGAGCTTGGCCAGGCGGTGGTAGGCATCAATGGTCCGTACCGTGCCGGACTTCGACCGCATCACGATCGACTGAGTGGTGCACCCGCCGGAGTAGTAATGCACGCCCTTGAGCAGGTCGCCGTCGGTGACACCGGTGGCCGAGAAGAACACATTCTCTCCGGATACCAGATCCGCGGTGTGCAGCACCTGCTCGAGATCGTGGCCGCGATCGAGAGCCTTTTGCCGCTCGGCGTCATCGGTTGGGGCTAGTTGAGCCTGGATCGCCCCGCCCATGCAGCGGATCGCCGCGGCAGTGATGATGCCTTCGGGGGTGCCCCCGATGCCGACGAGAAGATCGGTTCCGGAATTCGGGCGGCACGCCGCGATGGCGCCGGCGACGTCGCCGTCGGAGATCAGCCGGATTCGGGCTCCGGCCTCACGGACGTCGGCCATCAACTGGAGGTGCCGGGGCCGGTCCAGAACACACACCGTGAGGTCGGCAACCGTCACGTTTCTCGCCTTGGCGACGCGGCGGATGTTCTCGCCGATCGGGGCAGTGATGTCGATGACGTCGACGGCATCGGGGCCCACGGCGATCTTGTTCATGTAGAAAACCGCCGAGGGGTCGAACATCGCGCCGCGTTCGGCCACCGCCAGCACCGAGATGGCGTTGGGCATGCCCTTGCTCATCAGCGTGGTGCCGTCGACCGGATCGACAGCGAAGTCGCAATCGGGGCCGTCTCCGTTCCCGACTTCCTCACCGTTGAAGAGCATGGGCGCGTTGTCCTTCTCGCCCTCGCCGATCACGACGACTCCACGCATCGACACCGAGTTGACCAGTTGGCGCATCGCGTCGACGGCGGCACCGTCGCCGCCCTCCTTGTCGCCCCGGCCGACCCAGCGCCCGGCGGCCATTGCACCTGCCTCCGTCACCCGCACGAGCTCGAGTGCGAGGTTTCGGTCGGGGGCTTCACGACGTGCGGCGCTCATGGGCAAGATTCTCCCATTAGCGGGTCCTCTGTCGGGAGCTGGGATACTGGCAGGCATGACTACGCCGCCTGATCCGGGCCAATCGGTCGCCGGCCCCTCGGGTCCTGAACCTCGGCCCGCCAAGTCCCGCCTCCTCCAAGACGGCCGCGACATGTTCTGGTCGCTGGCACCGCTGGTGCTGGTCTGTGTGATATTCGCCGGCGTGCTCGGTATGTGCTCGTTTGCTCCTACCGGTTCCGGACCTGGTCCGGTGCCGGACTTTGATGCGCCGGCCGCGCTGCAGGCCGACGCCGAAGCGCTCAACATCCCCATTCGGTTGCCCGCGCTGCCCGACGGTTGGCGGGCCAACTCTGGCAGCCGCAAAGGAATCGATGGCGGGCGAACCGACCCGGTAACCGGACAATCGGTGCGCGCGGTCAGCTCCACAGTGGGCTATCTGACCCCGGGCGGCCAGTACCTGAGTCTGACGCAGAGCAATGCAGACGAGGACAAGCTGATCGCCTCGTACGGCCCGGACTTGGTCCCGATCGAGACGCAAGATGTCAACGGCCTCACCTGGATCGTCTACCGAGGAGGCGAGCGCGACGGCAGACCGGCCGAACCGGTCTGGACCACCCAGTTGCGCGGTCCGTCCGGGCCGGCCCAAGTCGCTCTGAAGGGTGCCGCAGGTACCGACGGGTACCGTACGCTGGCGGCCGCGACACAATCCCAGTCGCCGCTGCCGGTCAGCTAGACACAGGATTCTCGAGACACAGGAGAAGTCATGACCTCACCGGAGGCCGACCTTACGGGCTGGACCGGGGCGCCGTTCTCGGCGGCCGGCCTCACCTACGACGTGTACAGCAAGGGCCAGGGCCCCGGCGTCGTACTCATCCCGGAGATGCCGGGCATCCATCCCGGCGTGCTGGCACTGGGGAATCACCTGGTGGATAACGGCTTCACGGTGGATGCCCCGTCGCTTTACGGCACGCCCGGAGCGCCTGGGGTGAGACCGGGTGCGGTGCCGGTGATGCTGCGTGGGTGCGTGGCCAAAGAATTTGCTGCGTTCGCGACCAACGCAGACCGGCCGATTGCCCATTACCTGCGCGCGTTGGCCCGCGACCTCAACGAGAGGACTCCGGGCAAGGGTGTGGGTGTAATCGGAGAATGCTGGAGTGGCGGCTTCGCCCTGGCGGCGGCCGTGGACGACAGCGTGCTGGCCCCGGTGCTGAACCAACCGTCGCTGCCGATAGGTCTTACGGCGAAACAGAAAGCAGACCCCGGACTGTCCGATGCCGAGTTGGACATCGTCGAACGTCGAGCCGCCGACGAGGGACTGTGCGCGCTCGGCCTGCGGTTCAGCGAGGACCCACTGTCACCCGGCGCACGCTTCAAGACGCTCAAGGCGCGGTTGGGCGATGCTTTCGAAGTGATCGAGATCAACTCGAAGAAAGGTAATGAGCACGGGTTCGGCAGGATGGCGCACTCCGTGTTGACCCTCGAAATTCGCGAGCAGGAGGGCCATCCGGCCTACGAAGCGCGCAAACGAGTCGTGGAGTTTCTCAAGTCCCGTCTGACCTAGCCGCAGGTGCGGGGGCGGCCGGTTCGGGGGCTGCCGGTTCGGACTCAGTCTTGCTCTCCGGTTCGGGCTGCGACCTCCCGGGCAGCAGGCGGCGCCACCGCGGGATCGCAGGTTGATCATCCTCCAAGGGGGCATCGCCGGTGCCGGTGAGCGACTCCGGGTCTGTGCCCTTGTCGACGGCAAGATACACGCTGATCGTCGTCACGATGACGATCATCAGCACCGGCCCCAGGACGATCCCCCAGAAGCCGAACATCCCTAGACCGGCGAACACCGACAGCAGCATTAACGCCGGGTGCAGGTGCGCATTCTTGGGCACCAGGAACGGGCGCAGTACGTTGTCGATGTTGGTCACCACCAAGAGATGGAACGCCACGACGAAAACACCGCCCACCACATTGCCGAACACCGCCATGCCGATACCGAGCGGAATGGTCACTATCCCGCCGCCGAGTGGGATGAACGACAGCACGGTCAAGAAGATGACGAACATGAAGAAACCGTCGTGGATACCGCCGATGTAGACCGAGATCGCGCCGGCCACCCCCTGGCACACGGCGATGATCAACTGCCCCTTGACCGTCGCCGAGACCATCGCTCCGACCTTGGTCAGGTAGATGTCGGATACTTTCTCGCCCAACGGGTTGAGATCGCGCAACAGTGCCAATACCTTGGGTCCGTTGGTCACCAGCGCGAGGAACACGTAGAGAAAGATGATCGACCCGGTGACCATCGCTGCGATACCGCCCACCGAGTCGCGGGCGACGCCGAGCGCGAACTCGCCGGCGTTCTGACCGACCTTGGTCGCCGCGTTTCGCACCGAGTCCTCGGTCAGTGTGGTGTCCATGAACGGCACTCGGGCCAGCAGCTCGTTCGCTGAGTCGAGCAACCGCTGGGCCAGCGCGGTGAAATCGGTCTGGCCCGCCCAACGGCCGATGCTGGTCACCATCTGGCTGATCTGGGCGACGGCCAGCAGGATCACACCGGTCAGTGGCAGGGCCACCGTCGCGATCGCGGTCAGCAGCGTCACGGTCGCTGACAGCCCGACGTTCATCTTCGCCCGGAGGCGTTGGTAGAGCGGGTAGAACAGATACGCCATCACGGCGGCGACGGCGATCAGAATGACATAGCCGCGCAGAAAATAGGCTCCGAAAGCCAGAGCGATCACCGTCGCCACGGCCAGGGCGCGCTGCTGTTTGAGGGTGAACTCGGTTGTCATGCAAGCCCTCCTATGCTGCCGAGGGCAACTCTATCCCGACCCGACGGCGCCGAACGGCGATCCCCTTGTCTGTCGCGATCGCTGCCCGGCCACGAAGCGCATGGCCAGGCGGTTCATCAGTACCGGCGCCACCCGCGCGAATAGCCACTGTGCATGCGCCACAGCAGGTTTGACGAGAATCGCCTTATTGCGCTCGATCGCGCGAAGGGTGTCGCGCGCCAGTCTGTCGGCGTCGTAGGCTTGGCCGCCCTGGTTCTGCAGGAAGTAATCCCGCCCGACGAAGCCGCCGACCGCACCCTTGTCCAGGATGGGGGTCTCGACGGCGGCGGGGCAGACCACCAGGACCCCGACCCCCCGGGGAACCGCTTCCGAGCGCAGCGCCATGGACAGACCTACGACGGCGTGCTTGGTGGCGACATAGCTGGTGACCTGGCCGGCCGCGGTGAGGCCGGCCATCGACGCGGTGTTGATGATGTGGCCGTGGCCCTGTTCCAGCATCTGCGGATAGGCAGCGGCAACGCCGTGGACCACTCCGCGCACGTTGACATCGATGATTGCGTTCCACTGGTCGAGGGTTAGCAATTCCGTGTCGCCGCCCCACACGATTCCGGCGTTGTTGAACATCAAGTCCAGGCGCCCGGCGCGCGTGACCACCTCGTCTACTGCGGCCTGCACCGCGCCGGGGTCGGTGACGTCGAGGTGCGCTGCTCGGACTCGTGGGCCTAGGCGCCCAGCGGTTGCCTGAGCGGCGTCCACGTCGACGTCGGTGCACATTACGTGGGCGCCCGCCAGGTCCAGCGCACGGCACAGTGCCGCTCCTATGCCCGAGCCGGCGCCGGTGACGATCGCGTGCTTACCCGCGAAGCTCATTGCCGTTCGACCAACTTCATGACGATTGTCGACCCGTTGGGGGCAGCGCCGTCTGTCGCCGCGTTGCTGTTGATCATCCGGTTCAGCCCTTCGATGGTGGAGTTCGGACGTGCTCCAACGTCACATCCGGAGACCGAGACTGCAACAGTCCTCGAAGATTTTCAGCGCTTGACACAGCGAAAACCTATGTGGCTCATGCCGGTATCGATAGGCTGCGGTCGGCGCGCGGCGGGACGATATCGCATACAGTAGCTGTCCGCGCATAGGAAAGACCCACCCTTGACCACCCTGCGCGGCACCTGAAACTGTGCCTGCCGCGGATCGATGCTGTCGGCCGCACAGCAGCCACCGGAGGCGGGAGTGTCCTTGTACCAGTCCACCGTCCACTCCCAGACATTGCCTGCCATGTCGAACAACCCGTAGTCGTTCGCCGGAAAGCTGCCGACGGGCGTCGTCTGTCC
>Ga0114921_10001224_pt1 | contig 11686 bp, 8 predicted proteins | sample BentaG_FD_87016 | JGI IMG/M metagenome (GOLD analysis project Ga0114921, IMG submission 87016) | Deep subsurface microbial communities from South Atlantic Ocean to uncover new lineages of life (NeLLi) - Benguela_00093 metaG | ecosystem: Environmental > Aquatic > Marine > Oceanic > Sediment ...
AAGGGATAGCACTACCAATGCCAGTATTAAAAAGGCACTACCAACCAGTGCTACTAATCTTTTAGCTTTCATAATGTCCTCCTTATAAGATTTTAGTTTGCTGGCTATTAGTAACTACATCATCTTCCACCTCCCCTGCCTCTGGTGTCTCTGGTATTTTTACCATTTATACTACTTAAACTCCTGCTTGTCAAGTCAGCGACAGGCTTAAAATAACTTATACAGGTGATGGTGGTTCTTAAGAATCTTCACATAGAACATAAATAGGGCTGGACCAGGCACAATGACCATCCTCCTGATACACACAGACATAAAGAGGATTTTCCTTGCTCTTCCTCAGCGGTATCCTGCGGCTTATTTTTATCTGAGTGTGGGGATTATTATCGGGGAGCCTGTTTAGACGCATACGCCTGGCAACACCTCCTGTCTCAAAGATTGTTTCTTCCAAACCTATTTCTGAAACAGGTTTGGAAAATTTTACCAGTGGTGTTTCAACAAGCAGTGTTCCTGCGTCAGGCTCTTTCAGCAGGCAATCAAAACCGGCTAGTCCGCCTGTTGTGATATACTGCCAGAAAAGGGAATCCGGTTTCTTCAGTATGAGCCTTTTTTCAGGATTAAAGAAATTGATGGGTGTTGCTGAAAGAATGTCATTGCCTTTAACTTGAGCCTTGCCATCCCAGTTAACTGCCCTTCCCCGTCCCCGAAAGGAGGCTCCCGACCAGATAACCCGAATGCGATGGCCCAAATCACTTTCCCTATAGGGGCGGAAGGTCTCAAGAAGTTCTACCCCGTTGCGGATTTCAATTTTTTCAATGGGGGCTGAGCCAATTAGCTCAATCTTCAGTGTAACCTCTCTTTCCGTGGTTTTAATAATATCCCCCATTATGGCTTCTGTAATCTTCTCTGCAGGTGCCTGTCCGAGATGGGGCTCTTCCTGGAATGGTAAAGCAGGCTTGGAAAAGGAGACACAAACATCAAGATAAATACGGGCTCCCGTTGTGCCATAATGATGCCTTTTCATCAAAGCATTCCAGATACTGGAACGAGTCAGCGATTCTGCCAACAGGCAAGTTAATCCTCCGTATGAACCGAAGAGGGATGCTCCAGGATAACTGGTTCCGGGACGTCCCTTGTGCTCATCACTGTTGCAGACAATACCTAGGCGATATCCCTTTTGGAAGGCTTCCTGAAGGAGCCACTCAAAGGTTCCCCAGGCTGAATGAATCTCTATAGACCGTTGTAACCGGGGGGAGTGAAAAGGAAGGTCTGCATATCGTCCCCCAACATGGGCAAATATGAGTGCCTTTTTGTTCTTTAAAACTTCAAACAAATCTTCAATGTGATTGCAATCTGTATTGAGGTCAGAGAGGTCAGCTATCAGGGCATGGGAACTACGATGGATTGTTTCTCCTTCCTCATAGTAAAAGACATTATGGTCTCCCCCAAGCCCGGTATTACCTGACCACTCATAGCCCGGGAAGGTTACAAAGATGCCTTCTTTGAGGAATCTTTTTGTTGTTTCCTGAAGCTTTGTCCAGAATTCTTTGGTAATCTGAAAATCGTTTGCCTGGTGGGAAGCAAAATCTAAGCCTGCCGTATCCCGAGCAAAGCTGAAATAGTCCTCCACTGAGTTGGTTCCAATGGTTTCTTCTGATTGGCCATGGAGGTCACCCCAGTAATGACCTAGAGTGGCCTTTTCCACAACACGCATGGGATTGGTCTTGATGACAAGCCCGGTCTTATCTTTCAGGGTGATGAAGGCATCACCTTTTTCAATTGGAACTAAACCTTCTATTACAGCGACACCTTTGGACTGGGAGTTTAAAGCAATGCTTTCAGGCAATCCCTCAATCTTTAAATTTGATGAGCACTGGAACACCTTATGCTCCTCAGGAGTGGGATTGCCCCACCGGTCCTCTGCCTTTACCAGCAAGCGAAAGGATTCATTTGTTTTCCGAAGCGTGGGAATCTGGGCTCTCCAGACCTCAGCAGGACCGGCGACCACTTTGATGGTCGGGCAATCGGGCACCTCTGTATAGGTATAGGTTGCAAAGGGGTCTACCAGAACTTTAAAAGCAAAGGTTTCTTCACAAAAGGTCTGCATTCTTATGCCTGGTGAACCTTGTGCCCTATCTCCAAAATGGGCAATTATCTGGTCACCTTCCTGGAGAAATCCATCAATAATTTTTATATAAAGCACTTTGCCCCAGGGTCGCACATTATCTTTTAAATCATAGCGGGTTTGCAATTTTGCCCCATTGGTTACCCAAATATGAGCATAATTTGCCTCTGCAGGTTCGGTGAACTGGGGCTCTCCCATATCGGTGGCACGGCGGAAACAAATCTTAATGCTTCCCGTATCATCAATGCCAAAATATCCGGCTGTATAAATCAACTTGAAGTCCTGGTAACTCCCAGCGGTAACGGGGTCGGTAATTGTTATCTCGACTTTTCCTATCCTTTGCTCTAATGGTAAGTGTGACATAAATTGCTACCTCAGAATTTTCTGATTTGGAAAACTAGAATCATTCATCTTCAGGATTTACCGTGGTGACCTCTATTCTACACTGGTGGTTCTTGGTCAGCAAGGGAGAAGCCAAATTGCTTTTTAGCTCAAAAATTCCCATAAGTGATACTATTACCGCTCTGCTCTCACCACTGGTAATTGATTGAAATAATCAATTAAGCTACAATATAAAACAAAGTTAGAGGAGAATGGTCAATGAAACTGAGAAATTTATCACGAATAGCCGCTATTATCTTCACTCTGGGAGTACTTCTTTCAGTATCATGTGGGGGTGAGGCACCAGAGCCAGCACCACCGACAAAGCCTAAGACCTATTCATCACCACCACCGATGCTTATTGATACCAATAAGCAATACATCGCCACCATTGAAACAGAAAGGGGGAATTTGGTGCTGGAACTATTCGCCAGTGATGCTCCGGTAACGGTCAATAACTTTGTCTTTCTTGCCCGTGACGGATTTTATGACGGCACCACGTTCCATCGGGTGATACCCGGATTTATGGTTCAAGGAGGAGACCCAACAGGAACAGGAACCGGTAATCCAGGCTATTTCTTTGATGACGAATTCAGTGAGCGTACCCATGTTACCGGGACTCTGTCAATGGCTAATTCTGGTTCCGACACCAACGGCTGCCAGTTTTTTATTACCTATGCTCCACAGCAACATCTTGATGGTAAACATACTGTCTTTGGTCAATTGACAGAGGGAATGGATGTTCTCAAAAAGCTCACCCCCAGGGACCCATCTCAGCAGCCAGATTATAAAGGTGATACTGTTATTCGGATAACTATAGAGGAGAGGTAACCTAGACTGGCATACCTAGAATCCTCATTAGTTCACGCAGTCCCCAATAGCCGGCAAAGGCAACGGTCCAACCCTTAATTATTTTCCCAACCAGACAAATGAGGGTGTACTTCCAGACACCAAATCGCAGCGCCCCGGCAGCCAGACCGGCTGGATAGAAGAAAGGATTAACCGTTGCCGAGAGGATAAACAGAGTCAGTGAGCCTCTCCTCTCCATCCAGCCTGCCAGTCGTGAGTAGATTGCCTGGATTTTACCATGTTTTGATTTAACGAAAGCAGTCCCGCCACCATAGCCCGTCATGTAGATAGCTAAGCCACCCAGGGTCTCACCCAGACCAGCGGCAACACCAACAAACCATGGTGTCAATATCCTGCCTAAGGCAAATATTACCGGTGTCATTGGGATTGGAGCTATGACAGTAGCTCCACCAAAAAGACTAATGATAAACGCCCCGAGATAGCCATAAGCCCCGAGCCCCTGGATAAATTCCCAGTAGAAAATAACGGCGGCAGCCATGACTACAGTCAGGACTATGCCGAGGATACCCATCCAATATTCCCACCTGCCGAGACTAATTTTCAATTCAGCCTCTTGCCCGTGTTATTCATATCTGCCTCACCTTTGCTTCTTATGTGGCTACTTCTGCCGGGGACTTAATGGTAAAGGTCAGGTTGTCGCCCTCAAGGTCAACTACAATGATATCACCGGGGCTGTATTCCCCTTTTAGCAGCTTGCTTGATAGGGGATTTTCTATATGGCGCTCAATGGCTCGTCTTAACGGTCGTGCTCCATATATTGGGTCATAACCCGTCTTAGCCAGCCATGATTTCACTGCCTCAGTTAGTTCCACCTCAAGCTTGCGGTCAGCCAGTCGCTTTTGCAGTTCTTTTATCATTAACTCAACAATGCTCCTGAGTTGCTCCTCAGTTAGCTCATGGAAAACGATGATTTCATCCAGGCGGTTAAGGAATTCAGGGCGGAAGGTCTTCTTTACCTCATTCATTACCTTTTCCTTCATACTCTCATAGCTCTTCTTCCGAGTTTTGGCTTCATCCTTCTGGGTGGCAAAGCCAAGGCTGGCCTCGCGCTTGATGAGCTCAACGCCAGCGTTGCTGGTCATAATAACTACGGTATTCTTAAAATCTACCGTCCGTCCGTGACCATCGGTTAACCGCCCATCATCAAAGACCTGAAGCAGGGTGTTAAAGACTTCAGGATGTGCCTTCTCAATCTCATCCAGCAGGACTACCCGGTAGGGACGCCGCCTCACTGCCTCGGTAAGTTGTCCCCCCTCTTCATAGCCAACATAACCAGGTGGAGCACCGATAAGGCGTGATACGGTGTGCTTTTCCTGGTACTCAGACATATCCAGGCGCACCATGGCATTCTCGTCATCAAACAGGAACTGGGCCAGGGTGCGAACGAGCTCGGTCTTGCCGACACCAGTGGGGCCGAGGAACAGGAAGCTGCCAATGGGACGCTTTGGGTCCTTGAGCCCGGCTCGGCTTCTCCTGATTGCCTCGCTAATAGCGGTAACTGCCTCCTCCTGATTTACCAGTCTCTCATGAATTTGCTCCTCCATATGGAGTAGCTTTTCGGCTTCACCCTCTAGCACCTGCGACACCGGAATGCCTGTCCACTTAGCGATTAGCTGGGCAATATTTTCCTTATCTACGGCACCGTCAATCTTCTCCTTGCTCAGCCAGCTACTCTTTGCCTGGTTATACTCTGCTTCCAGATTCAACCGTTCGCTCTTGAGTTGGGTGGCATGCTCATAATCCTGCCGCTGTGAAGCAGCCTCTTCTTCATTTATCAATCGCTTAACCCGTTGCTCCAGAGATTTAACCTCAGGTGGGGCGCTCTCAGTATCAATGCGCAGTTTGCTGGCGGCCTCATCAATAAGGTCAATAGCTTTATCCGGTAAATATCGGTCAGTAATATAACGCTGACTCAACCTAGCTGCTGCCTCTAGAGCCTGGTCGCTGATTTTAATCTTATGGTGTGCCTCATACCTGGGACGAAGTCCGTGAAGCATCTCAATGGTATCTTCAATACTGGGTTCGCTGAGGAACACCGGCTGCAAGCGCCGTTCTAGAGCCTTATCCTTCTCAATGAATTTGCGGTATTCGTCAATGGTGGTTGCCCCGACACATTGCAACTCACCATGAGCCAGTGCTGGTTTGAGCATGTTACCGGCACTGATAGCCCCCTCAGCAGCTCCAGCACCAACCACGGTGTGAATCTCGTCAATGAACAGTATAACCTCACCTTGTGCCTGGCGAACCTCATCCATTACTGCCTTGAGCCGCTCCTCAAACTCACCACGAAACTTGCTCCCGGCAACCAGAGCCCCCATATCCAGAGCTATTACCCGACGTCCCTTGAGAGAATCGGGAACATCGTCAGCCACAATCTTCTGGGCCAGCCCCTCAGCAATGGCGGTTTTACCCACTCCGGCATCACCAACAATCACCGGATTATTCTTGGTCCGCCGGGAAAGTACTTGCATCACCCGTTTGATTTCGTCCTCTCGACCAATAACCGGGTCAAGTTTGCCCTGGCGAGCCATCTCGGTCAGGTCACGACCATACTTCTCCAGGGAACGGTACTTGCTCTCTGCCCTGGCATCGGTAACCCTGTGCCCTCCCCGAAGCTTCTGCAGAGCAGAATATATCTTCTCCTGGTCAGCACCGAAGTGTCGGAGGATGCCAGCCGCCTCGCCTTTCTCTTCCGCAGTGATAGCGATTAGCAGGTGCTCAGTGCCAATAAACTCGTCTTTGAGTCTATCAGCCTCTTCGCCAGCCTTCGTCAATAGTTGGATAACGTCTGGGGTGGTGTAAATTTGCCCTGTTTCATAAGTAACCTTCGGAGTCTTATCTAAGTGAGCCTCAATCTCCTGTCTCACTACCTCAACATTAACCCCAAGCTCTGCTAAGATTTTGCCAACTAGCCCCTTCTCCTGCTGGAGTAGCGCCAGCAGAATATGTAGTACAGCCCACTGGCTATGGTGATACTGTCTAACCAGTTCTTGAGAAAGAGCCAGTGCTTCCTGTGCTTGTTCAGTAAATTTCTCCTGCTTCATTGCTCATTCACCTCCCCCAGTCTCTTTATTTCTGATTCCAGTTCCTCAACGCGCTTCTGTAGTTCCCTTGTCTGCTGTGACATACGCATAATAACCTCGGCTCCAGCCAGGTTCACTCCCAGGTCGTCTATCAAGTTCTTCATGTGACTAAGCAGGGCTATATCCCTCTCTGAATACAGGCGAGTATTGCCTTGAGACCGAGATGGCTTTATTATGCTAGCCCTTTCATAGTAACGCAAGGTGTGAACTTGAACACCAAGTATTCTGGCGGCTACACTTATCACATAACGTGGTTCAGTCTCATCCCAATTTATCATAATCTAGTCCCCCTTTTAGTTTGGTCGCAGCTTACTAAACTGCTCAAATAGCTCCTTCTCCTTGGGTGACAAATTAGTGGGCAACACTATCTTTGCTCTAGCCAGCAGGTCACCATAGGCAGAATTACCCAGGTGTGGCATACCCTGCCCGGCCAGGCGAAAGGTGCGTCCGTTCTGAGTCTCCGGTGGAATTTTCAAGGCCAGCTTACCTTTAAGCGAGGGTATCTGAATCTCACCACCTAACATCGCTACCACTAGTGGCACTGTTACCTCTACATGCAAATCATCTCTGCGGCGTTCAAACAATTGGTGAGACTTAACTGATACCACCAGATAAAGGTTACCTTTGTCCCCGCTATAACCCTGTCTCCCTTCACCAGCAATGCGGACTCGAGAGCCAGTCTTCACCCCGGGTGGAATCTTGACCTCAAGGCGCTTCACTTTAGTGACTATTCCTGAACCTTGACACACCGAGCAGGGCATATTCTGTATTCGGCCAGCGCCCCCACAACCAGAACAAGGCTCCTTAACTTCAAGGCTAATAGTGCGGCTAGACCCGTGATAGGCTTCCTCCAGGGTTATCGAAACTGGATACTCTACGTCTTGCCCACGTCTGGGTCTAGCCCGCCGGTTTCTAATCCCGCCACGGAACAGGTCACCAAACAGGTTGTCTAAATCAACCTCCTCAAAGTGGAAGTTCTGGCCACCAGCTTGGCTGAAGTCCTGAAAAGGCGTCTGCTGCCACCTTGCCTGAGCAAACTGGTCAGCATACTGCCACTGGTCACCAAACTGGTCATACTTCGGCCGCTTCTCCTTGTCAGACAGGACCTCATAGGCCTCGTTTATCCCTTTAAACTTCTCCTCTGCCGATTTATCGTTGGGATTAACATCGGGATGATGCTTACGTGCCAGCCGGCGGTAAGCCTGCTTTATCTCCCGCTCACTGGCGTTCCGGTTAACCCCTAAGATACTATAGTAATCTTTACCAGCCATCTTTCTCTCCAGCTAAGATAATTATAAATTATTCTATAAAATTTGTCAATAAGAAATAAGGAAATCTAATAAAATTTATTAAAATATCCTGGTAAATTTTCTTCAGCATGTTATATTGTATCTGGTGGAGGGAGAGGGGGTTGCCAAAACTTGACAACTAATATTTACCTGGTTACAATTAATATTAGTTGCTCACTCCTCTATAATTAAGAGAGTTTGGATAACTTAGTTAGAAACATAATCCTTACTGAGTAAGGGTGAGAGGACTTCCCCCTAAGGTTTTTGAATCCTTAGTAATCAGGTTTCCTTTTTTCCGAGTACTTTAGAGTTTGGTTTTCCTTTATGGTAAAGTATATCTTTGTTACTGGTGGTGTGGTTAGCTCAGTCGGGAAGGGTATCACTGTTGCCTCTATTGGCACTATCCTGAAAAGTCGCTTAACCACTGTCTCAGTTCAAAAGCTAGACCCTTACCTCAATGTTGACCCGGGAACAATGTCACCATACCAGCATGGTGAGGTATTTGTCACTGAGGATGGTGCTGAGACTGACCTTGATTTAGGTAATTACGAGCGTTTCATTGATGTTAACCTTACTGCTGAATCTAATGTTACCTCAGGGCAAATTTATAGGGATGTTATTGCCAAGGAGAGGCGGGGTGATTTTCTTGGAGGTACCATCCAGGTGGTACCCCATGTTACTACTGAGATAAAAGACAGGTTTAAGCAACTGGCTGAGAAATCGCAGGCTGACATTATCATTATAGAGGTTGGTGGCACGGTAGGTGATATTGAAGGGCAGCCCTTCTTGGAAGCCATTAGGCAGATGCGGAATGATGTGGGGCGGGATAATGTGCTTTATGTCCATGTTACCTTGCTCCCTTATCTCACCACCACTCAGGAGCTAAAGACCAAGCCCACCCAGCACAGTGTTAATGAACTACGCCGTACTGGTATCCAGCCAGACATTATTATCTGCCGTAGTGACCGGCCTATTTCAGAGGGAATAAGGGACAAAATATCCCTGTTCTGTGATGTTGACCGACAAGCAGTCATTCCCTTACCTACAGTAGAGACTATCTATGAAGTGCCGTTACTGCTGGAGGAGCAGGGATTGGGACAGCTGATTGTAGACAAGCTTAAACTTGGTAACCGCCAGGCAGACCTGAGCCAGTGGGAAGAGCTGGTCAGACGCCTTAAAACACCTCGTGAACCAATTGATATTGCTCTGGTCGGCAAGTATGTAGAGTTAAAAGATGCCTACTACTCAGTTCGTGAGGCACTACACCATGCTGCTCTGTATCATAATAGAGATGTTAATCTGCTGTGGGTTCAGTCCGAGGATCTGGAGAAGGAAGATAGTGAGGCTTTATTACGCTCAGCTCAGGGTATCATCGTCCCTGGCGGTTTTGGTGTCAGGGGAATTGAGGGTATGGTGAAGGCAGCCAGTTACGCCCGGAATAATGAAATTCCCTACTTGGGACTGTGTCTGGGATTGCAGGTTATGGTAATTGAGTTTGCTCGCTATGCCCTGGACTCAGGTGAGCCGAATTCCGCTGAATTTGATAGCTCCACCTCATACCCGGTTATTGACCTCCTCCCTGAGCAGAGAAAAATGAAAAGTAAGGGAGGCACTATGCGCCTGGGTAATTACCCCTGTCAACTGGTTCCTGGTAGCCGTGCCGCTAATGCCTATGGACAGAGCCTGGTTTATGAACGCCATAGACACCGCTTTGAATTTAATAATGAGTTTCGCCCTCAGTTACAGAAAGCAGGGATGGTTTATAGTGGGTTATCTCCTGATGATAAACTGGTAGAGGTCTGTGAACTAGCTAACCACCCCTGGATGGTAAGCTGCCAATTTCATCCTGAATTTGGCTCTCGCCCTAACCGCCCTCATCCCCTGTTCCATGATTTTATTGGTGTTGCTAAAGATATACTGCGCGAAGGGGCTCAACCAACATTGCCTCTTTCATCCTAATTCATGATAAATTACCCGCTACCAGACGGAGTAGCCTACAATAAAGAAAAGATGAGCAAAGCCAGCGTAGGAAGCTGACTACTATATTTCCCCTTTCCTTATCAGGAGGGCAAGGGAGGAGGTTAGATTATGAACATTACTGAATTGGAAAGCAAAACTAGAGATGAGCTAATTGAGATGGCCAAGGAAATGGGTATCTCCAACTATGCCAGTCTCAAGAAGCAAGACCTTATCATGCGCCTGCTCCGGGCATATACTGAGCAGCAGGGCTATATCTTCTGTAGTGGCATGCTTGAGATTATAAGTGAAGGCTATGGCTTCCTCAGACGAAACTCATTGTTGCCCAGCTCTGACGATGTCTATGTCTCCCAGTCTCAAATCCGCCGTTTCGGTCTGCGTAACGGTGATATGGTTGCCGGTCAGGGCAGACCGGCTAAGGGAGGTGAGAAATACTATGGCCTGCTCCGGGTGGAGGCAATTAATGACATTAATCCTGAGCTGGCCAAAAAGCGACCTCACTTTGGCTCGCTCACTCCCACCTTTCCCGACAAGTTAATTAACCTGGAGACCTCACCCAAAGAAATATCGACTCGGCTCTTGAATCTCATTGCTCCTATTGGCCGAGGGCAACGGGGTTTAATCGTATCACCACCTAAGGCTGGTAAGACGGTGTTGCTCAAAGCTATAGCCAATGCCGCCACTACCAACTATAGTGATATTCACATTCTGGTGTGCCTCATCGGCGAAAGACCGGAAGAGGTTACCGATATGAAGCAGTCAATCAAGGGGGAAGTGATAAGCGCTACCTTTGATGAACCGGTAGAAAACCACACCCGTGTTGCTGAGCTAGCCCTGGAGAGAGCTAAGCGGCTGGTGGAAAGTGGCAAGGATGTGCTCATCCTTCTTGACGGTATTACTCGACTCACCCGCTCCTATAATCTGGCAATGCCTTCCAGCGGTCGCACCCTATCCGGTGGCATTGACCCGTCGGCTCTTCACCCAGCCAAGCGTTTCTTTGGCACTGCCCGTAATACTGCCGAGAATGGCAGCTTGGCTATTATTGCCACCTGCCTTATTGATACCGGCAGTCGCATGGATGACCTCATCTACGAGGAATTCAAGGGGACTGGCAATATGGAGGTTCATCTTGACCGTCGGTTAGCTGAGCGGCGGATTTTCCCAGCGATAAATATTCAGCCCAGTAGCACCAGACGGGAAGAGCTGCTCCTGGACGAAAATACCCTGAAACAGGTCTGGCTACTACGGCGTATGATGTCTATGGTTGCCGCTGACTCTGTCAACTTCACTGAAGTTACTGAGCGTATTATCGACCGCCTGCGCAAGACTGAAACCAATGCTGAGTTTCTGGCTACCCTGAATAAAGAATCATAACCCCCAACCAGTTAATAAAGCTGGATTGCAATGGTTCTTCCTCACCTCACCTACTGAAACTAACCCGAGTGAGCTCATTGCTGCTTGGTCATCCAGGACCAGAGGGCGCTTAAAGGTTTTAGCTTGATGAATCCAATGGGCAATTCTAATTCCATCTTGGCGCTAACTGGAAACGCATTTATTTTGTCCACCTCTGTTTTCAGGAGAACCAGTTCCTCAGAGTCACCCCTGGACAGCATATCATCAATGCGGTGTACTATTTGCTCGGCTGCTTTAATGCGCCTCTCCCCTGCCTCAGCCATTTGTTTGGAGATTATCCCATATTTTGCTTTCAAGCGGTTGAGAGCCAGTATGGCTTCATAAGAAGTATCTACAATCTGCTGGCGTGTCATCCATTTTGTCTCATAATTCAGGGAGTACTTCCAGCTCGGCGCAATCAGGGCCTGGCGATGCTCTTCCAATGTCCGAAATAGGACATGATAACCATAGCGCTCTGGATGCTCAAAACCAAGACTGCCCGGGTCAAGGAAAGGTGACAGTGGAGCAATAAAAAGGGAAAGCCTCTTGTCTCCCTTAAATCTCTCAAACAA
>Ga0114921_10001225_pt1 | contig 11677 bp, 8 predicted proteins | sample BentaG_FD_87016 | JGI IMG/M metagenome (GOLD analysis project Ga0114921, IMG submission 87016) | Deep subsurface microbial communities from South Atlantic Ocean to uncover new lineages of life (NeLLi) - Benguela_00093 metaG | ecosystem: Environmental > Aquatic > Marine > Oceanic > Sediment ...
AATATAAAAAGTTTTTTTATTTATATGGTTGGAGGAATTTATGCCACCTTTATTAGATGTAAAAGATTTAACTACAAGATTCTATACTCAAGATGGAGTAGTATATGCTGTTAATGGTATTAATTTCTTTGTGGAGAGAGGGGAGACACTTGGAGTAGTGGGTGAGAGTGGTTGTGGAAAATCCGTTTCTGTTCTTTCTACAATGCGTTTAATTCCTTCACCACCCGGAAAGATAATTGCAGGAGAAGTTCTATTTGATGGGAAAGACCTTATGAAGATGAATATAAATGAGATAAGAAATGTTAGGGGAAAAAAGATAGCAATGATTTTTCAAGACCCTATGACATCATTAAATCCAGTACTAACTATAAATAAGCAAGTGGGTGAGGTTTTACAATTACATATGAAAATGACTTTAAAAAAGTCAAGAAACAGAGTAATTGAGTTATTGGAAATGGTAGGCATTCCCGAAGCTGTAGATAGAATAAATGATTACCCACACCAATTTTCTGGTGGAATGAGACAGAGGGCAATGATTTCTATGGCACTTGCTTGTAATCCTCAATTACTAATTGCTGATGAACCAACAACTGCACTTGATGTTACAATACAAGCACAAATAATAGATATTATTAAGAAATTAAGAGATGAATTAGGAACAGCAGTTATCTGGATAACTCATGATTTAGGAATAATTGCAGGATTAGCTGACAGAGTAAATGTTATGTATGCGGGTTATATTGTTGAAAAAGCTTCATGTAAAGATGTTTACGGTGATCCAAGTCATCCTTATACATTAGGCTTGCTTGGTTCAGTACCGAGACTTGATGAAATTCGTAAAAAAAGATTGACATCTATCGAGGGATTACCACCTGATTTAATTGATATGCCAGAATGCTGTCCTTTTGTTCCCCGGTGTACTTATAGAATAGATAGGTGTTTTAAAGAAAATCCCAAACTTAGAACAGTAGCTCCAGACCATAAGATAGCCTGTTGGGTGGATATAGAGACTGCTACTAAAAAGGAGGTAGACTAAGGTGGAAAAAGATGATATTTTACTTAAGGTAAAAGATTTAAAAAAATATTTTCCTGTAACTTCCGGTATAGTATTGCAACGCCATGTAGGTGATGTTAAAGCAGTAGATGGAATTAGTTTTTATGTTAAAAGAGGAGAAACATTTGGTTTAGTAGGCGAGAGTGGTTGTGGAAAAACTACAACAGGAAGGGTCATCTTACAACTTGAGAGACCGACTGCTGGCGATGTTTTCTTTGAGGGTGAGAATATCTGCAAAATAAGTGGAGAGAAATTAAGAAGGATGCGAAGAAAAATGCAGATAATTTTCCAGGATCCGTATGCTTCATTAAATCCCAGAATGACAGTTGGTGATATTATAGGAGAACCACTATTTGTTCACAACATTTCAAAAGGTAAGGAGCTTAAAGACAGAGTCAGGCATTTATTAGAAGTTGTGGGATTAAACCCGTATTTTATTACACGTTATCCTCATGAATTTTCTGGAGGTCAGAGACAAAGAATTGGTGTCGCAAGAGCATTAGCATTAAATCCATCTTTTATAGTCTGTGATGAACCAATTTCAGCATTAGATGTATCAATTCAAGCTCAGATAATGAATTTGTTAGAGGATCTTCAAGATGAATTTGGTTTAACATATTTATTAATTGCTCATGACTTATCAGTTGTCAGGCATATAAGTGATAGAGTTGCTGTTATGTATTTAGGGAAACTTGTGGAATCGACTGAAAGTGTTGAATTATATAAAAATGCACAACACCCATATACAAAAGCATTGCTTTCAGCGATTCCTATACCAGACCCGATCGTTGAGGAAAAGAGAAAGAGGATAATTCTAAAAGGTGATGTACCAAGCCCTATTAACCCACCTAAAGGTTGTAATTTCAATACACGTTGTTCAGTAGTAATGGATATTTGTAAGGAGGAAGAACCTGAGTATAAAGAAGTAAGATCTGAACATTGGGTAGCCTGTCATCGAGTCTGATTAAATATTTTTCTTATAATTTATAATATTAGTTGAAAAAAAATAAATAAATATAATTTTAAAATGCATAATAATTAAAAATAAAATAAAGTTTAATTTAAATGCTATAATTTTTATTTGACAAATAGTATTTTATTATTTAATATTTTCAAAAGACTTTAAATTGAATAATATAATATATAAATAAGAGAAGTTGCATTTCTTAACTGGATAGTAGCATTTAGAAAGTAATCAGGAGGTGATTATATAGAATATTAAGTTTTGTATTAAAAATTGATAAGGAGGTTTTTGAATGAATCTTTTTAAAAAGATAATTTTAACAATTGTAACTATTTCAATTGTTGCTTCACTATCACTCACACTTACTGGTTGCCCTCCAACAGCACCTGTAGCTGAAGAAACTACTCCTGAAGAGAAAACAGAGGAACCGACTGAAGCACCACCCCCAGCAGAAGAAGAAGTGGTAACTCTTGTATACAATGCAGGTACAGAGCCTCCGCAAGGAGACCCTGCATTATGTACCGATACAACTTCACATCAATTACTTGAAGACACCGGCTTAACTCTTACTGCTTATGATGAAAATTGGGAAATAATTCCAGAATTAGCTACAGAATGGGAAGTATCCACGGATGGTTTAACTTGGACATTTGACATGAGAGACGATATTACATGGGTTAAATATAACTGTCTAACTCATGAAATAGAACAAGTTTTAGATGAAGATGGAAATCCAATTCCAGTTACTGCTCATGATGTTGTATATGGAGTAAGAAGAACTATTGACCCAAGAACTGCTTCAGATTATGCGTATATTCTTTATGGAATTAAAAATGCAGAAGCAGTTAATACTACTGAAGAGGAAGTAACAGATGAACTCTTAGAAACTATTGGAGTTAATGCAACTGATGATTATACTGTAGAATTTACTTTAGAATCTCCCGCCCCTTGGTTTTCAGGACTTGTACCAATGCCGCAATGTATGCCAATGCCTCAAACTGTTATTGAGGGACCAGAAGGTGATAAGTGGATAGAACCATGCATTAAGTGGCAATGTGGACCTTATGTTCAAACTGAATGGGTACACTTTGATCACTATACTTTAGAAAAAAATCCTTTCTATCCTGAAGCAGCAGATATACAAATTGAAAAAATAGTTGCATATTGCATTGAGGAAGCATCTACTGTATTTGCAATGTATGAAAATAATGAAATAGATATCGGTCCTGTGCCTCTTCCAGAGATGGACAGAGTAAAAGCAGATCCAGTTCTAAGTGAAGAGTTAAGAATTGCACCAACACCTTGCACATATTACTATGGAATGACTAATAATAAACCACCATTTGATAATGATTTAGTTAGAAAAGCATTCTCAGCAGCAATTGACAGACAAACATTAATTGACACAGTAATAAAAGGTGGGCAAATTCCTGCAAATGCCTTTGCTTGTCCAGGTATTTTTGGTAATGTTGCAGGAGATCCAGAAGTAGGAATTATGTATGATCCAGAAAAAGCAAAGGAATACTTAGCTGAAGCGGGATACCCAGATGGTGAAGGATTACCAGATGTAACATTGATGCATAATGTAAGCGAAGGTCATGCAAGAATAGCTGCAGCAATACAATCTATGTGGACGGAAGTATTAAATGTTGAAGTTACTATAGAAACTCAGGAGTGGGGAGTATATCTTGATACTCTAAAAAATAGCACTCCATTAGCAGATATGCCTCATATATATAGACTTGGATGGTGTGCTGACTATCTTGATCAGAATAACTGGGTTCATGAGGTGTTTAATAGTGAAGCTGGTTCTAATAGGTTAAGAAGAGGATGTTTAGATCCAACATGTACTAACGTGGAGAAGTTAAAGTTTGACGAATTAACTGAACAAGGTGCTTTAGAGAGTGATCCTGAAAAGAGAAAAGAAATTTATAAGCAGGCAGAATATGAGCTAAGTAATGTTGAAACTGCCTTTGCACCAATCTATTTCTATACCTCTGTTTCATTGACTAGACCATATGTAACTCGAACATTTTTAAGAGATGGATATGAGGAACATCATAAATGGAATATTGATATGGAAGCAAAGCAGGCAGCTATAGGGGGGTAAGTTAGATACTCAGACTTACTTCAAATATATTGCATAGTTAAAACTTGCAAACATATTGGCGGGTATTTATTTACCCGCCAATATTAATATTAAATATAAAGAAAATGTTTTTTTCATTTATAATATATATATAATATAAAAACTAATTTTTAAATTGGAATTTAGATTTACTATTAAAAATTCATATTTTTACTGTTAAACTTTTTCTGGTGATAGAAAATGACAAAATATATAATCAGGAGAATATTACTGTTTATTCCTGTGCTTTTTTTATTAATTCTTACAACATTTGTTTTAGTAAGAATTATTCCTGGTGGTCCCTTTGATTTTGTCGGTGACAGAAGCTTACCTCCACAAGTAGTAGCTAATTTAGAAGAGAAATATCATATAAATGATCCTATTTGGAAACAATTTATAGATTATCTATGGGATCTAATTTCTAAGGGTGATTTAGGACCATCTTTTAGATATAGAGGAAGAACAGTAAATGAGATTATAAAAGAAAGCTTACCCATTTCTGCTCAACTTGGCTTCCTTTCTTTGTTATTGGCTATTTTTATTGGTATTCCAGCAGGAATTATTGCAGCACTAAAACAGAATTCATGGTTTGATTATTCATCAACATTTGTTGCAGTTATTTTTAGGTCAATTCCTAACATGGTACTTGGTCCATTATTGATATGGTTGGTTGCTTTAAAACTTGGATGGTTGCCAGTAGCAAGATGGGGATCATTACCCCCATTCTTTTTGGGATTTTTACCAAAAATAAATATGGAATTCTTCAAACATGCAATACTTCCCGCATTTGCTTTAGGTACTGCATATTCTGCAGGAGTTGCCAGATTAACAAGAGGTAGTTTACTTCAAGTTATAAGAGAGGATTATATAAGAACAGCAAGAGCAAAGGGACTTTCTGAAAGAATGGTAATAACAGGACATGCTTTAAAGAATAGTCTTATTCCAGTAATAACTTATATTGGACCTGTATTTGCTGCTGTTTTAACAGGAACTTTTATAATAGAACACATATTTGGGATACCTGGAATGGGAAAACATTTTATAACAAGTATTGGAAATAGAGATTATGCAATAATTCAAGGAGTAATGTTGGTTTACTCTATAGTTTTAATAATGACTAATCTTTTGGTTGATATAACATATGCTTGGTTAGATCCAAGAATTAGATATAAATAATAGGTGAGAAAATTGGCGATAGAAAAGACAGAAACATTAGTATTAACCAAAAGAAAAGAGAGAAGTCCAACTCAAGCTGCATTTAGGCAACTGATGAAAAACAAAGTTGCAGTTGGTAGTGGAATTTTTTTAATATTACTTATTTTTGTGACTTTATTTGTAGACAATAGTTTAATAGCTCTAGTAACAAAACAAGAAATAAAACCATTAATTGCACCATATCACTTTGCAAAAACGAGCTTCATTGAAAACAATGCTCCTCCAGGTGGTAAGTTTTTATTAGGAGCAGATTATTTAGGTAGAGATCTATTAAGTAGAACTCTATATGGAGCGAGAGTATCACTTTCAATTGCTTTTGTTGCTTCTTCAGTTAGTCTTGTAATTGGGATTATATATGGACTTATATCAGGATATTTTGGTGGACTAATTGATAACATAATGATGAGAATTGTGGATTATCTTTATGGTATACCATTTACTGTATTTGTAATATTAATGCAGGTAGTTTTCAAAGCATTTGCAAGAAGAGGGCAAGCTACTGGTTTAATGGGAGTATTATTAAAAGCTAACTCTTCGATGGGTGGAATGTTGTTTTTATTTATTGCAATTGGACTTCTTAATTGGGTAGGTATGGCGAGAATAGCTCGTGGTCAAGTTCTTTCATATAAAGAGAAAGAATTTGTTGAAGCGGCAAGAGCAGTTGGGTCAAGCGACACAAGAATAATTTTTCGTCACTTATTACCAAATATACTTGGTCCATGTATTGTAAGGGAAACTTTAATGATTCCAACTTACATATTTTACGAAGCATTTTTAAGTTTCATTGGTTTAGGAGTTAATCCTCCAACTCCAAGTTGGGGAATTATGATATCAGAATCTGTACAAGGACTACGATCTTACCCATTTCAAACTTTTGTTCCTGGTATAGCATTGACAATTACTACTTTAGCATTTAATTTTTTAGGTGATGGTTTAAGAGATGCTTTTGATCCCCGCTTAAGAGGTGAATAAAAATATACAGAATATTCATAAAAATTATAGCTTGCTCGTTTTGAATAATCAGATTCATATAATAGTAAAAGTATAACATTCTTTAAAATCTCTTAGTCATATTATTGACTTTGAGATTTTGATTTAGAAATCAGAAAATTTTTTTAAATTATTTTTCAGAAAATAAGAATAAATTTAGAAATGAATAAAAAATTAAAAAAATTCTTACCTTACATAATCATCTCAGTAATAGTTATAATAATTGTTATTTTTGCTAGATTTAACATCACTTCACCACTGAGTAAAAAAATTTCAATAGATTGGAGTCGTGGTAAGAACTTAGGTGAAACAAATTCAGGTAATCCAATCTCAATTCAGGTTGATAATGAAGATAAAAATCTATATCTTATTTGGAGCAGTAAAAAAGATAATAAAAATCTTTTAAATTTTACAAAATTAAATAATAAAGCAGACATATTATTACAAAAATTTTTTGACTTCAAATTTGTAAGTCCTAAAAATCCGCAAATTCTATTAGATAGTAAAAAAAATCTTCATCTTTTATGGTTAGATAGATTTCAAGATAATATCTCTTTATTTCATGTTTTACTAAATTCTAATGGTGATAAATTAACTGAACCTAAATTAATTTCGATTGATGAATCAGAAGTTAAAAATTATAAAATTGGGTTAAATAAAGATGAGAGTGTTGAAGTTTTTTGGGAAGGTGAAGAAAAAGATAAAAAAGGAATCTATCATCTTCGACTAAGTAATGGAGGAGAAGCTATATCAGAAAATAGTTTAATAATTTCTAATGGAAAAGAACCAAATTTTCAAATAGATAAAATGGGAAATATTCATTTAATATGGTATCAATATCCACTTACCGGTAAAGCTGATATATATTATTCAAAATTTGATGTTAAAAATAACTATTTAGCTAAAAAAATAAATGTCGGAAATTTCCTTACTAGTACTGGAAGAGTTATTCACGGACCAGTTCTTGGATTAGATAATGATTATATCTATATTTTCTGGTTAACTGAATTTTTATCAGGTCTATCTGCAGGAACTGCTGAACTTAATTTTTTAACTTTTCCAATAGATAAACCATCACTTCAGTCATCAAAAAATATAAAATTACCTATTCTGTCAAAAACAGATTCAATTAAAATAGGAGGGAATAGATACGAATTTAGCAAAAGACAATTAGTTGAGGAGAGAGGGAAATTTGATAATCTTATTTTAGTACCAATAGATTTTTTCAAAAAGATTCCGCCAACGGATTATATAATTACGCCTAATGTAACAGAAGGGCAAAATTCTAGATTAGCTTTAGTTTGTAGTTTAAGGGTATTTGAGAAGACAAAGCAAAAAATGCAATTAGCTTTAGTAGCATTTCAGGATGGTGAACCTTTGGGCTATCAGTTAATAGCTAAAACTAACCTTGTTTCATTTTCACCTAAAATTTTATTTGATATAGATAATAATCTCTATCTTAGTTGGCTTGATAAAATAGAAACAGGTAAACATAAAGTATATTTTGCTGGCACCTCATCAAATATTAGAGAAAATTTAGATGTGTTGGTATATCATGATATAATCGTTGGAATATTTAATACAATATGGAACTCTATATCTGCAATTGTATTTATCTGGATTGTTCTTCTTTGGGGAGTAGCTCCTGCTTTCTGGTTAGGAATCTATTATATATTCACTGGAGAGGATAGACTTTATATTACAAAAACAAAAATAGCATTTATTTTTGCAATTATTATATATTACTTAGTAAAATTAATTCTCACTCCTTCATTTTTATTATTTCCCCCATTTTACGATTTAATTCCTGCAAAATTTTCTAATATCTGGATTTCAGTTTTGCCAGTAATAATATTTATTATTAGTTTGTTAGCTGTATTTAGGTATTTAAAGAAATCGGAAGCAAAGTCATTATTAATATCTTTTGTAATTTTTCTATTAACTGATGGATTTTTAACTGTAATTCTATATTGGCCTCAAATCTTTTAATTAATAGATTTCAAATAATAATTCAATACTAACTTCTTAAAAAATTTATTTTAGTATTTTTAATTAAATTTTACTATGTAGGGCAGCCCTTTTTGGTTACATTATTAAGCAAGGCTAAAGACTTGCCCTACATTGGTATTAAATAATGCTTAATATTTATTTTATTTAATAGTAAATTTAATAGATAAAAGTAGTTCCTCTTAATTTTATTTTTTACTGATATAGTAACCCCCTCTTTAAAGGCAAAACATTTCAATTTTTACTTAATCACAAATTTATATTTTATTGACTTTTAACACTTTTTCTGTAATATATTCAGAAGAGTTATGAATAAACTAAATAAAATTTTTAAAATATCAATCTTAATATGCTTGATTGTTTCTTTTTTATTCTCCATTGGTTGTAAACAGATAGAAGAAATTAGAAAAGATTTTTTTAAAGAAGAAAAAACTGGTAAAGAAATTATTTTAGAATCAACAAAAATACCTGAAGAATTAAAACCTAGATCTGAACAAATTCTAAATTTATGTTTGAATGAAGAGCCAATAACAATAGATCCGGTTTTAGCAGAAAGTAAAGCATCAATTGATTTAATCAATCAAATTTTTGTAGGTCTTACAAAACTTGAACCAGATTTATCTATAGCACCTTGCATTGCTGAGAATTGGGAGATATCAGATGATGGAACAACAATCACATTTACAATAAGAGATGATGCTTATTGGACTAATTCAGAACCTATTACAGCACATGATTTTGTTTATTCTTGGAAAAGAGTACTTAGTCCAGAAAATAACTGTCCTCTTGCTTATTTATTTTTTGATATAGAAGGTGCTAAAGAATTTCATAAAGGTGAATTAGATTCTGATGCTCTCAGTATCAAAGCTAAAAATGATAAAGTATTAGAAATAAAGTTAAGAGGTCCTGTTAGCTATTTTATTTATATGACTTCTATTTGGATAACAAAGCCAGTTCCTGAATCTGTAGTTGAGAAATATAAACACAACTGGACAAATATTGAGAATTTAGTAACAAGTGGTCCCTTTAGTATAGAAACATGGGAACATAATAATAAGATTGTTTTAGAAGCAAATTCCAATTATTTTGAGGGAGAACCAAGGCTTGAAACTATTAACATTTTAGTATGCGGGGAACAATCCATTGAATCTTCTTTGTATAAAGAGGAAAAAATAGATGGAACATGGGGATGGGAATCTGGAGTTCCAGCTGATGAATTAGAAAAAATCATTTCTGGTTCTGAAAATTGGAACCAGTTGTTGCTTGAACCGAGATTAACAACTTATTACTTAGGTTTTAATACAAGAAATAAACCAATTAGTAATCCAATAATTAGAAAGGCTATAGCATTGTCAATAGACAAGAATAAACTAAAAAAAGATGCTTTTTTAGAAACGGAAGTGATAGCAAATCAATTTATACCTCCTCAAGTATCAGGACATGATAAATCAATAGGAATTGATTTTGATGTTGATAAAGCAAAGAATTTATTTAATGAATTTGATTATCTAAAAGAAGAAGGGATTAGAACTCTGAGATTTGTATTTAATGATTCTGATAAGAATAGAATATTAGCTGAATCTATAGAGAGAATGTTATCCAAAAATTTAGGTTTAGAAATTAAATTAATTGAAATGGATTCAGAAATCTATTTTGAAACAATTCATAACTTAAAGATAAATCCACAGGTTGTTGATATGTTTATTTTAGAGAAGTTACCAGACTATCCTCATCCAAGTAATTGGCTATTTACCGAAATGCATAGCAAGTCATCTTTAAACTATTCTGGATGGAAAAATGATGAATTTGATGAATTAGTAACAAATGCTGCAATATTTGATGATTTAAACAAGCAGGTCGATTTATACAAAAAGGCTTCAAAAATTGCTTTTGGTGATATAGATGATGAGGATAAATACCCTGGTGAGTTTCCAATAATTCCATTATATTATGGCTCAAAAAATATTTTAATTAAATCATGGGTAAAAGGATATGAAACGAATCCTTTTACAGGTCCATATTTTTACACAGTTTGGATTGAAAAATAAATAAAATTTAAATTATTTTGATATAATTTATTTGTGTCGGAGTGGCGGAATTGGTAGACGCTCAAGGTTGAGGACCTTGTGAGTGAGTAACTCGTGGGGGTTCAAATCCCCCCTCCGACACCATTTTTTTAAGTGGATTTTTTAGCTATTAATTATGTAGTGCAAGACTAGATATATTTATTTGTAGGGCAAGGCTTTAGACTTGCTTAATAGTGCAACCCTAAAGAGTTGCACTAAATTAATATTATTGAGAGATGCAACCATAAAGGGTTGCCCTACTTTTATATAAGTATGTAGTTTATAATAGTTTATTATTACTATTTTTATAAGAATTTAAAAATATAGATAGAAGCATCTTTAATAGATATTAAAAAAATTTTTATTAAATAAATTTTCTATCAGATGTAAAAAGGATATTCTGAGAAAGATGTATGAAGATTTAAAAAGTGAAGTTATTTTCTGGGCTCAAAAAGCTGAAAAATTGGGATTAGTTGTACCTACAACAGGCAATTTTAGTTTAAGGGATAAAGAAACTGGATACATTTTTGTAACTCCACATGGAATATTCAGAGAATTTTTAAATCCAGATGACATTGTGGTTTTAGATATAAAAGGAAATAAGATTGAGGGTAAAAATAGACCATCATATGAAACTCCCGTTCATCTTGAAATTTATAAAAATAGGGAAGATATTTTTGGAATTGCTCACACACATTCTCCATATGCAGCATGTTTTGCTGTATTGAATAAAAATATTCCTCTTATCCATATTGAAACATTTTTTTCAGTAGGTGGTGATATTCCTGTTGTTGATTTTGCACTTCCTGGTTCAGAAGAATTGGCAAAAAAATCACTTGAAAAGCTTTCAAATAGATCAGCAGTTCTTTTAGAAAATCATGGAGTTTTAGCAATAGGCAAATCTCTGTCTCAGGCTATTATAGTCGCAATATTAGTAGAAGAAACAGCAAAAATATATCATAGATCTCTTCAGGTGGGTGAACCTAAAAATTTATCAGATTTACAAGTAGGTGGTTTAAAAGAAATATTAAAAAAAATCTGATATTTAATAAAATATTTAATACTTTTAATCTTATATATTGATTCAATAAATTTTATTGCTATAATTATTAAATTAATTCATAAAATATAATATTTAAGCATATATTATTTTTAATTATTTATAATAATTTAATGCTTTTAGAAATTTGGATTAATTAAGAGTTTTGTATATATTTTAAAAAACATTTAGGTGAAGAAAATAAAGCAAAAGA
>Ga0114921_10001226_pt1 | contig 11675 bp, 15 predicted proteins | sample BentaG_FD_87016 | JGI IMG/M metagenome (GOLD analysis project Ga0114921, IMG submission 87016) | Deep subsurface microbial communities from South Atlantic Ocean to uncover new lineages of life (NeLLi) - Benguela_00093 metaG | ecosystem: Environmental > Aquatic > Marine > Oceanic > Sediment ...
CTCTCTTTCCGCTATTGACTACGCTATTTTGCATTTGATACGTTTATCCGAGGCTCTAAGCAAGCGAAAGTTGCTTAAAATTTGGAGAGATTTGTCGAGCTTGAAAAAGGAAATTCTTATATATTTAATTTATGTAATAAAATATGACATTTACTTGACAATTTTTCTTACATCGCATATATTATCTATGTGATCCTATTATCCTCATAACATACAACCTTTATTAAAGACTGGAGGTTAAGATGATTAATATTGGCCATAAAATAAAGGAGCTAAGAGTGAAAGTCGGGATGAGCCAACAAAGACTCGCTGAGATATTAGGAGTTTCGCGTCCGACAATCTCTCAAATAGAGAATGGTGAAAGAAAAATCTTTGCTGATGAGTTAATTAAGCTTTCAAAAATATTTAACATCTCTATTGACAATTTATTAAATTTGGAAAAGTCTCCTCAAGTAATTTTAGAAGAAAGCAAAAGCAAGAAAAAACCAAGGCAAATGATCAGAATAAATGTCCCTCAGAAAAATGTCGACAAATTCAGAGAAGTACTTCTTTACATACTTAATAAAATTGGCTCGAAACCCAATGTAGGTGAGACTGTTATCTATAAGCTCCTCTATTTTATTGATTTTGATTTTTACGAAAAATATGAAGATCAATTAATCGGAGCCACATATATAAAGAATCGCTACGGACCAACTCCCATAGAGTTTCAAAAAATAGTTGAAAGAATGATTAAAAAAGAAGAAATCACAAAAATTGAAAGTAAATATTTTCAATATCCACAAACTAAATATCTACCTCTCAGAAAAGCTGACCTTTCAGAATTGAGGGCAAATGAAATTGAGATAATCGACGATGTGCTTAAAAAGCTTTCAGATATGAGCGCCGCCCAAATAAGTGAATATTCCCATAATGATGTTCCCTGGCTCACAACAGATGAAGGAAAAGCTATTGAGTATGAGTCTGTTTTCTATAGAATATCTGAGTACTCAGTGAGAGAATATGACGAAGATTTTTAAAAAGATAACATCACTTCCAGAATTTGAAAAAGATTTAACAAAGCTTGGCAAAAGATTTAAAACTCTCAAGGACGATTTAAATAACTTTATCCAAACACAATTAAATATTTATCATAAACAACAAATTGATAACAAAGGAATCTTTCAGATATCAGGATTAAAGATCAAAAAACCTCAAATCTTAAAAGCAAAGAAATTTGCCTGCCGCTCTCTAAAGAGAAAAGGAGTGCAATCTGGAATAAGGGTAATCTACGCCTACTTTAATGAAGAAGACAGAATTGAATTAATTGAAATCTATTATAAAGGCGATAAAGAGAACGAAGACAGAGAAAGAATCTCAGCATACTATAAAGATTAAAAAAGGTAGATTGAATAAAGTTTATTGGATGAGAAAGTGCAGATTCATAAGCTAGTTTATATAATTAGCTTGTTCTTTGTTTTTTCTTTTTATGGAACGTTTATTCACGATTCGGATGCTCACAATCGATTAAAATGGAAAACAAGATTTATCTCGTCCCTATCGGACCTGTAGAAGACAGTGTACTCGATGTTCTCGATACAGAATTAGAAAAAACATTCAACTGCCGTGTAGTATTTCTGAAAGCTGATATTGTCTGATCCATAATTGAGCGGAGATGTCTATATCATTTTAAGCTTTTTTCATAATCTTCTTGGTGAATATATCTTTTTTCTCGATTTCTTTATGTTAGATTACAAGATTTCTCTATGATATAGGTAATAATGGATGTTAGAGGGTGGAAATAGGACAAAAATGAGAATAAACAGTGGCAATCGCCAAAACCAATTTCTTATAATTCAATAAAAAGAGAAGGATGAGATTGCTTCGTCCGTTCGGCTCTCGCAATGACTTCGGAGATCTTTATTTTTTATTTTTTAAGAAAAACTTAAGCCGATAAAGCCTGTCTGCTTCCTTTATTTTCAATCTCAGGATAAAAATGAGAACAAATATGGCCAGCCACATCCAGCCTATGAACACATAAAGGGCTGTTCTTTCTTTGATATTCTTGGGGGAAGGAATAATCTTTTCTGGCTTGGATTCAGCCTGAAGGCTCTTTTCTTGCTTCTCTGGTGTGATTTGCTGCCCAAAACTCCTTTCCAAGGAAAACACTGCAGAAAAAAGGCATATCATCAGCAAAATCAAAGCCTTAGGCTTTCTCACTCTTATCATCACCAAAGGCTCCAGACTGTCATCACCACCGCATACAATATAACCGCATAAGCGATGAGAGTAATGAATTTCCCCTTCTTTCCTGCGGGCTTATGGTCAATGAGAGGAAGGAAAAAGAACAAAAAACCTAACACCAACATAAAAAGCACAGCAACAGTATCACCGCTCACAGAAAAAATTCTAGCCGGGACTATTTTCAGTGTCTGGAATAAGAAAAGAAAATACCATTCAGGTTTGACTCCTTCTGGAGCAGGAGCCATTAAATCCGCCTCTTTATCCAGAGAAGGGGGAAAAAAAATGGCAACAGTAAAGAGAATTCCCAGGAGTAGAAACCAGACAACCATCTCCCGATAGACAAAGTTAGGCCAGAAAGGAAGAACTTTTACTTCTTCCTTTTTCCTTTCGGCATCAAGGGGAAGACTCATTCCCTGTTTCTGGATGAGATAGATATGCAAAGCCAAGAGGATGAATATAAAAACAGGGAGGATACAGACATGAAATCCAAAAAAACGGGTAAGAGTGTCTCCAGTAACGTCTTCGCCTCCGCGTAGAAACTTGGTCACCCAGAGTCCCCCAACAGGAATGCAGCGAGGAATATCTGTTCCCACTTTGGTGGCTGAAAGAGAAAGGTCATCCCAGGGTAAAAGATACCCTGTAAACCCAAAGGCAAGAGAAAGGACGAGAAGAAAAATCCCGCTCATCCAAGTTAACTCTCTTGGTTTACGATAAGATTTGGTGAGCCAAACACAAAAAAGATGAATAAAAACGATGGCAATCATAAAAGACGCGGACCAGCTATGAACTGACCTTATAATCCAGCCCAGAGGAACATCAGTTATCATCCTGGCAATGCTTTCGTTTGCTTGCTCCAGGGTAGGCTTATAATAGAAAACGAGCATAAATCCTGTGATGACCTGAATACCAAAAAAGAGCAGAATGGCGCTTCCCGTGTAATACCAGATAGTATGCCTGTGTTGAGGAACTTCCTTTTTTCTCAGGAATTTTGTTATAAGAGAAAGGCCAAGACGATCCTCAAACCAGGATTGAATTCCGATTCTAAATTCCTTGAGATTCACTCCACTCCTTCTCTTTTAATGATTAAGTCTCCCCCCTCTATGACCAAGGTCAGACGACGAAGAGGACTGGGAGGAGGACCGCCGATATTCCTGCCATCCTCATCATACCACCCTTCATGGCAGGCACAAAAAAATTTCCTCCGGTCAGGAAGATAGGCGACATTACAATCAAGGTGAGTGCAAACAGCAACAAAAGCCTGGTAGGTTCCATCATCATCCTTTTTTATAATACCAGGCTTGCTTCCCCATGAAAAATTTTGAACAGAGTTAGGACCCATATCCTGAAAACCTGAAAAAGGCAAAACAACCTTATCAGGCTCCCTCGTAGGTGGAAAGATAAACTTCACAACAGGATACAAAAAGGTAGCCACCAGAGCTGCGAGCCAGCCTCCGAGGAGACTATTGAGAAACTGACGCCTGGTAAAAAGAGAATGTTTGAGTTTCATCTCTTGAATCCAAAAATTCTTTTAATCTTTTCTGCGACTGACCTTCTTCTCAAGGCTACTATCCCGTCAGCAGGCCTTACTTTCTTGGGACAGACTTCATTGCACCTAAATATGGTATCACAGCCCCAAATCCCTCCTTCAGTATTGACCTTTGTCCAGCTGGAATAAGGCCGTTTATCCCTCGGGTCTTTAACCAGGCGAAAAAGTTTGGCCAAAGCGGCTGGACCCAAGTATTTCTCATCCCTTGAAGCCACTGGACAGGCGCTGTAACAACATCCGCACATGATGCAATTGATAAACTGGTCTATTTTCTCCATCTCCTTTTCTTCAATTCTGTGACCATTCTCTAATACTTCTTCTTGGGGGTGAAGAAAGGGCTCAATATTATGAAGAGCCTCCCAAAAAGGCTCCATATCCACCACTAAATCTTTCTGGATTTCCAAATTGGGAAGAGGCTCTATCACAATGAGGGAAGATTTGAGGGTTTCAATTATGGACCGACAAGCCAAACTAAAATCCCCGTTAATAACCATCCCACAAGACCCGCAAATAGCCTCCCGGCAGCTATACCTAAAGGCAAGAGTACAGTCTTGTTCATTGCGAATATCCATCAGGGCTTCAAGAATTGACTTGGACTCTTCTGTTTGGTAGAGAAATTCCTGAAAGTATGGATGCTCGTCTTTTACAGGGTCGAACCTAAAAATCTTAAAGGTGTATTCCATCTCAGTACTTTCTTTTCTCTGGCTTGTATTTGCTTACATCTGCTTCTCTGTAAATGATTTCAGGCTCTCCATCTTTCAAATGAACCAAGGTATGCTTGAGCCAATCCTTATCATTGCGCTCTTTGAAATCACGGCGATAATGGGACCCCCTGGTCTCTTCTCGTTTTAAAGCCCCTAAGGTTATCACTTCAGCTAAATCAAGCATTGAAGAAAACTCAACAATATTGATGAGTTCTTGACTGAAGCGCAGGCATTTGCCAGATAGATAAACTCGATGGTAATCCTCTCTCAACTCACGGATCTTTTCCAGGGCTTTCTCTAAGTCTTTTTTGTTTCTAAACATACCAACTTTATCGCTCATAACGACTTTAAGTCTGTGCAAAAGGATATGGAATTTAAATCCTGCATCTCTCCTTCCCCAATCTTTAACCTCATTCTTAATTTTTAATGCTTCATCAAGAAGAATTTTCTCGCCTTCAGAATAATCCTTGCCTCCCTTGACATAATCGGAAGCCTCCTTCCCCGCAATTTCTCCAAAAACCACTGTCTCAAGCAGAGAATTGCCTCCAAGCCGATTAGCGCCATGAACACTAACACAGGCACATTCGCCGGCAGCAAAGAACCCCTCAACAGTTGAAGCGCATCTCTCGTTAACATCAATTCCTCCCATGGAATAATGCTGGGCTGGCTGGATAGGGATAGGCTTCTCAACGGGATCAATGCCGGCAAAATTTAGGCAAATTTCACGGATAGCCGGAAGTCTCTTTTTGATTTTTTCTTCTCCTAAGTGCTTTAAGTCAAGATGAACGTACTCATTCTCAAAGCCATCTCCCTTTTCAATCTCTGTCTGAATGGCCCGGGCCACAATATCTCGTGGGCCAAGCTCCATGGCTGAGGGGGCATAATCCTCCATGAATCTTTGGCCTTTATTGTTGATTAAAAAGCCTCCTTCTCCTCTTGCTCCTTCGGTAATCAAGATATTCGTGCCGTAGAGAGATGTAGGATGAAACTGAACAAATTCCATATCTTTTAAAGGAATACCTGCTTTGTAGGCGATCCCGATTCCGCTGCCGTGGTTGATATAAGCGTTAGTTGTCTTTAAATAAACTCGGCCATAGCCACCAGTGGCAAAAATGACAGCCCGAGCTTTCACCGGCATGATTTGACCTGATGTCACATCGTAAATGATGACCCCGAGACATTTTCCATCTCTAACCACAAGCTTAGTCACTAACCACTCATTATAGAACTTCACCTGTTTCTTTATAGACTGATCGAAAAGGGTATGAAGAATGACAAGTCCTGTACTGTCTGCCGCGTAACATGTGCGAGGAAACCCTGCTCCTCCAAAAGGCCTCTGAGCGATAACTCCTCCCGGGAAGCGGCTGAAAGGAACTCCTAAATACTCCAATTCATAAATAGTGGAAAGGGCTTTCTGGCACATTAACTCAGCTACTTTCTGGTCTGCCAGATAATCACTTCCTTTAATGGTGTCAAAGGCGTGCCTCTCCCAGCTGTCATCCCTTCCCTCAGGATTGTTTCCAAGGGCAGCATTTATCCCCCCTTGAGCAGCAACAGAATGGGAGCGGAGAGGATGAACCTTGGAGACAACAGCAACATCCAGCTTAGGGTCACATTTTAAGGCGGCACTCAATCCTGCCAATCCACCCCCGACTATCAGGATGTCTTGACTGATCATTCAGTAATTCCTGGTAAAGTAAAGGATAAGCAAAAAAGCACTCACTCCCAGGCTCAACAGAGTAAAGACCCAGAAAAGCAATTTTTCTCTCCGCAGCCCAAGATCAACTATGACTGTTCTCAAACCGTAAAAAGCATGAAACACGATAAGCACAATAAGAAGAGTATCCGAAAAAGGGTTGGTGTGAAGAACGAGAGCCCAGTCAGGCTTTTGCTCCTTTGTCATCAAAAAAAAAGAGGTTAAAAATTTAAGGCCGAGGAGGAGGATAAGCAGAAGTCCGCTAATACGGTGGAATATCCAGACAAACATGGTTTTCTTTCCTCAGGCAAAAGATATACTATTAAAAGAAAGTCTTCAGGGAATGTCAAGAAAAAAGGGGGGGGGAAGAGCTTCTCTCTTTTTAGAAGAAAGGTATTATTTTTTCTTTTTCTTCTTATCTTGTTCTTTCTGCTTCTCCTTTTCTTTACTTTTATGAAAGATTTGCTTTACAGGACTCTTTTTTTGGGGAGCCACCTGCGTTGTCTCAACTGTAAGGGTCTTTCCATCCTCGGAAAGATGCATCTTAATGGTTACTGACTCTTTTTTCTCTTTTTCGCCCTTGGTTGATACTCTTGTCCGGTTTATGGTCACTATTTTCCCATCGGAACTCAACTTTGCTTTAGAGGTTATTCTTATTCCTTTCTTAGTGGTCTGAACATTTTCTTTCCCATCTGTGATGTATTTATAAATACGTTTGGACTCTTTTTTATCTTTTTTTGTGATTTCAGTGATATTGAGATGCTTCCCTTTATGCTTGATGGATAAACTCAGCTCTGATAGCTTTTTTTCTCCCACATCACTCTTTTTTTTATCAATAATCCAGTTTCCGCTAAAATTCGGCTTTGCCCCATAAAGCAGGAGACTCATCAAAACCAGAAATGCAGCGCCAATGATAATCACCGTCTTTTTCAATCTTTCCTCCTCTATTCCAAAAATTATCAACTTGATTTATACCACTGAACACAAAAACCGTCAATGTTTTTGGGGCTCGATCTCTTAGAGCATTTCCAAATCCTTAAAATAGATAGGGTCTCCCAAGAACAACAACGGGTCAGGCTGGGTGATGGAGAAAACCGTTTGAAGGGGACCTCAGGCCAGTGGCTCAAAAACACCCAGGCTGACGCTTAATATTCTCTTTTATCACGGAAAATGAAAGGCTTACTCGGCATCTCTTTCCATTTTCAGAAGAATGTGATACCTATAAAGAGAAAAATAATTACAAAGAAAGGAAAAGTTTCTTCCTGAGAACAGGCTAAAGAATCTTGATCCAGATAATATGAAAAACATCTATGTTCGCCTCTTCAATTTGCTGAAAAAAAAGACACCAATATCCTTGGCCACAATCATAGAAACAAAAGGCTCAACTCCTCAGGTCACAGGAGCTTCTGCCTTGTTTTCTCCCGAAGGCCTCCTTGAGGGCACTCTGGGAGGCGGCCTGTTAGAAGCAGATGTTCAGAAAAAAGCTCTCCTGTGCCTTAAAAACAAGACTTCTTTTCTTTATGAATTTTATCTAAATGAGGACATATCTTCTGAGGAAGGATCAATCTGTGGAGGTGAAGTCAGGATTCTCATCGACGCTTCCCCTGAAGAAAATTTAGATGCTTTTCAGAAGATAAATCAGTCCCTCCTTCAGCGCAAGCCAGGAGTCTTAGTTTCTTTCCTGAACAAAATCTCTGAAGAAAAAATAATCCCTCATCATTCTTGGATAGAGAGAAAAGAGGAATTCGAAGCTGGGCCAGGAAGCCCTCTTCCCCTTTTCCAAGAGGAAATAAAAAAGGCTTTCTCTGAGGAAAAACCCTGCCTATTGAAAATAAAGAAGAAGATATTTCCGGATCAGTCAGAAGAAATCTTCCTTTTTTTAAGGCCCATCTTCCCGCTCTCTCAACTGGTTATCGCAGGAGCTGGTCACATTGGCCAAGCTGTGTCCCACTTGGGAAGTTTTCTAAATTTTGAAGTCATCGTAATAGATGATAGACCTGAATTTGCTAATAAAGAAAGGCTACCTGATGCTGATCAAATAATCATCGATGATATAGGAAAAGCTATCCAGAAATTTTCCATATCTTCTGATACCTATTTGGTCATTGTCACTCGCGGACATCGCTACGACGCAGAAGCCCTCCGCCAATGCCTAAATTCTGAAGCAGCTTACATCGGTATGATAGGAAGCTCTCGTAAAATAAATCTTATGCGAAAAAAATTCCTGGAAGAGGGCTGGACCGACCCTCACAAGTTCGATCGAGTCCATGCTCCTATTGGAATCGATATCCGTTCAAAAACTGTGGAAGAGATCGCCATCAGCATCGCTGCCCAACTCGTTCTTGCTCGCAGCCAAATCCAAGATAAAACATAAAGTAAAGGATAAAAAAATGATTTGGGCTATGATATTAGGTGCGGGTAAATCTCAAAGGATGGGAAAGCCCAAACTTCTTCTCCCCTTTGGGGAAAAAACTATAATCGAAACAGTCATCGACAACCTTATCCGCTCCAAGGCAGAAAATATTTTGGCAGTCCTCGGCTCGAACTGGAAAAAAATTGAAAAGAAAATCAAAAAATCTCCCCTAAAAATGACTGTTAATCCTCATTTCCAAAGAGGCATGCTTTCTTCTGTCCAGTGGGGATTTAAAGCCCTCCCCGAAAACACCCAGGCTGTTCTAATCGTTCTGGGTGACCAGCCTGCTGTTTCGACTGACATCATCAACAAAATCATCGAGGCCTTCCAGATGACAAGAAAAGGGATCGTACTTCCTGTTTATAAGAATAACCGAGGCCACCCTGTTCTCATTGATATGAAATATCGAGCTGAAGTTGAAACACTGAGCCCAGATATCGGCCTTCGCGGCCTTGTCTACGGCCATCCCGAGGATGTTCTGGAAGTGAAGGTTGACACTCCGAGTATCCTCAAAGATATTAATGACATGGAGGATTACAAGAAAGAATTATTAAGAAGTAAAGAGAAAACAGAATAAAAGAAAAGAAAGGCGAGAAAAGAAATTATGCTGCTCCGATGTCATACAGAAGAATAAGCAATAAACTTTTATAAACTGCAAAGGATAAAGCGAACAGTCTAAGGTTGAAGGTTTAATGTTTAAGGATAAAGGACAAGAGCTGATTGATGAATGCTGACAGCCAGAGAATAATCACCTATTCTGGATATAAGGGAATGATATTAAATGAAAGATCTTCCTCTTTCCTCCGTCTAAATTATGTAAGGAAGTAAAATTTAATCAAAGGAGAAAAAGATGTCTAAGACTTATTCCGCTTTCATATTTTTTATTTTCGTCTTGCTGGCTTTCTCCATGAGTGCCTATGCTGTAGATGTTACAGGAGACTGGGAACTCACAATGGAGACTCGCCGAGGAGAGATGACCAGGGATGTTAAGTTTGTTCAAGAGGGTGAAAATTTGACTGTCACCATGGAGGGTTTTAGAGGAGGCGAGGTCACAGGCGAGGGAACAGTTAAAGGAAACGAAATCGAATGGACAATAACGCGAAGCACTCCTAGAGGAGAAATGACCATCACCTACACAGGGACGATTGAAGGCGACACAATGTCCGGCGAAGTCCAAATGGGTGATCGTGGTTCAGTTAAATGGACAGCGAAGAAAAAATAATATTTACTTTTTTAGGCACCTATCCAAAGTCCTTATTAGTTCGTAGTTTGTAGTGCGTAGATAAAAAAAGAGAGATTCCCACGTTCCTTTCAGTCGCCCACAATGACATATTCCCTAACTCAGTTACAAAGTAACTCTGTAACTGAAAAAAATCTCTCCTTTTTTTCTGAGTCACGGTGTTATCCTGTCATGATTGTCTTGCAAGACTCGCCCAGCGCTCAGGCCTCGCATTTCTAGCCTTTCTAGCTTTTTTCGCTCTTTTTAGCTTGGAATAGGAAATAAAAAAAATAATAAGTTTTAATTAAATGGAAGATTTTCTTCTTTCCTCCGTCTAAATTATGTAAGGAGGTAAAGAAGAGTTGAAAGTGAATGGACGAGAAAGCTCTGGTTCAACTGAGTAAGAAAGGCGATGAAGAAGCCTTTTCCGTATTGGTGAAAAAATACAGGGCAAAAATTTTCAACTTAGCCTTCAGCTTAACCTATGATCGCGAAATAGCTGACGACCTGGCTCAGGAAGCCTTTATTAAAGCCTACTTTGCCCTTCCTAAATTTAAACTGAAATCAGAATTTGGCACCTGGCTTTATCGAATAACTGTCAACCATGTAAAAGATTATTTGAGAAAAAAAGGCAGAATGGACAGAATGTCACTCGTGGATATTAAGGAGAATCCTTTCCTCTATAAAGACGAAATTATGAAAAAAGAGAAAGATCAAGTTGAGGAGGAGAAGAGAAGACTCATCCATGAATGTGTTCAAACTCTTCCCAAAAAATATCAAATCATATTATCTCTAAGGGATATCCAAGGATTCTCTTATAGAGAAATTGCCAAAATCCTGAAGATTTTCCCTGGCACTGTTGATTCTCGCCTTCACAGGGCCAGAAAAATGCTTCGGAAAAAATTAACACCTCTCTTAAGAAAGAAAGGAGGCAACCATGAATTGTAAAAAGATTGAAAGACTTCTTTCTCGTTCCTTTGATGGAATCCTAAAACCTGAAGAGAAAACAAAACTCGAAATACACTTAGAGAGTTGCCCGCTCTGTCGAGAAAAAAAGAAGGAATATGAAATCATCCTCAATACCTTAAGAATGAAAGATCAGCCAGAACCTAAAGCCCTTTTTTGGGAACGCCTGCAACCAAAGTTAAAGGAAAAGAAAAAATATGTTCCCTGGACGCTGTGGAAAAGCTGGAGTGTGAGGGCCATACCTCTTTCGCTGCTTATAGTTGTGCTACTTGCCGCCATTGTTATTTTCTTCCTTCCTCAACAAAAAGAAGAGCTCAGTCAGTCAGAAGCCCTTCTTCTTCGTAACCTCAATCCTTTCCTGGAAACAAGAACATTGTTAGAGGAGGAAGGAGTTGAAGACAAAAACATGATGCTTATCTTCACCACAATGGAAGAAAAAAACGGTTTAAGGAGATATTACCCATGAAAAACCACTATAAATTCTGGATCGTTTTTTCACTCATCATTGTCTTTGCTGCTGGAGTTTCAGGAGGAATTCTCTTAGAGAAACACTTCCTCCACAAAAAATTAGCAAAAAAGACAAAAAGAGAAAGCTATGCTCGTTTTCCTACTCTTGAAATAATGGCCCAGGAATTGGCCCTCACTGCAGGTCAGCAGGAGCAGATAAGAGAAATTTTTAAGAACAACGAGGGAAGGCTTAAAATTCTGAGAAGCCAAATCCATGAACAGGTCTCATCAATAAGATCTCAGCTTAAAAATGAAATAAATAGTGTATTAACAGAGGAACAATGTAAAAAATTTGAAGCTATGATTGAAAAATATCTAACTCAAAGAAAAAAGTACCAGGAGAAAAGAAAAAAATTTTCAGAAAAAAGCGTGAAAGATAGAGGAGAAGAAAAATGAAAAAG
>Ga0114921_10001227_pt1 | contig 11674 bp, 8 predicted proteins | sample BentaG_FD_87016 | JGI IMG/M metagenome (GOLD analysis project Ga0114921, IMG submission 87016) | Deep subsurface microbial communities from South Atlantic Ocean to uncover new lineages of life (NeLLi) - Benguela_00093 metaG | ecosystem: Environmental > Aquatic > Marine > Oceanic > Sediment ...
GATATTTCTGTAAAGTTTGCTGAAGCAGAGAAGATGGACCTCAAGAATCTTGAAGATGTGCTGATCAGAACCTGGAAAGGAGAACACTTGAGGTTAGGTGAAATTTCTACTCTGGAAGAAAGACCGATTGCTGGTTCTATAGATAGAGAGGATCAGCAGTTCCAACAAACAGTAATGTGGGAATTCAGAGGTCCTACCAAAGTAGCAGAAAAGTATAAAGAGGCCGTTTATTCCAGCCTTCAGCTGCCTCCGGGTTTTTCAGCCACTATGGAAGAAGAATGGCGTTTGACTGAAGAAGAGAAAACTCAGATAACTTTTGCCATTGTCTTTTCTCTAATCATAATTTTTATGATTCTCGCCTCTCTTTATGAATCCCTTGTCCATCCTTTCTTCATTCTCCTGGCTGTGCCTATGGCTTTGATCGGAGTTTTTGTGGCCTTTGTTATCGCTGATTTTTCTTTTGATTCATCAGCTTATATCGGAGTCATACTCCTGGGAGGGATTGTTGTGAATAACTCAATCTTACTCGTTGACCATATCAATCTGAAAAGAAAACAAGGACTTTCCCTTCTGGAAGCAGTCCTAAAGGGTGCACGGGAAAGAGTAAGACCCATATTCATGACATCCAGCACCACAGTGCTTGGAATGCTTCCCTTGGTTATAATCCAAGTGGAAGAAGGGAGAAAGACAATTTGGAGCTCTCTGGCTCTTTGTGCGGTAGGTGGGCTTATAAGCTCTACAATTTTTATCCTGATAGCTATTCCTATTTTTTATTTCTACGGCGATAAAATTCGCTACTGGGGTCATAACAAAATAAAAGAATTAAAGAGAGCCTGGAAAAACTTCTAGCTCTTTTTTTGATCTCTTGATTTTTGATTTAAACTCTCTTTTCTGCTATATAATTTTTAGAGATTTTTCCGAGGTTATTTTATAAGACGTCATTGCTTCGTCACTTCGTTCCTAGCAATGACATTTGATTACTTAAATTTTATATGAAGCTGATTTTGAAGGTTTGGAGGTGAAAATGGGTCATCTTTCCGTAGCTGAAATAAAAAAAAGAATAGACAAGTTTCCCAGGAAAACTTTAATCCACCTTCCGACTCCTTTTCAGAAACTGGAAAACTTATCGCAGATGCTGGGAGGTCCGGAAGTATTCATAAAGCGTGAGGACCTCACTGGATTGGCCTTTGGCGGCAATAAATCTCGCAAGCTGGAGTTCATCATCTCGGATGTTTTAGATAAAAAGGCGGAGGTCATCATCACCTGGGCAAGCTTGCAGTCTAACTGGTGCCTTCAGACAGCAGCCGCAGCCAGGAAATTTGGAATCAAACCGATTCTTCTTCTTTTTAAAACGTATGAACTACCCGAAGAATACGACGGAAATCTTCTCCTGGATTTCGTCCTGGAAGCTGACATCAGAATAAGAGATGCAGAGAAGGGAAAAGTCGTAACTCTAGAGTATGCTTTCGAGATAATAGAGGATATAGTCAACGAAGTCAAAGAATCGGGATACAATCCTTATGTAGCTCCTATTGGTGGTTCGATGGTTGGAGGGTCTATGGACCGTCCGTTGGGGGCTGTAAGCTATGTCAATGCTTTCGCAGAGATGCTGGAGCAAGCAGACGCACAAGGCATTGAACTCGACTATGTTATTCATGCCAGTGGTTCTGGAGGGACTCAGGCTGGTTTAGTAGTGGGGGCCAAAGCCTTAACAGAGAACATTAAGGTTTTGGGAATAAGTGTTTCAGAAGAGAGAGACTCCTACGGGAAGGAAGTCTTGACCATAGCTCAGGATACAATAAAAGCTTTAGATTTGGATATTTCAATTCCGAAAGAAGATATAATCCTTTTTGATGAATACATAGGAGAAGGCTACGGAATTGTGGATAAGGAGGTCTCGGAAGTGATCAGATTAGTGGCCACTCGAGAAGCAATCATGCTTGATCCTGTCTATACAGGAAAAGCTATGGTAGCCTTTGTGGACCTTGTGAAGAAGGATTATTTTCAAAAAGAAGATAAAGTCGTTTTCTTCCATACAGGAGGGACACCTGCCCTCTTTCCCAACAAGCATAAGCTATTCAATTTTTTGAAATAAAGGAGGAACTGTAATGAGAAAAAGAAGAATTTTAAGTTTTTTGGTTTTATTTCTAGCAGTTTTATTTTTTTCTGGATATTCATTCAGCCAGAGAAAGCTAAAAGTCTTTATATCTGTGGATATGGAGGGGATTGCTGGAATCGTCCATTCTGACCATACATCATCCTCTGGAAAAGATTATAACCTAGCCCGAAGATGGATGACCGCAGAAGTTAATGCTGCCATTGAAGGAGCTTTAAAAGCAGGTGCAACTGAAATTGTCGTCAATGATTCTCATGGCTCAATGAGAAATGTCATTATTTCTGAGCTTAATCCTTTCGCAACTTTAATCACAGGCTCTCCAAAATCTATGAGCATGATGCAGGGCATAGATGAGACATTTGAAGCTGTGTTTTTTATCGGATACCATGCTCGAGCCGGTACAAAAAATGGCGTTCTCGACCACACATATTCAGGAGGTTCCATCTATTCCATAAAGATAAACGGTATGGAATTGGGTGAGTACGGAATTAACGCTGCCATCGCAGGTTGGTATAAAGTTCCAGTTGTTTTAATTGCTGGAGATGAGCAAGTCTGCGAGCAGGCAAAGAGAGCAATTGGAGATGAACTGGAGACAGCAGTAGTGAAGAAGGGTGTAGGGAGGTATGCTGCTGAAAGCCTTGCTCCAGAGAAGGCCCAGGAACTCATCAAAAAAAAGACAAAAATGGCCTTACAAAAGAGAAAAATAATAAAGCCTTTTATCATTGAGCCGCCTTTTCGATTTGAAGTGAATTTCCTTCGCAGCTTTATGGCTGATGCGGCTGAACTTATTCCCCAAGTTAAGAGAGAAAATGCACGGAGTGTTTCCTTTACCTCCGACGATTTCATCAAAGGTTTTAAGCTTTTAAGGGCTCTTATCTATCTGGCAAGATAATAGATAGAGGGAGGAGATGAAGCTAGAAAGGCCCACCTTCAAGGATATCCTCGAAGCAAGAAACATAATAAGTCCATACTTGCCGAGAACACCTCTGTATAATTATCCTCAATTGAATCAACTTCTGGATGCAAAGGTCTACGTCAAACATGAGAATCATTTACCAACCGGTGCCTTCAAGACTAGGGGTGGAATCAACTTCATCTATCATTTGACCAAAGAACAGAGAAAAAAAGGTATCGTCACCGCTTCCACGGGGAATCATGCTCTTTCTATCGTTTATGCTTCTTCCCTTTTCAATGTTTCTGTCACAATCGTGATGCCTGAAAAGTCTAATCCTTCCAAGGTTAAGGCTATCCGGAGTCTTGGGGCAAAAATCATATTCTTCGGCCGTATCTTTGATGAATCCAGGGAGTACGCAGAGAAATTAGCTGGGGAGCGGGGAGCCCGTTTTATTCACCCTGCCAATGAGCCATATTTGGTTTCAGGAGTAGCCACCTATGCCCTTGAAATTCTTGAGGATTGTCCCAATCTGGATATGATTATCGTGCCAGTAGGCGGGGGAAGTGGTGCCAGCGGCTGTTGCCTGGCTAAGGAAGCGATCAAACCTGATGTCCAAGTCATAGGCGTCCAAGCAGAAAAAGCCCCTGCTGCCTATCTTTCTTGGAAGGATAAAAAAATTGTTGAAGATAAAATGGAGACAGCTGCCGAAGGGTTGGCAACGCGCATAGGCTATGAATTCACACAGGGAATTCTTTGGGATTATTTAACTGACTTTGTGTTGGTCTCAGAAGAAGAAATGACCCGGGCTATCGTTACTTACCTGGAGATGATCCGGAATATTGCTGAGGAAGCAGGAGCTTGTCCTCTTGCCGCAGCCTTAAAAATAAAAGATAGACTTAAGGGAAAGAGGGTTGCTTTAATCTTTACAGGAGGTAATATTTCCCTGGAGAGATTAAAACAGATAATCCAATAGCTCGTTAGGCAGGAATGCTGTGTTTTTCTAATTTTCTGTAAAGGGCCTGGCGGCTCAAGCCTAATATTTTCGATGCTTTTTGCTTATTGTTGTCTGTTCTCTCCAAAATCCTAAGAATATGGTTTTTTTCCACTTCATCCAGCGTTAGAAGGGGAGGAGGAGCAAGTTGGTCGCTTATTTCCTCTATTATCGAATAATCCTTTAGAAAATCGCTGAAGTCCTTTATATCTATGAAGTTATCCTGACAGAGCATCACTGTTCTTTCGATGATGTTTTCTAATTCTCTGACATTTCCTGACCAAGGATAATCCAGGAAGACTTTCTTGGCTCGTTGAGAGATTCCCCTAACATTCTTTTGATATTTCTTGTTGTATTTTTTTAGAAAATGACTAGTCAACAGGGTAATATCTTCTTTTCTTTCCTTCAAGGGCGGGAGCTTAATTTCGATAACATTAATTCTGTGAAAGAGATCTTCTCGGAAACCGCCATTTTTGATATTTTCTCTTAGATCTCGACTTGTAGCGGATATCACTCTCACATCTACCCTGACATTTTTGTTAGCACCTAAAGGTCGAAATTGCTGCTCTTGTAAGACCCGAAGGAGTTTTGACTGAATCGAGACAGGCATCTCTCCGATTTCGTCCAGAAAAATCGTTCCTCCATCTGCATCTTTGAATAGACCATCTTTCTGCCTATCCGCTCCAGTAAAAGCACCCTTCATGTAACCAAAAAGTTCTGATTCAAATAAGGTTTCCGGGATGGCTGTGCAATCGCAAGTTAACAAGTTTTTGCTTTTGCGAGGACTTAAATTGTGAATTGCTCGAGCAATCATTTCTTTTCCAGTTCCAGTATCTCCTAAGACAAGTACAGACACAGAATGTCTTGCTACCCTTTCGATAAGAGAAAACACATCGAGCATATGAGGATTTTTGCCTACCATCCCTTGGAAAAAGTATTTTTCCTCGAGAGCTTTCTCTAACTGGTATGTTTCCTTGCGCAGAAGTATTTTATCTTGAATCTTCTTTAATGAAGACTGAATAGTACGTGTTTGAAATGGTCTTATCTGATATTCGCTTGCCCCTCGTTTAATCGATTCTCCCATCTTACTGGCAGGAACTTCTGGGCCTATTATTATGATTTCAATCAGTGCGTCGAAATTTTTGATTGCTCTTACATAAGCAAAATCTTCAGTCTCTTCTTGGATTAAATCAAGAATGATTATCTTAATTTCTTTATCTCGAATTACGGAATAGAAATCGTCCTTTTTTGAGGAAGTGTGAGTTTTATATCCTTTTGAAGAAAGAAATTTTTCTAAGGAGGAATATTCTTTAATTTCGTCTGTGAGTAAAAGCAGATTCATCTTTCTCATCAAATTATCAAGTGAGGGTTTGATAAATCAAACCCCTCCACACTTGATCTGTAGTTTTGACTTTTCAGCTTTGAAATTTGAACTTTACAGAGTTATCTTCCAGATGAGCTCTTCAAGTACTTGAGGAATTCACTCGCAGTTGAAAGAAGGATCCAGGTTTCTTTGTCCAAGCTTGCACGGTATGTATCCAAGGTCTTCATGAACTGGTAGAATTCAGGGTCACGGTTGTAAGCCAGCGCATAAATTCGCGTTGCTTCAGCATCAGCTTTTCCCTTGATTTCCTGTGCCGTTCGATAAGCTCCCGACCGAATTATTTTTAGCTCTTTTTCCTTCTCACCGCGGATTTCAGCGCTTTTTCCATCTCCCTCAGAACGGTATTTTGCCGCGATTCTTTGCCGTTCGGCAATCATACGGTCAAAAACCTTTCGCTGGACTTCCTCTACATAGTTGATTCTCTTTATCCTGACATCTCTGAGTTCCACTCCATATTCAGGGGTGATCTCGGAAGATTTTTCCAGGATGATCTGGGCAATCTTCTCTCTCCCGGTTTTTATTTTTGTGACAGCGACCTCGAGAATAGAGACTTCTTCAGTCAATTCAAACTCTCGATTGGAGGAACGAACAATTTCAATCAAGTCGAAATTAGCTACAGCATTTCTGGTTTCTCCATCAATAATATCGTCGATTCTCGTTTGAGCTCCTCTTTCATCGCGTACTCTCTGGAAGAAAACCAGCGGATTGCTTATCCTCCAGCGGGCATAAGTATCAACCCAAATGAATTTTTTATCTTTAGTCGGGATTTGATTCGCATCTCCATCCCATTCCAACCAGCGCTTTTCAAAATAATTTGCTTTTTGGATGAAAGGAATCTTCACCTTAAGTCCAGGAGAAATGATGGCATCCCCCTTAGGTTCGCCGAATTGAGTGATGATGACCTGCTTTGTTTCAGAGACGATGTAGAATGAACTGGCAAGGACAATAACAACTGCCAGAGCTGCGATTGCGATTATAACGTAAATTGTTGTTTTATTCATTTTTTCACCTCGTCTTTCAAATTCAAGAGGGGTAAGATGTTTTTCATTTGCTCATCGAAGATAATCTTTTTGCTAATCTTGGGAAGAATTTCATTAATGGCTTCAAGATACAGGCGCTTTCTTGTAACCAGGGGAGCTCGTGCGTATTCTCTGTAGATGGCTACAAATCGATTGGCATCGCCCTTTGCCATGTTAACCCTCTCTGTAGCGTACCCTTCAGCACCCCTTATCGTCTGTTCTGCTTCTCCAGTGGCCTTGGGGATCTCTTGGTTGTATTCGGACCAAGCTTCATTTATTTTCCTTTCTTTTTCTTGGAGGGACTCATTGACTTCATTGAAAGAAGGTTTGACCGGATCAGGGGGATTAACGTCCTGGAAGATGAGTTGATTAACGCCAATACCTATCTCGTAGATGTCGCAGAGTCTTTGAAGTTCTTCCTTGGCTACGTTGGCTATCCTGGCTCTACCCACCGTTATAACTTCATCCACTGAGTTGTCACCGACATACTTGCGAACAACAGCTTCATTCATGTAGCGAAAGGTTTCATCCGGATTCCTGACTTTGAAGAGGTAATTATAGGCATCTTTAATTTTGTACTGAACAATCCATTCCACCACCACTACATTTAAATCACCGGTGAGCATCACAGCTTCTCTTATTGCTTCAGATGTTACTCTGTATTGAGTCTTTATTCCAGCTTCTATCGTCCGGAATCCAAACTCCATCTTGAGCTGTCTCTGTACAGGAACCTTAGTCAGTTGTTCGATGCCCAGAGGAATTTTAAGATGAAGACCAGGATCTGTGGTTCTGACGAATTCGCCTAAGCGGAGGATCACTCCTATCTCCTCAGGACCGATCGTGTAAAAGGAACCGAAAAGAAGAATAAGAACAACTACAGCCGCCACAATTAATTTGACAACTCCAGCCTTTATTTGTGGCAATTTAATTTCCATAGATGGGAAATCACTTCTCATGAATACCTCCTTTTTAGTATTAGATTTTCGCTAATAATAACACACTAATTATGAAAATTAAAGCACACTGCAAAAAGTAACTCAGTTCCTCAGTAACTCTGAGGATGGTTTAAGGTTAAATGTTGAAGGTTTAAATAGAATAGACCTGTAGGGACTTGATTCATCAAGCCCTAACTAGAAAAACTAAAAAAACTAGACAAACTAGATAAACTAAATGAGGGAGTTAACTGTTTTCTCAAGACTTGAAAGAGATGCCTGGTGTACATCTAATTTAAAGGATTCCAAGGCCTTCATTGCTTTCAGACCACTTCCAGTGATGACGAGAACGATTTTATCCTTGGTTTTAAATTTCATTTTTTTTGATAGCTTCAGCAGTCCCGCTAAGGTGGTTGCTGAAGCTGGCTGACAGAGAATCCCTTCCTCTTCTGCTAGCATTTTTTGAGAGATCAATATTTCTCTGTCTGAAACAGCGATGATCATTCCTTTATTTTCTCTCATGAGCTTGAGCACTATGTTTCCTCCTGGAGGATCAGGATTGGAAATTGCATGGACAATGGTTTCTGTTTTGAATATTCTTTTATACTTAGATTTTTTTCTTGCATAAGCTTGCGCAAGAGGAGAACACCCTAGGGGCTGAACTCCTACAAAAGTTGGATAACTTCTAATAAAGCCTTCACGTTTCAAGTCTTGGAAGGTTCTCATAAGGCCGATTAAATGTCCTCCTGAGCCCAAAGGAACAAAGATATATTGAGGAACCTGTTTGTTTAATTGATGAAAAATCTCAAATCCAATGACTTTATAGCCCTCGATACGGAATGGGTCTACAGAATTCATAAAGTATATACCGAATTTTTGGCCAAGGGAATAACTCTGTAAGAATAGCTGGCCATAGTATCCTTTAACTTTAATTAGTAAAGGGTTATACATGGCTGTGGAAAGTATTTTCTCTGGAGAAATGTCTTCCTTGAGGAGTACATAGGTTTTTAGACCTGACCTAGCCCCAAAGGCTGCGGTGGAAGCGGCCATGTTTCCTGTAGAAACTGTCCCGACTCTATCGATTCCCATGGATACAGCTTTTTGGATGGCAACAGTTGACCCTCTATCTTTGAAAGAGTGGGTCGGATTAGAGGTTTCATTTTTGGCAAATATATGGGATAGGTTTAATTTTTTGCCGAGTTGGTTTAACCTAAGCAGGGGAGTATCACCTTCCATAAGGCTTAATCCTTGGTTGATTTTATTCAATGGAAGAAAGTCTAAATATTTTTCCAGACCCGATTTTTCATGATAGAATTTTCTTTTCTTTAGAGGATAGGAAACGAGCATAGGTTCCCTGCATTCAGGACAGAAAGGATTGAAAAGATTCAAAGGGTATTTTTTCTGACAAAAGATACATTCTAGATGCTCCATTTTTGTGCTCCTTCAGGAATGAAGTGGACTCAGTGTATAAAAAAAATACTAGACAGGCAAGACACGCAATTTTGTTTATCTAGATAAACGATAAAAACTAGACAAACTAGATAAACTAGAATGTGGTTGTAAATTTGAATGGACAGAGGTAAAATCATGCCTGAAGAGATTATTTGCATAAGTTATGACAGACGAATCTTTCATGGCCCAGGCTTTGGCCGAGGCGGAAAAGTCATTGAAGAGGGGAGAGGTTCCAGTAGGGGCAGTTGTTATTTTAGAAGGTCGTATAATCAGCCGGGGCCATAACATGCCAATTTCGAAGAAAGACCCTACAGCCCATGCTGAAATAATAGCGATTAAAAAGGCTTGTCAGAAATTAAGCAACTACAGGCTTCCAGCCTGCGATTTGTATGTGACCTTAGAGCCTTGTGCCATGTGCATGGGGGCTGCGATCCAGGCAAGAATCAGAAGATTAGTCTTCGGCGCTCAAGACCCAAAAAGCGGAGCGGTTAAGTCCATCATGGATTTTCCCATAGAGCGAACTAACCATAAAATGGAGGTTAAAGGTGGAGTCATGGCTGAAGAGTGCAGTCGAGTTTTAAAGAAATTTTTTTTAGATAAACGCCATTAAGAAGTGTATTATAAAAAAACTCTGGAGCTTTCAGTGAACGGAGAGGTGGCCGAGTGGTTGAAGGCGGCGGTCTCGAAAACCGCTATTCTGAGCAATCAGGATCGTGGGTTCGAATCCCACCCTCTCCGCCAATTCATTTAGTATGTTGATTTAGACTTTTTGTCTTTTCTCTTTCTCTATTTAATTTTTACAGAATTTAATATGAAGGGTATACTTGGTTACAGCATAGAATTCATAGTGGACAAGTCCGGAGCCGTCATAGAAGCCAAGATTACTCAACCGATGGAGTATTTACAGCCAAGAAAAAATAGTTATAATCCTCTTTTAAAACATATAAGCTATCTTCAAGAATAAAGTGTGACCTTGGGTTCCTTTTTCTCCAAACCTGGCTGTTCCCTTCTGATAAGCTAATTGAATGAGACCAAACGGAGGTTGAAAACGGTAGACAAACAGCACTTGAATGTTTTTTTTGTCAATAGCTGAGTTAGTCTGGAAAAAGACTTTTATAAAAAGATCCTTCGTGAAATAGTTTGTTGCTCGAATCACATGAATCCAGGTGGTCTCATTCTCTGGGTCAGGGTCGAACATAAGACGAGTAAGAGAATACTGTAGAGAAAAATCCTGGGTTATCTTATAGTTCAAGTTCCCCTCAACCAATCGAAAATCTAGGTCAAAATTTTGGCCGAAGCTGTAGGAAATACTGGCTGACTGCCATTCCCTGGTGTTGTAACCTAATGTAAGCTCAGTCTGATGATTCCTGAATTCTGTTTCATAAAGCTTGTACTCTTGATGGTGCTCAACTTCAGCGGAAAATTTATTCTGTAAATCAAAGGTAAGCTCTTCATCGACCTTCCAGCTCCGCAAAGTACCGTCTAATCCCCAATAGATGTTATAGTTCGAATCGTATTTTATTCGATCAAGCCCCCATTTTTTCAACCAGAAAATCTTATGGATTGCGGAGTCCAGCTCATGGCGGTTATCATCACGAATAAAACCCACCTCATTGGCGTTATCGCCAAACTTCTTCCCTAAATGAGTGTAGCGGATATGGATATGAAAGGTCGCTGAATCATGGCTTGGGCGAAGGAAAAAAGCAATGTTATCTTTATTGTAGTCTCCATAACTCAAGGCAAACTGACCTGTAAACTTAAAAGTATCGGTGAAATATAAAGAGGTATCGATACCAGCTGTACCGAAGTTTTTCCCCCCAACGAGCTTATTGGCAGCTAAAAAACCTATTGTTGAGGATTTCATCACATCTTTCTTGAGGCGAAAAACTGTAAAATTGGCTGATTCTTCTCCTAGAAATTCATCCTTTTTTATTTGAGCACTTAAGCCCGAAAACTCATAGCCTCCGGATTTTCCGTAAATCTTAACTCCGCCATATATGTCTGAAATTCGTCGGGAGTAAAATAATCTTATTCGCTGACTATAGATTTCTGAGCCCTCAAGGAAGAAATTTCTTTTTTCAGGCAGACGAAGCTCAAAACGGGTCAAATTAATTTGTTCCTGGTCAGCCTCGACTGTGGCAAAGTCAGGATTGATGGTTAAATTTCCCGAAACGGCCTGACTAAAAGCGTAACGTGCATCTAGGCCCCCTTCGAGTTCCGATTTTTCGCCTTCTTCAAGTCTTGAGATGATATGGGGAATGATTTGGGTTTTTTTCTCGGATTTTCTGAGATCGAGCCCTTTTAATACTCCATATTGAGAAACCTTATTCGGAGACTCAATGGGACCTGTCCAAAAACTAACCTCTAGCACTCGAGGCACACTTCTACCCAGACTCAATCCCCACGTTTTGTCTTTACCTGGTTCATACTTTAAGCTGCTCAAATTAAGAGCAACCTCTACGCTCCAACCAAAATCAGCTTTCTGACCCGCTGATTTCCAGATTCCATCCCATGTTGAATCCTTTATTCGGCCATTTTCGGTTATTCTCCCATCACTCTGAGTGCCCAAGAGGTTTGTCATGAAATAATAGCAGCTTCTTCTGTCGTGAAATGTGTCGATTAGGACATAAACTGAATCATCTGATTTTAAATCAGCATCTCTTTTAGTCATTCGCGCTGCGATTTTCTCTGGTTGAGGATCATAACAGAGAAATCCGAAATATATGAAATTTTCATCATAAAGGATCTTGACTGTTGTTTTTACTGTGGCAGGTTGTCCTCTCTGTGGTTCAAATTGAATAAAATCTCCGACTTCTGGAGCCTTTTCCCAGACCTTTTCATTTAATAATCCATCGATTCTAACAGGTTCCTTTATTTTTAAAGCC
>Ga0114921_10001228_pt1 | contig 11673 bp, 10 predicted proteins | sample BentaG_FD_87016 | JGI IMG/M metagenome (GOLD analysis project Ga0114921, IMG submission 87016) | Deep subsurface microbial communities from South Atlantic Ocean to uncover new lineages of life (NeLLi) - Benguela_00093 metaG | ecosystem: Environmental > Aquatic > Marine > Oceanic > Sediment ...
ATTTGGGTTCGGCAGGCTTTTCTTGAAATCCAATTATCCTGTTTCTATCCAACTGCACTACGCCAAACTGCGTGACTTTACTTCTATCGCCCATATCGTAAACGGCTACCAGAGTATGCGTGGCATCATATCTAGCTATGAATTGAGCTAAATCAAACTCAAAATAATTATCCCCGGCGATGACCAGAAGGTCTTCAGCTATAGATTTACTCTCAACCCAGAAGTTAAGCGAGCTTACAGCGCCCAGCTTTTGTTTCTCGCTCGAAACTTCTTCTACCAGTATTTCTACTTTTCTATTTAACCCTCGTTGCCATTTGTGAAAATCAGCCTCAAACTTTTTATTGGTGTTAACCATAATATCTATATTCGGGGGAATCTTATCCACGACGTAGTCTATTATTGGCTGGCCTTTATATTTCAGCAAAGCTTTTGCTCTATTAAGAGTCAAAGGGTATAACCTGGTAGCAAAGCCACCAGCCAGTATCAGGCACTTCATTGACTATACTCAAATATCTTCACTGATGCTTTACCATAACATTTCTCAGATGAGGTGTAAACCAATTTGTAATGAGCCATTTTCTCTAATGGCACAGGGGAGGCAAATGGGTCAAGGTTTCCCAATTTATAACTCCCTGATTCCTGGCTGGCCATATAAGTTTCAGCTTCTTCGTAAGTAGAGAAGTGCTCTAAACTTGTGATCACCTTATATCGTATTCCTTCCTGACTCAGTTTTTCTTCATAGCCAATCACCACCGTAGAATCTTCAGGTTTTGCAGCTTCGCCATCAAAGTTATATAGCCTGGCAACGGCAGAGCGATAATAAGTGGGATAAAAGAGGGTCATAGACCTCACTTCGCCTGATTCAGCGAGGTAGTAATAGACTTCGTAAAACTCGTCTGAGTTGCTGCCAGTCCATTCTGGCATAGCATAGAATTTTGTACTGGGCATCTGGTAGTCAATTATCACGTATTTTGAACCCAGATCGTTCATTATCTGGTTGGCTGAATCTTCATCCTGGGCAATGAAGAAGCTAGCTGACTCTGAGGCGCCTTGCTGGAAGGGATTGGAAACTGGTATGCGGTGGGCAATACGAGTTATCCAATGGCCATAGTCCCACCATGATATTACGCTATAAGCGGATTCAGGATATTTATAACTTTGCCCTGGTGATGGTGATTCATATAGCTGATAGTAAGAATCCGAGCTCTCAAAGGGCTCAGGGCTGTTATCTTTTAACCATAAAAGTGAATTGTACCAGCTCTGGTCTATGAGGCCCGGTTCACCGGCAATCGGCTGGGTTAATTTAATAGGAAGCCCACAAACTTTGGTATAAGGTTTGAGGCCAGGAAGTCCTACATTGGGAAAGAAAACCAGGAAGAAGATGGCTATCCCCGCCATGATTACTTTTATCCAGGTGGCTCTGGGTTGTAGAAACGTTTTTCCACCCGTCTTTTTCTCTTTCCTTTTGACTGCCCTGACCATTTTTTCGGGCTTAGTCAGCAATCTTTCCAAGCCTACAGAGGCTAGAATTCTCCAGGAGAAATACCCTGTGAGCAGAGCAGCATTTATGGCGTAGTAATAGCTAAAACGACGCTGCCCCAGGACAGCTATTAGCATTATTATGCTCCATACTAAGAATAAAGTTTTATCCGCGCTCTCTTTCAGGATATTGCGGTAAATGAGCCAGCCAAATGAAATAAAGGCTATGAAGAATGTGGTGGTGAAATTAAGCCAGGCTATCCGCAGGGAGAAAGAACCAGTTGGAAAGAGAAGGGGATGTACCTCAAGTATGGTTAGGACAGCACCCCTAGGGGTGAAGATGCTGAACCTAGCAAGCATCGAATGAAGCAGAGAGGCATTAGCAGCATGGAAAATAACTAAACCAATGGCAGCAATTCCGAGTAGTGTCACTAGATAATATATAGGCCTAACACCTTTACTTGACATAAGTTTTGAAATACCACCTAACATCAGAGGTGCCACTATAGTAATTAGCAGAGATACGTGGCTGATATCTGCAAGGTAACCTCTACTTGAAAAAGGAAGGAAAATCAGGGAAGCGATGAGAAAAGATAGAGTGCCGATGATACACAGATACTCAGTTGATTTGCCTCTGAGGTGGTCTATGAGAAATTGAATCACCAGCCAGGCAAATATAATAAATATAAGCAGTAGGCCGCCTACCCAGGTGAGAAGATAAATACCCAGGAAGATGCCAGCCAGTAAAGTATAGATAAGAGGCAGGGCAATAATGGCCCAGTTTCTGCTTAGTAGGTGAGCAAACGTCATTTCTCGCTCCCTAGCTTTCTTAACTGCTAATATCAAGAAAAGTATGGTTACTGTGGTGAATAGACTCTCAGCCACATGATGGTCGGTAAAACCAAGCAGAGAGCGATTTAAGAATTCACCAGGCAGAATAGCAACTAGAGCAGCCGCAATTACACCCACCCAGCGGTTAAATAACTCCTTACCAATAAAATATACGGGAATGATTGTCAGAGTGCCTAATATGGGTGGGAGATAGGCACCTACAATATCCATGGTGTGCTGTGATGGCGAACCTAAACCTACAAGCCAGGCAGTGCCAGCTATCAACCAGTCAAAAAAGGGAGGCCAGGGCACTGTAGTGCCATTAGGGTAGAAAGTATAAGGGTCAAAGTAAATTCGATGAGGAAAATGCTGCAGCAGGTTATCCACCAATCTCATGTGGTACCAGGCATCAGTTCCTTTGAACCAGATTGAGCCGTTGACAAAAACCTGGTCGTAGGGCAGGGCTATACGTATATATAATGAGATGGCACAGAGGATAAACAGGATTATGCCAACTATAGCTGCTGTGGAAAGTGTGTTTTTATGACTCGTTTGTGCATCCACTTAAATAAAAAGCGGGTGATGGGATTCGGACCCACGACGTCTTGCTTGGGAAGCAAGCACTCTACCGCTGAGTTACACCCGCAATTAGTTACATATTATCAAACCAGATAGCGTCAGTGTCAAGAATACCTTTAGTAGAGTCTTTATCAGTAGATGCTATTCGAATGGTTTTAGGGTTAACAATTTCGTGGCAATCTGTGGATATCTAGCAATAAAGAGCAATTCATCCTCGACAAGTGGCTTCTGTATCTCCACGTTAGCATACCTTACTAATTCCAGGATTTCCCGTGCCTCATCGGAATCCTTAAATGACACTGCCATCTGACCCATAAGATGCTTAAAACCAGATACTCCGCTATATTGGCCTGAACATATTTGTCTGCCAGTCTCTACAAGTTCTGGCTCACCTCTGCCTAATTCCGCAAAGTCGTATAATTCATAGTTTTCAGGGTCCTTTAACACACCGTCAGCATGGATACCAGAAGCATGAGCAAAGGCGTTAGAGCCAACGCCTGGTTGATTTATAGGGATAGGAACTGCAAAGGCATAGCTGGTAAATTTAGCTATCTTCCATGCCTTTGTCAGGTCAATTGGCTGTGCCAGCTGATACTTTTCAGCAAAATCCCTAGATTTAGTAACAGCCAGAGCTGTGGCTACAAGGTCAGCGTTGCCAGCTCTTTCTCCAAACCCATTGATGGTAACATTGATATAAGCATCCTGGCCTCCATCTATGGTGCCCTGAGCCCCAGCAATGGAGTTGGCCACAGCCATACCTAGATCATTATGGCAATGCATCTCAATGGGAATGCCTACGTTTTCTGCTAATGTTTTAGCAGTTTTATAAATGGTAAAGGGGTTATCATAGCCAAGGGTATCACAGTATCTGATCCTGTGAGCTCCATGCTCTTTAGCTGCCAGGGCAAATTTGATCAGGAAATCTATGTTGGTTCTGGAGCCATCCTCAGCATTTACACCGATGCTTTCAGCTCCATATGATTTAGCAGCTTCCACGGCATCAATCATCATACTCAGGATGTCATCTCTGCTCTTTTTACCCTGAAATTTGCCTTTGATCATCTGCCTCGATGTAGATATAGATATATTGAGATGTCGAATATTAGGAACAAGTTTAAAGGCTGTTTCTACATCTCCTGTAGTGGCTCTTAACCATCCCGCTAAGCGAATAGGCTGTAATACTCCCATATCTGCCAGTTCTAAGTTGGCCTGGAGATAGAGCGATTCATGCCTTGTGGTGGGGAAACCAAATTCCGACTGGAATACACCCATCTCGTTAAGATACATATTCACCATGGTTTTTTCCAGCTTACTTAGACCGAGGTTGGCAGTTTGAACACCATCACGGTTCGTGACATCTATAAAGTAAATCTTAGCCATGTTCAGTTCCTAAATAAATTAAATGTCGAAATTACACTATTTTAGCAGGATAGTCAAACTTAACTCATTTCGACATCGCTCACTATGTAGTATAATATGTTGAGTTTTCGATGTCACAGATCAAAGCAGGCATAATAAATGTTACGGGATACATTGGAAGCGAGCTAGCTCGCTTACTCCTCCAGCATCCTAAAGTAGCGCTTAAATCGATTACAGGACGAAGCGCTGCAGGCCAAGAGCTGAGTGATGTTTTTCCTTACTTAAACAAAAGCAAACTTTTGATAAAAGATAAGCTTAATAACGATATTGATGTCGCCTTTTCAGCAATGCCTCACAAATCCAGTGTGGATGTAGTATCATCATTGCTAAGAAAAGGCATCAGGGTTATCGATGTTAGTGCTGATTTCAGGTTAAAGAATGCCAGTGAATACAGCAAATGGTATGGATTTAATCATCCACTGCCTGAACTATTAAAAGAGGCGGTTTATGGCTTACCTGAACTCCATCAAGATGACATTGCCTCAGCTACTTTGATAGCCAATCCAGGTTGTTACAGCACAGGTGCTGTTTTGGCCTTAGCCCCAGTAGTCAAAGAAGGCTTTATTTACTCCGACATAATAATTGATAGTAAATCAGGTGTCTCTGGCGCTGGTAGGGCTTTGAGCTTGACTACTCATTATTCTGAAACCAATGAAAATGCATATGCTTACTCTCTTGAGGGACATCGTCACCTGCCGGAAATAAAGCAAGAACTAGAAAAACTAAATCCTGAATTTCCTTTATCCATAACCTTTGTGCCTCACATTGTGCCAATGACCCGGGGCATACTAAGCTCCTGCTATGCTAGATTGAAGGAGGGTAAGCTAACTGGAGATGCTAAGAAAGAGCTACGACAGCTCTATCACCAGTTTTACAAGGATGCTCCCTTTATTCAGATAGCAAGTAAGCCTCCTCAAACCAAACATGTTTGGGGAAATAACTTTTGCCTTATTTACCCTACTGTTGATTTAAGGACAGGGAGACTTATAGTCATTAGCTGCCTTGACAATCTGGTAAAAGGAGGAGCAGGGCAAGCGGTCCAAAACATGAATTTGATGTTCAATTTACCTGAAACAACAGGGCTTGAAACTCTAGCTATTTACCCTTAGAATGCCTAATTAATATTGCCCCCATCGTCTAGTGGCCTAGGACGCCAGCCTTTCAAGCTGGAGATCAGGGGTTCGAATCCCCTTGAGGGCACTTAATAACTCTCATAGAATACCAATTCAGAGAGTCCTTTTCTAGAGGGTATCTTTCCTTTTTCTGCGGGGTAACCTAGAGGGGTCATTTCAATAACAACCATGCCTTGTGGTACATTCAAAAGCTGGGCAGCCTTCTGAGCGTTGAAAGCACCTATGTGCACAGTTCCCAGGCCAAGTGAATGGGCAACTAAAGCAAGGTTCTGCATAGCTAGAGCCACATCAAACATATACCACCAATCACCTTTGTTTGTTACTAACTTACCTTCATGAAAACCAGATTTACCTAATTCAGCACAAACTACAATAATTACAGGCGCCTCCTTGATAGCTGATTTTGATGGATTCCAAGATGTAAGGGTTTCAGCTAACTTAGCTTTCTTTTCCTCATCCTTAACTACTATGAACTTCCAGCACTGAGTGTTTTTCCAAGAAGGCGCCCAACGGGCCGCTTCCAAAGCTGTATTGACCTCCTCCTCAGGTATAGGATCAGGTTTATAATGACGGATGCTACGCCTTGTTCGTATTGCTTGGAGCACCTCCATAACGTTTACCTCCTTTTATTCCTCCCAGGCACCTTCGCCGATAAGCGGCACAAAATAGCAAGCGCCAAGGTTTTCCACTTTGTTTCCCTTTTTGAGTTTAGTGACTTTCATCAACTCTTGTTGCCAGCGCGAGCCTACAGGAATTACCAATCGCCCACCCCAGGATAATTGCCCCAATAAAACTCGTGGAATAGAGGGAGCACCAGCAGAAACTATGATAGCGTCATAGGGCACCTCCTCTAACCAACCTAAAGTCCTGTCAGTGACATAAACCTTGATGTTGGAGTAACCAAGTTTTTTTAAAACCTGCTTGGCTGATTCTGCTAGCTCAGGTATACGTTCTACAGTGATTACTTGCCTGGCTAATTCAGCTAATACGGCGGCTTCGTAGCCACTTCCTGTGCCTAGCTCTAGAACTTTTTCGTTGCCCTTAAGCTCTAAGGCTTGTATCATCAGCGCCACAATGAAAGGTTGAGAGATGGTTTGCCCAAAACCAACACTTAGCGGTCTATCTTCATAGGCGGCATAGCAATATTCAGAGGGCACAAAAGCTTCACGTGGAACATGCTTCATAGCCTCAACCACACGCTTGTCGGCAATCTCCCAGCTAAGATGTTTAATTAAGTTAGCTTTGGATGCCCCTAAGTTGTTCATCAAACACAGATACTAACTGAGGACAAAAGAAAGCACTACGAGAGTCAAGATTATCGCTCCAGCAAAAATGCCAATACGCCGAAGCTCAGGCATTAAGTATTGATAGTGGTTAATAGGCTCCTTGGCTTCGAGAGATGCCTTATCTGTTAATTGAGGCTGGCCAGCTACTGATTTAGGCGATTGGGAATATTTTCCCTGTATTTCTCTTGCTATTCTGGCACGATGTTTTGTTTTGTTGCGACGCGATTTCTTAGGCATTATTTATCACCCTAGTTAAAGGCGGTGATTGTCTATAAATTCTAGTGCTAGAAATGTAAGCATGACCCAAAGCTTGCTGAACAGATTGAAGGTCAGCACCACTTTGTAATTTACGTGCCGCGAAACTGTGGCGTAATGTATGTGGTGTAATATTAGCACTAAATCCTGCCTTGGAGGCATAGTTTTTAATAATTTGCCAGAATCCTTGCCGGGTAAGCCGACCACCACGCCGGTTGAGAAATAGTGCCTCTTGCTTCTCATCATATAACAAATCAAGCCTTTCATTCCTCAAGAAGTTTCTTAATAGCTGGTTTATATGATGGTCGAAGTGGATTCGTCTTTTAGACTTACCCTGGCCACAATGCAGACAAGAGCGCTCCAGGTCAACATCTTTTACATTTAAAGATACAAGTTCGCCAGCACGCAAACCAGTGGCATAAAGCAACTCCAGCATCACTACATCTCTCTTAGCTTCTGGGGTGGATAACTTCATTGGCTCTGTCAGCAAACGGTGGTACTCAGGTGGAGACAAAAATCTAGGCATGTGTTTAGCGACCCGAGGAGAAACTAAACTTTGTGTTGGGCTCTCTGCTAGCTTGCCTGTGTCAACCATAAATTTGAAGAAGGATTTCGCCGAGGCTACCTTGCGAGCTACTGTAGCTGGGGAATATCGCCTTTCCCTGAGGTTAAGCAGATAGCTCTTTAAAAGCTCAACGTTTGATTTAATTATTCCCTTTGCTTTCTCTGGCTCAATGTAAGCTAGTAGCTGATTCAAATCGTTGTGATAAGCAGTTAAAGTATTCTGGGAGCAACCCTTTTCCCTAACTAGATATTTAAGGAAGGTTTCAATATCCTCTTTCATTGAATGATATTTTAACATAACTCAGACTATTTTTGTCCCTATCTAGGTTTACTGTTACAATTAAATTTACTGTGAGGTTAACACAACTAGAAGAACAATTAAAAGTCCTGCCAGCAAAACCAGGGATATATTTATTCAAGGACGAGCGTGGTAAGGTCATCTATGTAGGGAAGGCTGCTAATTTAAGCAACAGAGTAAGAAGCTACTTTGGTGCCTCCAGTAGCCTGTCATCAAAGATTCAGCAGCTAGTATCAAGGATAAGAGAGCTTGAATTTGTAGTTACTGATTCTGAGCAAGGAGCGCTTATCCTGGAATGCAACTTTATAAAGAAATATCACCCCAGGTACAATGTACGACTTAAAGATGACAAAACCTTTCCCTACCTGAAGATAGCTATTAATGAAGATTGGCCCAGTGTTTACATCACTCGCCGCATTAGAGATGATGGGGCTAGATATTTTGGGCCTTTTGCCAGTGCTGGCTCAATACGTAAAACTTTAAGGTTAATAAAGAGAATCTTTCCTTTCCGCTCTTGTACCAAATCCATCAGTGGTACAGATAAGAGACCTTGCCTTGACTATTACATTCACCGCTGCCTTGGACCGTGTATTGGCGCCGTAAGTAAGCAGAAATATCAAGATATGATAAACCAAGTTATTCTATTCTTGGAGGGCAAGCAAGAGTTAGTGCTTGACGAACTGAGAAAGAAAATGCGAGCAGCAACTAAACAACTCCAATTCGAGAAAGCGGCTTTACTTCGTGATCAAATCCAAGCAATAGAGAAGGTTATAGAGAGCCAGAGGCTTGCTATCATGGTTAAAGGTGAGCAAGACATCATTGCTTTAGCTCAGGATGAGAGTCAAGCATTTATGGAGCTCTTTTCTGTTCGTAACAATAAACTTATTGGTCGAGCCTACTTCATTATGGAAGGTAGCCGTGATGAAAAGCCTAGGCAAATAATGACGAGCTTTGTGAAACAATATTATGCCGCTGCTTCATTTATACCATCAGTGATATTACTTCAATATCCGGTGGATGAAATGGCAATACTTTCTGGATGGCTTAAAAAGCAGAAGGGAAGCAGTGTGAAGGTTCAGGTGCCGCAACGAGGAGTTAAAAAGAAACTGGTAAACATGGTGGCTGCGAATGCCGATAAAGGTTTGCTATTGGCTAAAGTTAAACAAGCAAAACTAGAAGTTACGACTTCCGGCTTACAAGAGCTGAAAGATAGGCTCTGTTTGCCGCGAATTCCCTTGAGGATAGAAGGCTATGATATTTCCGATATTCGAGGTACATTGGCAGTAGGTAGTATGGTTGTTCTGGAAAAGGGCTTACCTAAACCAGGCCACTATCGCCGTTTTCAAATAAAAATGGTAACCGGCGCTAATGACTATGCTATGATTCAAGAGGTATTAAGGCGGCGTTTTAAAAGAGCTGTCATGGCGAGGAACGATAGTGACGAAGCAACCTCACAGAAAAGTAGTTGGGCAATTATGCCTGACCTTATCCTTATTGATGGTGGTAAGGGACACCTTAATGCTGCTTTAGAGGTAAAGCAAGAGCCAGGAATTGATTCTATCCCCATGGCTAGTCTGGCTAAGGGAAATGAGGATGTCTTTATACCAGGCAAGCCTGGTCCAATTAACATACCCAAGGACTCTCCAGCGCTTCACATACTTCAAAGAGCCAGAGATGAGGCACATCGGTTCGCTATAACTTACCATCAAAAGTTACGGCGCAAGGAAGGAATTGTTTCCATTCTAGATGGTATTTATGGTATTGGGCCAAAACGAAAGAAGGCTCTGGTAAAGAAATTCGGCTCAATTGAAGCTATTAGAGAGGCTTCTATTGAGGAAATTAGCCAAACAGGAAACATAAACCCAATTCTAGCTCAGAAGGTCAAGCAATATTTATAAGCCTTATCAAAGTCAAAGCATTTTTTACCGCGAAAGCTTCGGCATCATTATTGAAGTAAATATAAACAGCTTTAAGGTTTTTGCCTAGCTGAATAATTTTCTTCGCCCATTGGGAAAGCTCTTCATTGGAATAGCAGCTTGAATATAAACTCTCACTACCATGAAAACGGAAATAGGCGAAATCAGCAGTGGCTATAAGAGGGCAGCTAAAACCAGGCATATCAAAAACACACAAACCGGCATTATGTTGCTGCAAAATATGGAAGATAGAGTCATCGAGCCAGGATTCATGACGAAATTCAAAGACATGCTGGTATTTTTGAGGCAACGAAGATAGGAAATTTTTTAGTACTTCGTCGTTACGCTTCATATTAGGCGGTAGTTGATACAAAAGAGGCCCCAGTTTATCCTGAAGCAAACAGGCCCGAGATAGAAAATTTTCCACTGCTGAGCCCAAATTCCTCAGTCTTTTTATGTGAGTAATAAACCGGCTCACTTTAACAGCAAAGACGAAACTATCGGGTGTAGATTCTCGCCAGACAGCAAAAGCTCTCTCAGAAGGGAGATGGTAAAAACTGTTGTTAAGCTCTACAGTGGTGAATTGTTTAGCATAGAATTGTAGCCATTTTGATTTAGGTAACTCTTTAGGATAATAAAGGATACGCCACTGGTCATAATGCCAGCCACTACAACCGATGTGATATTTCAGTGATGTTTTACTCTCCACTTTTGCTAATGGCTTGAATATTCTCTCTGGCTATATTATACTCCACGGTCGGAGTTTCTTGGTGACTTTAGCGGAGTGGACCCACCCGTTCCCATCCCGAACACGGAAGTGAAACGCTCCAGCGCAGACGATACTTGAGGGGCAACCCTTTGGGAAAGTATGTCGTTGCCAAGAAGCTCCTCTTTATTTTAATTGTGCCAGATCGAATTTCATACCATCCTCAGCAGCTATAACCGGAATACCAGTTTCTTGGCTTAATTTTTGTGCTAGTCCCCAACCAAGAAAAGTTATCACATCGGTGTTAGCTCAGCCACTTGTAAGCCCAATTATAGCAGGGGCTCAGGCTCCATAGTGTAACTATGCTAAAATAAATCGGAGAACCTAGGTGCTAGGTAGCATATGACAAAAGCAGAAGTAGAGATTGCTAAACTGCTAAGAGAATATCAGGCTAAAACAGGAAAGTTACTTAGCATTGGTACTACTGAATCAGCTACTGGTGGCAAGGTAGCCGATAGAATAACTAACGTGCCTGGCAGTTCCGACTATTTTAAAGGCTCTGTAGTATCTTACAGCAATGAGGCTAAAATTAGTGTCTTGGGGGTAAGAAAAAAGACTATAGAAAGTTATGGAGCTGTCAGTTCACAAACAGCTATAGAGATGGCTCAAAGGGGCAAAAGATTATTAGGGGTAGACATATGTGTTTCCGTTACTGGAATCGCTGGTCCTTCAGGGGCTACTCTTGGGAAACCTGTGGGGCTTTTCTATATTGGTTTATCTGCCGAGGATGAAAAATTAAGCCAAAAACACACTTTCCACGGAAATCGTAATAAAAACAAACGAGATGCTGCTGAGGCAGCGCTAAACATGTTAAGGCAATACCTGCTACAATGCATCAGTAAATTGTAGAATAGCTACCTCCAATTTCTTGTAGCGCTAAGTAGTAAAAATCTGCTTATGGCAACGTTCGATTTAGATAAAGTAAAGACGCAAGCAAAACAGAATTTTATTGAAGCCTGGAAGTCAACAGCAAAACTTCTGCCATCGGATACTAAAATCAGTTTGGGGGGAAGGGGCAAGCCTCATATTCTATATGAATTGATTCAAAAATCGAGGGAGATTTTGCTAGATTTTGGCTTTGATGAGGTTGAGAACCTCACGATTTTACCTGACAGCGATGTTTCTAAGCAATATGGCCCAGAGGCTC
>Ga0114921_10001229_pt1 | contig 11671 bp, 8 predicted proteins | sample BentaG_FD_87016 | JGI IMG/M metagenome (GOLD analysis project Ga0114921, IMG submission 87016) | Deep subsurface microbial communities from South Atlantic Ocean to uncover new lineages of life (NeLLi) - Benguela_00093 metaG | ecosystem: Environmental > Aquatic > Marine > Oceanic > Sediment ...
AGTCCTAAGTATTTATCTCTTAGATCCATGTGAGCATCAAAGCTTAAGATTGCAATGTCGTGGAAGGCTTCAACACATCCGTAGGTAATGGTGTGTTCACCTCCTAAGGTAATAGGGATCTTATTGGATTCTAGAGTTTCTCCTATAACTTGTTTAAGGCGTTGTAGAGTATCCATTAAATCTCCGAAAATGTTAAGATCACCTAAATCATGTATCTTAAAATCTTCAACATCTAGACTATTTCTTATGCAATATGTTTCTAAATTCCAAGATGCCTCTCTTATGGAGGCAGGACCAAACCTTGAACCGGGCCGGTAAGTACTTGTGGTGTCAAGGGGAACACCTAACAATACATATTTCGCGTCCTCTATCCTCTCCTCAATACCACAAAATTTGAGGTAGGAGTGCGTAAAGAGTTTAGAATATTTCATAAATCGCACATTCCATAATCGATATTATGTTTAAATTGCATTTGTATGCACTTTTTAATGTATATGTTAAGTAAAGTTTAGATGTTATCTAAACCTATTTCCTTTTAGTATAGGTGAGGGATGTTTATGACTTCGAAGCTCGAGAGAGTCATCATGCATGTTTTGGGAAAGGTTAAACCTAACTTGGATGAAAAGGATCGGATTGAGAAAGCGACGCAGTTCATTAAAAGACGAATCAACGCTGAGTTGAAGAGAGAAGACTTTAAAGCTGTTGTAGAGGTGGGGGGTTCAGTTGCTAAGGATACGTGGCTAAACGGAGAAGCGGATATAGACGTCTTTATTCTGTTCCCACCAACTTTAAGTAAAAGAATGCTTGAAAAGATAGGTCTCCATATAGCGAAGGATGCAATGAGGGGTTTTCCTTGGAGGGAAAGATTCGCTGAGCACCCTTACCTTGAAACATACGTCAAGGGATTTCGTGTCAATATTGTTCCTTGTTACAAGGTGAATAAGGGTGAATGGATAAGTGCTGCAGATAGATCTCCTTTTCATACGGATTATGTTAGAATGAAGCTATCTCAAGATGATCTACGTGATGAAATACGACTTTTAAAGAGATTTATTATAGGAGTTGGCGTTTATGGAGCTGAGATTAAGGTTGGTGGCTTTAGCGGTTATTTGTGTGAGTTGCTTGTTTTAGGTTACCAATCTTTTATTCAAACTTTGAATGAAATTTCAAAGTGGAGGTTAGGACAGGTTGTTGATGTGGAAAAACTATATGATGGGAAGTATAATGAAGCACAACGACACTTTGATGCTCCTCTAATAGTAATAGATCCTGTTGATGAGAATAGGAATGTAGCAGCAGCTGTCTCAAAGGAGAAGTTAGGTGAATTGATCACTACGTCCAGATGCTTCCTTGAAAAACCTGAAAATTCCTTCTTTTATCCAAATGAGACTATTCTTCAATCATCTAATGTTCTCATTGAAAATATAACGAAGTTAAAATCAGACTTAGTTTTCGTTATATTTCACTGTAAAACGGAAGTTCCAGATGTCCTTTGGGGACAATTGTATAAGACCAACAGAGCTCTAAAAAGGCTTTTAAAACAATACGATTTCAGTGTCCTAAGATCTTCAGCTTGGAGTGATGAAAAAGGATTAAATGTGCTAATCTTTGAACTGGAAACAAAAGATATTCCTCTCTCAAAGAGACACATTGGACCACAATTTGATTCGAAAGAGGCTAGGGATTTCCTAAATAAGCATTTAGGTGCAGATAATACAGTATCAAGACCATGGATTGAAGGAAGTAGATGGATAGTTGGAATAAGCAGAGGTTATGTTAATGCTATTTCCTTATTAAGGGAAAAATTAGGGGATGGAGGGAGAAGTGTAGGTGTAGCGAGTAAATTCGTTGAGAATATTAAGGATTCAGAGATTTATGTCAATGAAGAGATCGTTAAGTTCTACATTTCAAATAAGGGATTTGCAAAGTTTTTATCAGAGTTTTTAAACAGTAAACCAAACTGGTTCGATTAAAAACCATTGCAACGTCTCTAAGTGAAGTCTTTATATTTTACTTAATAATGTTATATTTCTTTACTAACGGGGTGGTCGTCTAGAGTCTCCGTAATTTAGATAAGCAAAGATCTAAGTTTGAGACGGATAGCATGGTCCATGATTCCAGCCTGGGGTGCTGGGGGTCGTGGGTTCAAATCCCACCCACCCCACCATGAAGCTACTCACGTCTTTTTGTCTTATGGTCTCTGTAGACTGAAACATGGTAGAGCTGAAGAGACTGTAAAAGAAAATATGATAAAGTTTAGACGATTAGCAAAGCATTTGAATTTGAGAACGCCTTTGAATAGTTAACAACTTAAAACCCTAAATGAATTTTCTTGTTTAATGATTTGATTCCAAGAGTACTATTTTATAATTGTACATATTTCCAAGCTGATAAGACTGGAAAAAGGTTGAGTTTTTTGCAGCGGTGGAAACCAAAACCGTTTCTTTTGTTCAGGAACTGGTGTGACTAACTGTATTTTCTGTAAACATGGTAAATCTGACTGCGTACTATGTGAAGATGGAATAAGCGATTGTACACTTTGTACTGATGGATGCTAATTTTGTAACTATCAGGGTTGGACAACATGCATATATTGCAATGGTAAAGGTGAAAATAGAATCCTGGTTTTCCACCTAAATCAACTCATTTTTTTTCAAGTTTAGTCAGTAATCGGTTTATAATTTCATCATAGGACTCTTTACTAGTTCTACCAAGTGCTCTGAGTTTTTTTCTTGTACCTACACGTATGCTAATGAATGTTGGTTTATCGTCTGACATCTAGACCCTCCTTTTCAGTTTATGAAATTAGATGACATTTTCCCGTTTAGGAATATTGTACAACAAATGGAAGACGGAGAAATATGTACCTTTTATCATTTCTTGACAGTTTAGATATTATGCTACGTTACATGATGTGTGGGTAGTATATGAATCTTTGAGATTTTATTCATTTCAATACATTTTCAATGCGAAATCTTTCAGTTCTCTCAATTGAAGCCCTTTATTTGTATTACTTGTGGTGGAGACAGATTAGTCGATTGCATATTTTGTAATGGACAAAGTTAGAGACTTGTACAAATGTGATGGAACAGGAACTTTGGAAGATTGCGTAATTGCTATGGCTACCTATGAATCAGAGTTATCCCCCGGAAGTGCAGTTCCTAAGAGAATTCAGGGACAATACAGTTTACAGCACGTTTGCTGGAAGCAACTTCATGACAATGTTCAACGGGTTCTACTACTCTTTCAACCCAAGTGCAGTATAGATTATAGCTGATAACTCAGTATTGAGAGACATTATGAAGGTAATCCTTTATCCACTGATCGGTATACTCCATATGAGTTAAGCTGCGTTCTCTGTCTTCAGTTTTCTTCCAGAACTTGGCGTTGTGATAGCGGGCTTGATTACTAGTTCATTTATTGGAGTTGTCTATTTCCTACCTGTAGCGTTGATACTCTGTTTAGTTAAGAAGTTCAAAGTATCAAATAAGATACTTCATTCAATGGGTTTTGTATGGATTGGCAGTATCATTACTGTAGCTATAGTAGAAATCTCAAAATATCCACCGATGATGATGGTTTCTACTAGAACAGTCGTCTTAGTCATAATTACAACCGCAACAATAATCTCTCTGAGAATCGTATCGAAATGTTTGATTCATTAACTCTCCACCGCCCTTTTTTGGTTCAAACCATTAATCTGACACGAGCGAATATGTTTTTTCAATACAGCATAAATTCTTTGAATATACTATCTTGAAATGCTATCAAGCAGGTATTTATTTGAGGAAGCTGAACAACATAAGTATATAATGTCTTCTTTGGTTCACCGTTTTGTGGAAAGGAGCTATTTTCCAGAGTTTACCTCTTGGGAGTTTAAACGAATATTTGACTTTGAGAAACAAATAACTGAACATCACAAGACTTTAATGGGATATTGCGCTGATCCCAAAGAAGACCATTTTGTTCTACTTCCTCTGTCACACTTAACCCAAATCTGCATTGACTGCTTGTGTCACGGTATAGTTCTCCCACCTGACAATGCTTTCATATTCATCGAAGGACATTGGAAACCCTATGGTAGGAAAAAAACGAAAACAAGCGCAACTGGATGGGTTTTTATTGTTGAGAATATTAAACTGAAAAAAGATCAGTTCCTAAATGTAATAACTCCTGAAATTTCTTACGATGAATTTGAGTCAGCTCTCTTCAAAGGATGGTTCGACGTAGACCCTTTAATAAAAGGATATTTAGCAAGGGAACTCATAAGTTCACCACCAGTTCTGAATAGAGTGGGTGGAATAGCAAATTCACTGTATAATGCATCCCCCTCAAAGAATGCGGCCATACACCTTCAAACAGGTCTTAGAAAAAAGCTTTCTCAAGATCTCTTCAAAGTGGGAAGAAAAAAATTTAGCACCTTATGGGGATCTCACCCCATCAAACCATACGGATGGCGTCTAGTGACAGGAAATTCTGGAAAGAAACTTAGCCTTCCAGCTTGGGAAAGACTCCGTAAGGGTCATTCCTTTGGAGTTCACCGTGAGGTTTCAGTGGGACTGGGAAATAAAAGGAAACAACCAACCGACTTTTCATCTCTACCCATAACTGGTGCTGACGTAGTCACAGTTCTTAACGAGGAGGCTGACTTTAGAAAAGATAATCGAGTAGTTTTTGATGACCCATTCGCAATTATGAAGTATGTTCTAACGATACACACCTTTCAACCGATAATAGATCAACGAACAATTTCCCTGAGCTTGAAATATCTTGAGGATAAGTTGAACAGAATACTCGAAAAGTACGATTTAAATCCTGAAATAATCGCTGATAACGCATTTTTGAACATTAATTATTGGGGAAGACCCCTCTCTGTTATTCGTCTGAGCCTCTCAATGGCTCGCTTGGAGAGAATGCAGAAACTCGACTTTGACACAATAAAGAGAGTTTATAGTTCATACGAGAAGAATTTTGACATATTATACATGACCTATAGAGATATTTTACCCAAAGCCTCAAAAGAAGGACGCGGATTCCTACTTCAAAAGCTGTCATTAATCGAACGTCGCGTTTGGAGAACTATTGATAAACTTGGTCAATGCACTTTTCTAGAATTAAAAATAATGCTTAAGTTATCCGACATGACCCTTCAAGCTGCCCTAGAAACTTTAAGCTTACGCAGTCTCATCTACTCACCAACACAAGGAAGCTATAAAGCAATTCAGATATAATTTCTAAGGACAACTAATCATCAAAACTATAGACTCTTTTGAATTGATAATTCTTCTTATTCCAGCTTTTTAAACTATTGTTATCTTTAACCTTATTTTGAATTATATAAATAAATACTATAGGAATAAAAAGGAAAAAGATGTATTTCAAAACATCGTTTAAAGTTGGTAAACCAAATGAGATGGGGATTCATTGTTAATGTTACTGGTTGTAGTGGAAGCCAGATTACTGAAAAAGTAAGGCAAAGAGCAGAAGAAGCCATATTATCGTCAGGTATGCCAAAGGAGGGAAGGAAAAAGATAACGCACAGGGCGTCAATAACATCCTATCAATCAAGAGATGACTCAAATCCGAGCCTAAAACTCCACGGGAGGATAGAGGAGATTTAGATAATCTAACTAAGTATGTGTTTGATGGACTAGGACTCATAATTGGCTTCTGACATAAATGGAAAAAAGTAGGTACTAAATGAATAGTTAACGATAAGGCAGGGCCACAACCACCTGCTGATTCGAGAATAATAGAATTGGCAGCTAAAAAGGTTAACAGTGGATCAAATAATGAACTAGTGAGCGTTGAAATAGAGACATTAACTTGACCCGCAATTATATTATACTTCAAAGAAATTTACAACTTGTATCTTTTGTACTTCCTGATTTTTTTATCAAATTTAAAAAAAAGAGGGAAGTTTGCGGGAGATTAACGGAAGATGTCTCCAGCAGGAGTGGGGTTCGAGTCCCACCCCCAGAATCATGAGAATGTTTTCTATGAATAGTTAACAAGCCAAATGATAAATGGATCACACTAGGAGAATTCCTCCACACAATCTAAGAAGGGAATAATGATGTTGTTTAACACTTTTCTAGCCAATATCCTTCTCCATTCTTATCATTTATAACTCAATTAAGATATACTGTATCACAATTTTATCAGACTTTAATAATGAGTGTTTAGATAGTGAAATCAAGATCTCAATGCCTGCTTTTACTACTTATTCTATTTGTCAATATCTCCATTTCAGTGATTAGTGTAAAAGCAGATTCTGAATCTTACTGGCTTAACAATTGGGAGAAGAATGATATTAAGCGAGTTAGCACTGGTGCAACAGGCTATGAAAGTTATGAGATTAACCGCCCTGCAGTTTTAAACGGTGAAGTTTATTACCTTTACCAGAGACCCACATCTCGACCAGCTAACCCTTTTCTAAGATACAATGATAATCCAGTCTTCACATTTATGAACGAGGATGGAGCGCATCCACAGACTTTTTGGATGCACTATAAACATGGTGAGGAGATTCTCTGGGTTGGTCAAATCCTTCAATTGAATTCCTCCGGTGACATTTTGTATTTACCTGCGGCAACAGTTCTACTAAAGGATAATAGTTTCGATAAAGCCGTTATCCACGATACTGTAAATTGTAATGAGCTGATTGGAGTCAGCTATTACAACGGCAAGTGGTATGCTGGTGAACGGTCAGGTGATACTTTTAACCATAAAACACCAACATATCCTCGGGGTGGAGGTCTGTGGGAGTCAAAGGATGGTGTCACTTGGGTTCGAGATACGCGTCCAGAAAAGGAAGATCCCATTGCGCAGCCATATGGGCGGGAACTCCTCCTCGCCACTTTGAATGGTGATCTATACGGCTTCTATCAAGGTTCGTCAAATACGAAAACACTTATCAGAAGGTTAAATACGAATGAAAATGTTTGCGAAACGCTTTTGCCGGATCAAGGTTTGGTTCCTTTTCAAATTCACGTGGAAGGTTTCGACTGGAAAGGATATATTCCCTTGAGAACTGGAGAAAAGTTAGGCTGGTTTGATGGCAATACGCTCGAATTTCAACATTTTGGACCCATTGAAGGTCGAGAAGTTCGAGATGCTATTCCCATCGGACTTTACGAAAACAACTTGATAATAACGGTTAGAAGCGGAGACGAATATACCCTCCTCAGTCTCTCAGAACCTTTCGGTGAACCCACCAAAATCGCTGCGAATTGGATGGAGGGTAGTGACGTTAGAGGAACAATTGATGGAGATTATGCCTATTTAGGAGTGAGAGGTCCAGGGTATTCAGCTTTAGACCGAATATTGTTAAAGGAAAATGAAGAACCCCCCAAAATATTGCTTAATGATTATGAATATTGGGTAGCTTTCATCAACGAAAATGAAGTAAACGGAAAAGAATGGTACATCAATGTACCTTATACCTGGTGGCATGGACTCTCAAAAGTACAGTTCATCGGAAGATTAATGAACCATATTACCAAACAAGACGAACCCCTCTGGATAATGTTAAAGGATGAAGAAGACGCTTCTCTTTATGTTAAGATCGATAAGGGTTATGTTAGTGATGAGAGAGTTGACGTAGGCAATATTCAGACAGTAGGTTTTCACGCCATTTGGGCAAATACTGGTTCTAACGTTAATGGTGGCCACATCTTCATCAATGGGACAGAGTACATTACAAATGGAACAGGTTGGGTAACTTTTACTGATCTTTCATCAACGGTGCAAAAGAAAACTTGGTTAGTAACTGACGTAAACTGCAATGGAATAACAACATATATGCAAACAGTTGCAAACCAAAGTATCATTTGGGATAGGGTAAACATCACTCTTTCCATAGCTGACACCAAAATTGACGTTAAATCTAATGCTATCATAAACTGGACAGGAGTTTACGAGTATGACATGTCCATCTTTAGAGGTTCTATAACTCTAAATTCAACTCAAACTTTACACAACTCAGTTGGAAAGAGAGGATACACTGTTCTCTTAATAGAAGACCCAGGCTACGGTTTAACATTGCAAACGAGCAATGACATTTACTGTATATGGGATACCAGTGAAGTTCAAATCGTTCAAATATGGTTACAGTGGTGGTTCTGGATAATAGTAGGTACTGGAATGATATTTGGTCTTGCAGTCTATCTTGTGAAGAAAAAACGTGTTCATTTCTCTATTTAAACCAGTTATTTTCAATTATCTGGTGAGCTGTATTTCAAGTTTGCAGGAGATGTCTCCAGTGGTCGCGGATTCAAATCTCATTTGGCCCATCTACAGTAAAACTGTTCCATTGTTGCTAATAATCTTCAAGGATTTGAGACAGCTTCAGAAAGATATATAACAGTGTTATGAATCTAACTAAAACAAATTATCTGGATTATAAGAGGGTTAAGGTTTTGGATGCAATTGACATGATTCTTAGTCGAAGAAGTATTAGACATTATGAACCGAAAGAAATTCCAAATGAGATATTAAACAAGATTCTTGAAGCTGGACGCCAAGCACCCTCAGCAGCTAATAGACAACCGTTACACTTCATCGTCGTAACTGATTACAATATTAAGAAAGAATTATCTAAAGGCTTGTTTAATAGGTTCATAAAAGATTCTCCCCTTACAATTGTAGGATGTGCTAATACAGGCGACAGATTCACGGGAAAATGGTCTATTGTAGATACTACAATTGCTCTACAAAACATGGTCATCGCAGCGTGGACAATGGGCATTGGTTCATGTTGGATAGGAGACTTCAAAGAAGAGAAAGTCAAAAAACTACTACAAATTCATAACAAATGGAAAGTTGTGGCTATCATACCTTTTGGGTATCCCGCTGAACAACCAAAACCAAGAAAGAAGAAACCCATTACAGAATTAGTTAGCTTCAACAAATTTAATTAGTATTACGAAGATACAATCTTCATTTTTTTATAGAAGGCTTTAAAATCAAAAAAAGCTAAAACAGAGGGAAGTACATTCTCACCCAGACGAAGGTTACCCCCGGACTACCAGAATTAATATGTAATTTCATATAGAAGATCTTCCAAGAAAAAAGGGAGTTGCGGGGGATCAACGGTGATGTCTCCAGTGTGTAGCAGGTTCAAATCCCACTCCCCCACCGCGAATTTACCCCTTTCTTTTTATCTTTAGGTCTCTGGAGATGTAAACAGGGCAGAGCTTAGAAGACTAAAAGAAAACATAAAAAAACTCAGATGATTAGTAATGCATGTGAATTTGGAGAACATAGTTATGAATATTTCTCAGGCAATCATATCCATCTTCCCTCCGATTGGAGAGTAATAGCCGTATCAGAGTATCGAGAACATTTCTGGATAATCATATAATTAGATAAAAAAACAAAGAAATCAAGAGACAAAAAAGTTTAGTAATCTTGACACTTGAAGTGGAAACGAAGACCCTGGAAGAAATAAATCATACCAAATCTATATAATAATTATGGCAGAGAAGTATTTGATTTTCACGGGGAGACCTAATGCAGGTAAGAGTAGCATCATCAAAAAACTTGTAGGTATTGATGTAAAAACCGGAAAGCACCCCGGAACTACCCGAAACATAAAGAAATATCCATTAAATCATGGTTTAATTCTTGTAGATATGCCCGGTTTTGGCAAGATGATGGGAGCGTCTAAACGCTTAGAGAATATGATAAATAATCGGATCATCCATTTCTTAGAAGCTAACTCTCAAAAAATAACTTTAGCCATCCACGTTATTGACATAACAAAGTTTATCGAAACAACACAACGTTTAGAGAAGAAGGGAATAATCTCAGTAGATATTGAGATGATTAAGTTTCTAACTGAGACATTGGATGAATTTCCCCTAGTAGCAGCTAATAAGATAGATAAAGCAGATAGGAAGATGATAGAGACTAACCTACAAGAGTTCATAAAACAGATTAATAATGGGGATCTCTCAGGTGTTACTAGTAAGATATTCCCAGTAAGTGCCAAGACAGGAGAAGGATTAAGCACCTTGAAAAATACCATTCATCAAAAGTTGGTAGCAAAAGGATATAGAACACCTTTTAAAGTGCGTTAAAATCGAGTTTAGTAAAATATACAATTGTCCCTCCTTGTGTAAGTGTCATAATCTTAGTATTTGATTCCATAAGATGAATAAACTAGTCAAGTTTTGTAAAGCTGAAGCGATAAGAATATATAGTACGTTAAGTAATGGAAGGGGGAAATCAAAGACTTAGAGAGACATAATTCAGTGCAGTTTATTCTGTATCGAAGCATAAACGCCTAAAGGGGCATCCAATTCCGTTTTTGCATTTGTAACTCAATGAGTCAATATCTAATATTTAAAAGTGAATAATATGAAAATAACATTTAATGGTGGAGCTAGAGAAGTTGGTGGCTCATGCACACTTGTTGAGACAGAGGACGCGCGAGTTGCCTTAGACTATGGTATAAAAGTAGATGAAGGAGTAACTAACGATATGCATCATCATCTAGATGCAGTGGTTATTACACATGCCCATCTAGATCATTCAGGAAATCTATTATCCGTAGCATATAAAAAACCAATCATAGTTGGGTCTATGGCGACCCATGATATTACAATAAAACTCTTACACGATCTTATTAAAATTCATAGATTAAAGGGGAAACGCCTTCTTTACACCAAGCACGATGTATCAAAGATATCAGATTTGTGGATAACTCGAAAACGTATGGCAATACCAGGAATGGAAATCTCGCTTCATGCTGCAGGGCATGTACTAGGAGCCAATATGGTCCAAGTAAAAGCACAAGGGAAAACTGTTCTTTATACAGGGGACTTTTGTACGCATAATACCGAAATTCTCGATGGTGTCGATCCGGAAACCCTTCCTAAGGAACCTGACGCGCTTATCATGGAATCAACTTATGGGGGTACGATCCGACCTAAAAGGCTAGATTTAGAAGAAACATTGTTACGTAAAATTCTCGAAGCAATGGAGAAAAGGGGAAACATTCTCATTCCCGCCTTTGCATTTCACAGATTGCAAGAGGTAACAAGAAAAATAGATTTAGCTATGAAGGATAAGAGCTTACCACGCTATAACGCGTACTATATTTCAGGCTTAGGCCATAGAATAAACAACTACTATAACAATAACAAAAGTCTTCTCAATAAAAAAGTAAATGATGAAATAAATCCCTTTAGATTCACAAGAGTTAAGCGATTAAGGAGAACAGAGCAGATTAAGGAACCTGCTATCGTGATTTGCACGTCAGGTTTTGGGCATGCTGGAGCAAGTCATGCTCTTCTTAACAAATGGTCGAGTGACGAAAATAACACAATAATAATAATTACAGGCTTCCTACCTCCTAAGAGCCCTCTCGTAATGGCTAAAGAAGGAAAAATCATCAACAACGGTGAATCCATCCAGGTCAATGCAATAATAGAACAAATTGCACTCTCAGGCCATGCAGATCAAAAAGAACTCACAGAATTCGTTAAAACATTGAAACCGAAACAAACCTTTCTTGTCCATGGTGCTTTAGAACAAGCTCAAGCTTTATCTAAAAAAATAAAAAGATACACAGAAGTTCAGATCCCACATAAAAACGAAAGCATAGTAATATGATTAGACAATGAAATGTATTTTATCAATGGAGAGAAAAAATTCTCCATGTTTA
>Ga0114921_10001230_pt1 | contig 11669 bp, 11 predicted proteins | sample BentaG_FD_87016 | JGI IMG/M metagenome (GOLD analysis project Ga0114921, IMG submission 87016) | Deep subsurface microbial communities from South Atlantic Ocean to uncover new lineages of life (NeLLi) - Benguela_00093 metaG | ecosystem: Environmental > Aquatic > Marine > Oceanic > Sediment ...
GCAACTTGAGCAGTTGCAAAAAGAGTTGGAGCACCTACGCCTGTTTGAATTGAAGTAGTGCAAATCGACCCTGACCCCATTCCAACTTTTAATCCAATAAATTTATCTTCGTCAAAATCCCCTTTAGTAATTAAGTGCTCGGCGGCTTCATAAGTTCCAATGTTTCCTAATACAAAATCAGAATCTAAAAAATCCATGAGTTTTTTAGTGCCTTTAATGTCTGAAGTTTTATAGAAATCAGCGACATCAATACAGAAAATGTCTACATAATTTTCTATTTCCTTTAACAAATTTTGAGAGTGTGTCGATTCTGGAAATTTAGGAGATAAAGCTATAGCACATATTAAATGTCCCTCGCTATCCATTGACGCTAAGGGAAATTCTGGAGCTAAGTCTTTTTTTGTAATTAAACCCTTTAAATTTCCACCTTTATCTATAATAGGAAGTTTTTCTTTGCGAGATTCAAAAAGGATTTCCAATGCTTTTTCTCGAGAAGCCCCGGGTTCAATCGATATTACATCTTTTGTCATAAAATTCCTTACTTTTCCATTAGTTATTTCAGCCTCAGAGAAGGGTATATCTCTTTTAGTGAAAATACCGCACACTTTATTTTCTTCGTTGACAACAACAATTCCACTTATGTTGTAATTTTCCATCATGAATTTCGCTTTTGAGATGGGTTCATTAGGTTGAATAGTTGCTACATCATCAATTACAAAAGATCTTGCTCTTTTTACAATTCTCACCATTTCTAATTGTCGTTCATAGGAGCAATTTCTATGTAAAACACCTAATCCTCCTAATAGAGCCATCTTAATAGCCATCAATTCTTCGGTTACAGTATCCATCGCTGCTGACACTATAGGTAAACTGAATTTATAAGGTCCTATATTGGAAGACATGTTAACATCAAAAGGTTCAAAGTTGGTGTATCCGGGTTGAATTAGGATGTCATCGAATGTAGCAATGATTTCGTTATAATGAACTTTATTACGATAATAATCTGTCATTTTTTTGCACAGTTAAAATTGTGTTTTGAAAGTATATACGATAAATATTATTCTTAACATTGAAAATTAAGTATTAATAATAAAGACAATTTTTGTTTTAAAATTTTAGGTATTTAGTCTATGGAAACTATATATTTTTCCTTAGTGTTTAATTTTCCATTGAAAAGATAAAAAAAGAAAGGACTTGGATTACATTTGGGTTAAATTTTTTCTAGATAAATTTTTAATTTTTGGATCGTTGATGTAGGAATCTAGCGTCTTAATGAAAGCATCTCTATCATTTTTTATGTTTAATGTTTCTAAAGAACAATAGTTTGAGACATGATCGTTGAACACTTGAGAGGTAACATTTTCTCCTAAATTAGCAATAATATCTCGTTCTTCTATCAAACATTCTACGGGAGATAATAATTCAATATCTCCGTTCTTCCAATCCTCCCAAAGTGGAGTGTTGGGCATTATGTTTAAAGTTCTAAACCGAAATATCGTAGGGTTTATTTCAGTGAGAACCCTAGCAGTTCCTTTAATATGTTCTTTAGATAATTTTTTCCCTCCTAAACCTAACATAACATACAAACTTAATTTTATTCCCGATTTTAACACCCTTTTTCCGGCTTTAATCATTGATTCTGCGTTTGTGCCCTTTTTCATAATTCGTAAAATTTTGCTACTTCCGCTTTCCAACCCCATGTAAACTATATCTAATCCCGCTTCTGCAAGTTGGATTAATTCTTCATCTGTTTTCCTCAAAATATCTAAAGCTTTTGCGTAACTACTCACTCTGGGCACATTCTTCATTCTCAATCTAACATATTCAATAATTTTTACGAGATAGCCTGTAGGTGCCGAAGTAGGATTACCACCTGCTAAAAAAACAGGATATCCATGATAATTTTTTTCAGCATAGAGATCTATATCCTTCAATACATCTTCTAGGGGACGTATGGCATAATCTTGAGTAGTTCTATAGATTCCTTTGTAAGTTCCACAAAAACGGCAGCGATTCCAATTACAGCCTCCTGTGACAGCTATGAGTACGCTATATGCTTCAACAGGAGGTCTAATAACTATTTGACTTGGAGGGATTTTAATTACCATATTTCTTTAGGAAAAATAGTTTCTAAATTATTAACTTGTTATGAACAACTTAATTAAGTTATTCTAAGCCTTTTTAGAATAAAGATTTGATTGTTATATTTTAACACCAAATTGGTAAAATATTTTTTATAGAATTAATTAAAGAAATTATTAACTTAAAACATTATATAACCCAATAAAAAAATCGGTATTTTATTTGATCGACACTTACACCCAAGAAAAGGAAATATTGTATACTTTTAAAACCGTAATAGTAGGTCCTCCAAGCGCAGGTAAGACTTGTCTTTTTAACCGTTTTTGTTTCAATTCCTTCAATTTCGACACTTCACTTACAATAGGAGTCAATTTTCACTCCATCGATTTAAAAATTTGTTCTGAAGATGAAATCCAAAGTCTTAAAGATTTATATAATGTGCAATCAATTTTTGATTTTGGAGGTCAAGAAAGGTTTAAAGCTTTAATTCCTAAATTTTTGGGAGGAGCTAATGGTGTATTATTAGTCTTCGATTTAACACGTAAGAATTCATTTGAACAATTAGAATTCTGGTATAATCAAGTGTTAGAACATGCTAATGGCTTAAATCTTCCAAAATTATTGGTTGGAAGTAAAAGCGATTTAGTATCATCTACTATTATAGAGAACCTTGTTCCAGAAGAACAAATACAGAATTTTATCCAAGAAAAGGGTATAGATGGGTTTTATAAAACCTCAGCTCTACAGAACCATAATGTATTGAAAGTATTTAAAGAACTTAATAATTTGATGTTAAAACATCAAAAAACTCGATATGTTGTAAGCTAACATTTTTTTTATGGAGCATTAAAATTCTCTCATATACATAAAATCGGAGAATTCGTTAAAGAATGTTTTTTGATCTTTATTAAGATCGGGATAAATATCTTTAAGCGAGGCTTTTGCTTGGCTTATCAAGTTCTTAGAGAAGTGTTCCGCTATTACAATAGCATTTGTATCAGTGAAAATTGTTTCTACAGTCTTTACATCGTTTTTATTTAATTCATCTAAATGATAAATTTCGTTTAAAGTTTTTGACTGCTCTTCATCTGTATTTTGAACAGCAAATATGTATACTATTTTTTTCTTCCTAGCTTTAATATCTCTTTTTACATCAATAATATCATCTCGGATCGCAAATGCTTGACCCATTAGGTTCATTGCTTTACTTAAAGGATTAATTTGGTAATGAGAATTGCCCTTAGCCAAGATGGCTCCAATTTTTGCTGATTTTTCAAGCAAACTAGCCCTTTGCATCTCTGCAATAGATAAATATTGTTCTAAAGTCATGGTAATATTATGGTAATTCATATATTCTTCAATAATTTGCCCTTTCATTAATTTATCCATTGCGGCTGTATATTCATTTATAGCTTGCAATTTCAAATTATCAGAAAATCTCGATGATTTAAGTATATTTAACCCTAAAAGATATCCCTGTGTCCCCCCTAGTATACTCATGTCTCTACCATACATCTTAATTAGTTCCTCTTTATTCGGAAGTTCTATACTATCATACACTTGATTTAGTTCATTTCTGAGCTGAATATGAAAAGTGGGTTTACTCCTTCTCTTTAAATCACCATCAATAAGATCATCATGAATTAAATGACCACTATGTAACAATTCCACTGCTAAAGAAGTTTTCCTAATTTGATCCAGTTGATTATCAACATTTATAGGATTTACTATTCCTGCGAATGCAGCAATCAGTAGAATTGGATGAAGTCTTTTTGCTTTTTTATTTAGAGTAAACTCTTGAAGATGAGCAAAAAAATCCTTCAATAGAATCTCATTTTCTATATTGTTCAAATAAGAAAAGTAATCTTCTAATTCTTTATCAATAGCGTCCTTCTCAGATTTCAGGAAATTTTCTATCATAATTAATCAATGCGTTCGTTTAACTAATTCCTATTTATATATAAATAAATGATAATTTATTTATTTGTGTAAACAAGATTTTTATTTTAATTCTTACAATATTTCTTAACCTAAAAAGAAAAAGAAAAGAAGTGATTTAAAAATTCTAATTGCTGTTTTCTCAGATACTCACGACCATCGTGATAACATATTAAAAGCAGTATCTATTATTAACGAAAAAAATGTAGATGCCTTAATCCATTGCGGTGATTATGTTGCACCATTCGTCAAATTATGGTTCAATAAACTCAACGAGTCGATAAAAAAGCAATTTTTTGGCGTATTCGGGAACAATGATGGCGAAATTCTGTATCTAAACCAAAACTTAGGTCAGATTTGTGAATTTGCAAAAAATGGTCATGAACTAATAATTGAATTAGGAGGAAAGCGAATTTTTGCTTCACACATGCCTAAACTACAAACTATAGACGCATTAGCAGACTCAGGGAAGTTTGACATTATTTTATTTGGTCATACCCATAATATGGTAAATAGAAAGTATAATGATGTGTTAATTTTGAATCCCGGCGAACTCTGTGGATACCTTACCAATAAATCCACATTTGCGATTATTGATACTGATACTATGAACGCTGAAATTATTGAAATTTAGTAATAGTTCATTTTATTCGTTTTCTTAATTTTTTTATAGCAGTAAGCTTTAATCTATATTATATTATGAGTCTCCCCCTTGAGAATATAGTCGTAATTGATCTTGCTCGGATGCTTCCAGGACCATATGCTTCAATGATTTTGGCAGATCTAGGTGCAGAAGTTATAAGAGTAGAGGATCCTAAGTATCCATACGCAAGTCCTCCCCCGTTTTTTCAGAAAGGTAGGTATCGTGAGAGCGCATTTAATTCAATTATAATGAGGAATAAAAGATCTATTTCTCTTGATTTAAAAAAAGAACCTGCTCTAGAAATATTCTATAAATTAGTAGAAAAAGCAGATGTTATACTAGAAACTTTTAGACCAAAGGTTACTAATAAATTAAAAATTGATTACGATACTCTATTTAAAATTAATAAATCCATAATTTATTGTTCTTTAACGGGATATGGACAATATGGTCCTTACGAACAATCAGCGGGTCATGATTTAAATTACATTGGAATATGTGGAATGTTAGATTTAAATAGAGAAAGAGTGATAAAAGAGAAAAAAGATCAAGAAAGGAAGCCCGTTCTCCCTGGTGTGCAAGCTGCAGATATAGGCGGAGGTTTAGTATCAACTATTGGTATTCTTGGCGCATTATTTGAAAGAGAGAATAATCCCAATAAAGAGGGGCAATACATAGATGTCTCGATGACTGATTGCGTTTTTTCTTTTATGCCGATGGCAGCTGCGTTTCAGTTTTCTAAAGGAAAATACGATGGAATTACTAAACCAAGAAATCCTCTTCACGGAGAAGTTCCTTTTTATTCAGTTTATAAGACTAAAGATGATAAATACTTGTCAATAGGTGCGATCGAAGTAAAATTTTGGCAAGGACTTTGCGAAGGTCTTGACAGAAAGGATTTAATACCAAAAGGAAACGCAGTAGGATTAGAAAAAGAACAAGTATTTCAAGAAGTTCAAAATGAATTTATAAAGAGAACTCAAGACGAATGGATGGAAATTTTTAGTAATATCGATGCATGTGTAATGCCCGTTAAAACTTTTAACGAAGCTTGCAATGATCCACAAATTAAAGCCCGAAATATGATTCTTGAATTAGATCATCCAAAATTTGGAAAAATTCAAAACATAAGTTCCCCTATTAAATATTCTAGGACACCATTAACAATCAGGAGTTTAGCACCTAAATCTGGTCAGCACACGAAAGAAATCCTAAAAGAGCTTAATTATACAAATGAGGATATTAAAAATCTTAAAAAATCGGGAGTATTTTAAATTTAAAATATGCAAAAGAAATCCTTGTTTTGACAGAAAAATCTTTAAATAAGAAGTGAACCCTTCAAATTTCATATACTATTATGTTTAAAACATAATTTTATTTAAGAAAACTATTATAATAATGTAAAGAAGTAAGAGTTACTTATCTAAGATTATATAAGGCTAAACTATGACTGAAGAATCAAGAATGAATACAGATCGTGATGATGAAGAAAGAAAACAAGTCGCTAATGAGAATGGTAATGAAGTCGAACTCGGTAAACCTGTAGTTCTCAAAGCAGAGGCCTATAAAACAATAATCTTATATGCTAGTAGATATGCAAATCAAGCTATTCCTTCCGAAGACTGGAAAGAAATATATGGCCTTTTAATTGGATATTATGACGATGATTTCTTATATGTTGAAAGAGCAATCCCAATGACATATGGTCACGATACGGATGTAGAATTTAGTGAAACAGATTATGGAGATGTCGAAAAAATACATGAAGAACTGGATAAAGAAGGTAAAGGATATTTTATCATTGGTTGGTTCCATTCTCACCCTGGATTAACCCTATTCTTTTCCTATATTGATCTTATTAATCAACTTGGATTTCAGGGCAAGTTTAGTGATGCTATAGGTTTGGTTTTCGATCATACTCTTCTTGGGAAGAAAAAAGAAGAGAAAATTGATAACAATATTCTAACTAAATATGACACGGGATTTGAGATATATCGATTAACTGATGTAACGATAGATTCTAATTCCGTTGAGTTTGAGACGAATTATCATAAAATTGATTACATTGTTGAAGGTTTAAATAAATTCTTTTTTGCAAATGTTCTCGCGGAGTTATCTTCATTAGCTTCAGCAGGAAAACCACTACAAGAAGCATTTAAAGAGCAATATAAACTTGAATCTGGTTACAAAGATATTGACGATTTACAAGAGGATTCAAATATCCAACTAACGCAAGAAAATCTTGTCGACATCCCATTATCAGAAGATATTAAATTCAACGTTGATGATATTTTTTACGAGACAATTATTGATAGTGACAAGATTAAGGAAGCTGCTGAAAAAATTATTTACGAAGGAAATCAAGCATTTAAAAACAAGGATACTTTTACAGGTATAGAAAAATACCGTCAGGGAATCGAAAAATATAAAGAAATTAATGATACCGATCGTGCAATGGATTTACTAAGAAAAGTTTCAAGAACCTGCGTGGTCAACAATCATTTAGTGATTGCTAGAGAATTCGCAGATGAATTATTTAAAGTAGCAGAATTCAACAATCAATATTTTTATAAAGGTATTGCAGATCATATAATTGGCAATATTATCGTAAGAAAAGGAGACTTAGATGCGTTAGAATTTGGATTAAAAAAGATAGAAGAAGCAGCCGTTGAATTTATAAAAGTTCAAGATTTTGCTGGTGCTGGGATGGCTTTCAATAAAATTGGATTTAATTATGAAAAAAAAATTAAAAACATAGGTACCGCATGCCTTTTTTATAGGGAAGCTATAGAGAATTACAATAACGGGTTAATTTCTAGTTACCCGTTAAGAATAACTCCATGGAGTAAACCAGAAGTTCTTATTGAAAAAATAAACGAATTGAGAGAGACAATTGATGTTCTGCTACCAGATATAGAAAGCTCTGAGATAAAAAAGAAGGTCGTTAATGATCTGAAATCTATTCGTTATAATTTTTAATTAAAATTGAATATATTATTCATATTTTAGAAGAGAACAATCAAAAAAATTAAATTTTAGGATATATTTATTTTATTACATACTTCTTTTGGTTGGTTGACTATTCCACGTAAAAAACAAAAAATAAAATTTGATCGTAAATTTGCTTGTAAACATCTCACTTCTATGGGAGATATCGCAAATAGTTTACAACCTTTATGCTATTGTCCAGAAAGAGATTTAGTTCTTGGTAAAAAAGCCTATGTTTGTCAAGTTTGCACGCTTTATGTACAAGCTACCCAGAAAGTTTCAGATGTTTATGAAGAGAGTAGAAAAGGTGCAGAGAAAAAAATTAAAGAAAAAAAAATTGAATTAGAAGCATTTGAATTAGCTGAACTTAAAGGCGACACCGATCTTGACTTAACTATTGACGAATTTGAGGAAGAAGAAGAAGAAGAAATTCCACTGAAATTTGAAAAGAGAAAATTAGTAAAAAATGAGCTTGAAGATGGAGAGGAATTCACTTCGTTAGAATGCCCATTTTGTGGTGATTTGCAAGACGATCTCCGAACTCATTTACCGAATTGCGAGTTTGCCCCTGAAGATGCAAGCATAAACGATATAATGCCGCGCAGAAAGAAAAAGAAAAAAGCAGCACCAAAACCAGCGTCAGGAAAAGATGCTAAAGAAAAACAAGCTTGTCCTTATTGCGGAAAAGAATTTATTCGCTTAGGGCGTCATTTAACATCTTGCCCTAAAAAACCGGAAAAAGCTGATGAATAGGAAAAAATTGATGACGAAGATTAAGATTTTTATTGGTTAAAAATCACTTCATTATTATATTTTACATATTTTTTAATTGGACTTTTTTGTCTGTTCATAATTAAATGAATAATAACTTCAAGCCTTTCGGGAGCTATTGCTAGTTTTTCAGAAATCTCTCGTAATGACAATTTATCGAAATTTTCAGACATGAATTTAAATTGCATAAAAAGGAGATTTTTATAAATTGATGAGACTAAATCTTTCAAATTTGGGTAATTTTCAACTTTAAATTCCTTAACAAATTTTAGAATTTGTACAGAAGCATCGTTATAGTTAAGAACTTTATAAGAACTAATTATGGTATATATTTTCTTAATTAAAGTGAAGTACATTATAATATTTTCTTGTAAATCGTGAAGATTATATTTGTTTAGATTATCATCTACCTCATTTTTTAGCATTGCTAATAACTTTAAAAAATATTCCAAATTAGTTTCAGTAAGTGTTTCCTTCAAGAGGTTATTATATCGTCTTATATAAATATCACGATGGTTATTAAATTCATTAAGTACTTGTTGCCGTATTTCACTAAAGTCGTTTAATTCGGTTGTTAGATCAAAAGAAGATTGGAATTCGTCAATCAAGGTTAAAGCGGAATCAATTTTTGATAAAGCAGATTTGAAATCTTCAATATCTATTTTTTTTAAAGCAAAAGATTGATGGATGTTTAAATCTTTAAGTAACTCTTTTTTCTGCTTATACACTACGAAATTATTATTGAAGCTCATATTCGATTAGGAAAAAAAGGTTAACTGATACCTATAATAACTGATGATCAAACACTAATTTAAATTTTAAGATGAAAAATGATGATTAACTTAATATCAAATAGAAAAATAAAATATTATTAAAATTTGTTTGTTTCTTAATCGTCTTCAGTTTTACTTGTTTTGCTTTCATCTTTCTCTGTTGCTTCTTCTTCTAATTCTTCTAAATCGTCTTCTAATTCTTCTATGTTTTCTTCTAATTCATTTATGTCTTCTTCTAGTTCTTCTGCCTTTTCTTCTAGTTCTTCGGCTTCTTCCTCTAATTCTTCAGCTTCTTCTTCTAGTTCTTCTGCCTTTTCTTTTAATTCTTCGGCATCTTCTTCTAAAACTTCTGCTTTTTCATCGAGTTCTCTAGCTTTATCCCCTAGTTTCTGATCGAGTGCTTCGGCTTTTTTCTCGATTTTTTCTTCAACTTCTTCAGCTTTCACAAGAAATCCGGGTTTTTTGTTTCCAGGCCAGATTATATTAACAATAAGCCCAAGGATAACAATTACTATCGCAATTATAATATAAACGGTTAAATTATTCCGAGGAAAAAATTGTAAAACATATTCCATCCAGCTTATCATAAATAATCCCAACGGCTTTACGAATAGATTTAAAGTATTCAGAATAGCTGCAACGATGTCAGCAATAACTTGGATAAAATCAACAGATTGAAGAATCATTATAAATCATTACCTCCTGGTATAGTTTTATATCTCTTCTCTCTGATAGACTTCCGATTGAGAACGAAATCGAATAAATCATATCCTTTAAGCACTATGGTGAGAAAATAAACTCCCATATAGAGCATCACCATATTTTGAATATTTATTGAAATGAAGCCAATGTTAGCTATTTGAAATACTATTTCAAAACGTATTTCAGTTGCTCCACTAAATTTATACGACCATATATATAAACAGTTTAAAAGTATTTGAATTAAAGCAAAAGTTCCTTTTCTAATTGACTGTTTGGGAGCGGAATAATTAAAAAACGCTGTTGCACTTATGAGAAGTCCGAAAGCAGAAATCCAAAAAATAATGTTCTCATAATCGTGTTGTGTTAATACTATATCCACCCCTAAAATAGACAGTTCCCTTACCCATGTAAAAGTGAGAAATGGAATGACCATCGTAGTTGTAATATAAACTCCCATATATATTATACCTTTAATAATATTGCCAATTCGTCCCATTTAAATCATCCTCAAGGAGGCCATGAATAATTCCCTATTGAAAAATCTATTATACCAACTGTAAAGGTGTATAGGTTTAGTGAATAAGATGCCCGAAAAGTAAGGCTTGCGTAGAATTCTAACGCATGAGGCGTCCTAAATCTGTCTACTTCAGAAAGAGGTAATGATCCTGAACCAGTATAATTCGCTATAAGAGTTTCCTCGGGTGCTATATCCCCATAAGAGTGAGATATGTCAAAAATCTGAACCGTAGTTGTATCATTATTTAGCGTCGAAGTATTTCCGAAAGTCATATCAATTTGTAGGCTTAGAAATATGTCAGATAAATCGTATACACCTCCATTTGAAATATTAAAAGGAACAATCATTTCAATACTGGAATTACCGATATCAAGATTGACTACATAATCGCCATCAGGAATATTAATATCGTTACTACCGGGATTCAAGATCGTTACAGCAGACCACCCCCCCAATATAGATACAGTCGATAAAGACAAAGTAAAAACTAACAAGAATGCTCTTACAATCCATCTAAACGCACGAGACGGTCTCATAATCACCAATCTTTACATATATTTTTTTATTAGATTTAGTAAGTTAACAATAATTAGATAGGCACTTATTTAAATTTATGGTCAAGTTTAACAAAAAAGGGAACTCTTTAAAAACAACGCTAGCAGTCATTTTTGCAGTTTATGAAGATTGAAATCAATAAGTGGTTATGAGAAATAAATTTTAAACAAACATCAGTAGTATTATTTTTTTATGAGCTTATATTTACTTATGTATAATTCATAAAACTATTATTTATCTAAAATACTTAGTTTAATATTTTAATACAAAATTGAAAAAAATGAAGAAAAAATGACTGAAATAAAACAAATCAACGCACATTCTGAGAACATTGATAAAGTCGTGGAAGCATATGGAACCTCGATTGAAAAAGGCTTGTCTAGTATTGAAGCGCAATCTAGACTTGAAAGATATGGGAAGAACGAATTAATTAAAGAAAAAGGAAAAACTGCCCTCCAAATTTTTATTGGGCAATTTAAAAGTTTTTTGGTCTACTTACTCCTTTTTGCTATTGGAATTTCAATTACTATTGGATTGTGGGAAGGTGTTCAGCCTGGTGCTGAAGAATGGTCTTCAGAATACACAGACGCTATTGTGATTGCAGCTATCTTGATTGCCAATGCCGCTTTGGGGTTTTATCAGGAATATCAAGCAGAAAAATCGATGGAAAGTTTAAAAAAACTTGCACCCCATTTTGCTA
>Ga0114921_10001231_pt1 | contig 11669 bp, 9 predicted proteins | sample BentaG_FD_87016 | JGI IMG/M metagenome (GOLD analysis project Ga0114921, IMG submission 87016) | Deep subsurface microbial communities from South Atlantic Ocean to uncover new lineages of life (NeLLi) - Benguela_00093 metaG | ecosystem: Environmental > Aquatic > Marine > Oceanic > Sediment ...
TCGATCTTGATCACCTCAGCCCCGAGGTCTGCCAGCATCATCGAGGCAAAAGGACCGGACAGCATACGGGATAGATCCAGGATTCTAACGTCTGATAACGGTCCCTTCATTTTTTTATTTACAGTCCTATCGGCTCTTCAAATTCACCGAAAACTTCCTTAAAAACTTGGGTTATCTCACCTAAAGTGGCATAGGTTTTCACAGCTTTCAAAATATGGGGCATGACATTCTCACTCGTTTGAGCAGCTTTTTTTAAGTTGTGCAACGCATCTTTCACCTCATTCTCATTTCTTAGAGTCTTTATCTCCTTAATCTTTTTCTTCTGCTCTTCAGCCACTTCAGGATTAAAGGGATGGAACTCAATTCGGGGCTCCTCTTCTTCCATTACATACTTATTCACTCCGATTTTCGTGATTTTTCCTGATTGAATTTTTTTCTGGCGAATATAAGCTTGTCGGCTTACTTCTCTCTGGATATAACCTGAATTGACTGCTTTAACCAGGCCACCAATCTCTTCCACTTTTTCCATGCACTCCACTATCTTCTTCTCCATCTCATCTGTCAGCCATTCAATATAATAGGAGCCACCCAGAGGGTCGACTGTATCTTTGAGTCCCATCTCATCGGCCAGAATCTGCATTGTCCTCAGGCTGATCAGGGCGGCCTTCTTTGAGGGAATTGTATAAGCCTCATCATAAGAACAGAGGGCCATAGTCTGGGTTCCTGATAAAGCAGAGATTAAAGAATAATAAGCACCACGCACAATATTGTTTTCAGGCTGCTGGATTGTCAAGCCGCCTCCGCCTCCACCAGCAATCATCCTCAAGGTCATTGAACGGGGGTTCTTAGCTCCAAAACGCTCCTTTATGATTTTCGCCCAAAGTCTTCTTCCCGCTCTGAATTTTGCGACCTGCTCCCATAAGTTGCCGTGAATGTCAAAGTTGAAAGCAATTCTCCCAGCAAAATCATCAATGTTAAGTCCCCGTTTAAGCACTTCGTGGATATAGGTCATAGCGATCTCGAAGGCATAGGCCATCTCCTGAACAGGAGTCGCCCCAGACTCTCTAATATGATAGCCACAGACACTGAAAGGATTGAATTTAGGAACGTTTTGAGAACAGAATTCAACAACATCGCCTATTAACCTGATTGAAGGCTCAATCGGGAAGATCCAGGTTCCCCTTCCTATGTATTCTTTCAAAATATCATTCTGGGTTGTTCCTCTCACCTCGTTCCAGGGGACTCCATGCTTCTCAGCTACCACGAGATACATAGCCAACATGACAGAAGCTACAGGGTTAATAGTTAGCGAAGTGCTGATTCTCTCTATAGGGATATCAGCAAAAGCTTCCTCCAAATCTGTGAGAGTATCTATAGCCATTCCAACCCTGCCAACCTCTTCTTCAGCAAATGGATCATCGGAATCCAGGCCCAACTGTGTCGGTAAATCAAAAGCAACATTGAGTGCTGTCTGTCCCTGTTCAAGAAGCCATTTAAACCTCTGATTCGTTTCTTTGGCAGTGCCGAATCCTGAATACTGGCGCATAGTCCAGGGACGTTTGCAATACATAAGAGGATGGATACCCCTGGTGAATGGGTATTCACCAGGCTGACCTATCTCTTTTTCATAGTCTATTTCTTTGATGTCTTCAGGACCAAAGACAGGCTTTACTTTAATCCCGGATTCAAGAATAATTTCTTTAAGCTCTTCTGATTTAGATTTTTTCATTTTGCTCCCTAATCCTCTCCCTTATGAACTCAACAATTTCATCAAGCCTGGAACCAATGGGGAAAACACCGGTTACGCCGCAGTCTTTGAGAGTTTCTATATCCTTTTGCGGAATATTTCCGCCGACCAAAACTAATTTATCAGCGAGACCCTTCTCTTTTAGCTGTTCCATCAGCTTTTTAATCAGAGGAAGATGAGCCCCGGAATAAATGGACAGCCCAATCACATCTACATCTTCTTCTAAGGCAGCTTTCACTATTTCCTCGATTGTCCTGTGAAGGCCAGTATAGACGACCTCCATTCCCGCCTCTTTTAAGGCGTGAGCAACCACTTTTGCCCCTGTATCGTGCCCGTCAAGCCCCGGTTTCGCTATCACGACCTTGATTCTTCGTTCACCTGAAGCTCTGTTCACATTCACAGTCCGAGCTCCTTCGCAATATTGATTTGAAGGATTTCTGATGTTCCTCCTCCGTATAATAGAAATCTGCAGTCCCTGTAAAAGCGTTGCACGGGATACTCCATAGAATAGCCGTAGGCCCCGAATATCCGTGTTGCCTCATCCGCAGTCTTGCAGGCTGCCTCAGAGGCAAAATATTTTGCCATCGATGCCTCTTTCATACATTTGATTCCTTTATCCATCAATCGGGTGGTGTTATACACCAGGAGTTTTGAAGCTTCGATATCTGTGGCCATGTTTGCTATCTTCATTTGTATTGCTTGGAACTTTCCGATGGGTCTCCCAAACTGAATTCTTTCTTTAGCGTATTTCAGGGATGCATCGAAGGCAGCTCTGGCAAGACCAAGAGACAGTGCTGCTGTCATTACCCGAATTTCTGCCAGAATAGCCATCAGATTATCAAGCCCCTTCCCTTCTTCTCCAAGACAATTCTCAAGAGGCAGGTGACAATTATCAAAAGCAAGCTCTGATACCTGGGTCCCCTTGGTACCCAGTTTATGAAATTTGGAGCTCACAGAAAGACCAGGTGTATCTTTTTCCAGAAGAAAAAAGTTCAGGCCTTTCAAACCTTTCTCCTTATCAGTCTGGCAAAGAACAGTAAAGCAATCAGCATAGGGCGCATTCGTAACCCACGTTTTCAGGCCGTTTATCACATAACCATCTTTAGCCTTTTGAGCAGCAGTCCGGATACCTGCCAGGTCAGTGCCTGCCTCTGGTTCTGTTAAGGCAAATGCGACCACCTTTTCACCCTTAATGGCAGGGATGAGGAGTCTTTTCTTATGGTCTTCTGTGCCATGCCTAAAGATGAAATCTGTTCCCATGAGACACTGCATGGCCGTGAAGGCAGCAACAGCCATACTTCCCCTTGACAATTCTTCACACATGATGCAAAACATGGTGGTATTTGCGCCTGCGCCACCATATTCTTCTGGATATCTCATTCCATAGACTCCCAATTTTGCAACTTTTTTGAACATCTCCCATGGAAATTCCTCTTTTTCGTCTATTTCTCTTGCTAGAGGTACAACCTCATTGTCAACAAATCTCGCTATTGTTTTTCGCAATAATTCTTCTTCTTTCATTGGTTGTTAGGGCGATACGTTGATATGTTGATAAGCCATATTAATATCCTGGCTCTTCTTCCAATTTTGAACTAGGAAGATAATATAATAGAAGAGTAAAAACTTCAAATGTTTCCCGTAAAGTTGATTTTAGAGAAAAATTGTTCCAAAATATCCATCCATACAAGAAATAGCCCGATTAAAAAGATTTAATAAGTTCGGTTTTTTTGCTAAGAGGTCCAAATGAGTAATCTGGATGCCTTATTTAATCCAAGAAGCGTAGCGGTTATTGGCGCTTCAAAGGACCCTGATAAACTTGGGTATGTGCTTCTTAAGAATGTAATAGACTATAAATTTGGAGGTAGCGTTTATCCAGTTAATCCTAAAGCAGATGTTATTCTCAATCAAAAAGTCTATCCAAAAGTAAGCTCTATTCCGGACAAAGTGGATCTGGCTCTCTTGAGTGTGCCTTCTCATCTCGTGCTTGAAATCGTGGAAGAGTGCAGTGAATGTAAGGTGAAATCACTAGTGATATTATCTTCCGGTTTTAAAGAAGCCAGTCCTCGGGGGGAAAAGATTCAAGATAGGATCAGAAGCATCTGTCAATCTTCCGGGATGAGAGCCTTGGGGCCTAATTGCATGGGAATTTATAATATTTCGAGTCATTTAAACGGAACCTATTTCTGGGAATTACCTCGTATCCAAGGGAATATAAGTTTCATTTCTCAAAGTGGAGCATACGGGGGAATACTTTTCAATGAGATTCGTCAAAGGCGTATAGGGATAACAAAGTTTGTCAGCATCGGGAATATGGTAGACATAAATCATTCCGATATGCTGAGGTATCTATTAAAAGATGAAACCACCCAGACGATTGCGCTCTTTATTGAAGGCATTCAGGACGGGCGAGAGTTTATGGAAACGGCATCTGAGGTCTCCAGAGTAAAGCCAATAGTGGCTTTTAAGGCTGGAAGGACCGAATCTGGCATTCGAGCAGCCAAATCTCACACAGGTGCAATGGCTGGTTCATATGAAGTCTATGAAGCTGCTTTTAAGCAATCAGGCGTGATTCTTGCGCAGAACACCGAAGAATTTTTTGATATCACCATGGCTCTTTCCTCATGGCATTGCTGTCTGCCGAAGAATAATAATCTTGCTATCCTTACTATCTCCGGCGGACCCTGCGTCACAGCCAGCGATGCATGTGAAGAGACCGGATTAGGAGTGCCAAAATTCCCTGATAAGACAAGAAAGGAGATCAGAAAATACATTCCCTTCTTTGGAGCTGATTCGAATCCAGTAGATATGACTCCCCAGATGAATCCCGAAAACTACGAAGGGTGTATCGATACCGCTTTCTCCCAGGAGAAAATAGGAGGGGCGGTTGCCATAAATGTAGGTTTGGACAGAACAGAGTTTGCTTCGGCCTTGGTGAAGGCAAGTAAAAAACACAATAAGCCCGTGGTTTCCTTTACTATAGACACCCCAGAGCTTTCAAAAATTTTCTACAGGAACAATATTCCCATCTATCCCACACCTGAACGGAGCGTCCACGCCTATAAGGGTTTAGTGAGATACAGGGAATATTTGAAGGCACAAGATGCACGACGCACGACGCGAAAAGCACAACCCATAAAGCAGGACGCAAAAAAATCCTCAAATATTCTTAAACAGTTCACCCAGGAAGGGAAAAAGATACTTACTGAATACGAATCTGCAAAAATATTGCATGAATATGAGATTCCCGTTTGTCGAGAATCTGTGGCTAAAGATACTGATGAGGCCTTAAGGCAGGCAAAGAAAATTGGTTATCCAGTCGTCTTGAAAATCCATTCTAAAGAAGTTCATCACAAATCAGAAGCAGGCGGAGTATGGGTGGGACTAAAAAATGAAATTGATTTAAGAGATGCCTGCCAAAAATTATTGAAAAGATTTGGCAAATCATCAGAGTTCCTCATTCAAGAATTTGTACCCCCGGGAATCGAGGTTATAATTGGTGGAAAAAGAGACTCTATTTTTGGGCCCACTGTTATATTCGGACTGGGTGGAGTATTTACTGAGGTCTTGAAAGATATATCTCTCAGAATATGCCCCATAGATAAGATGGACGCCATGGAAATGGTTCAAGAGATAAAGGGGTATCCAATATTGAAAGGATACAGAGGAAAAGCCGGCTGCAATACAGAAGCAATAGCCGAAGTATTATTAAAGGTTTCGCATCTGTTATTCAGCAATAGCCCGATTTCTGAACTCGACATCAATCCATTAATCGTGAACAAAAAGAGATTAAGGGCAGTTGATGCCTTAATAATCTTGAAATAATGGACATGAGCTTCGGGACAAAACAAGAGATGGGTTGATGTATTTGAATAAATTTATACTGAATATAGTAAGGAGTAAAGAGTAAGAACTAAAAGGCAAGAAGCTAAATTGTTATTAACATTTAATTACATAGGTTTGGGATAAAGCCAAAAATGAGGAAAATTGTCCGGAAAAAAGATACGAGAGTATTGCTGGGTAATGCTGCCATAGCCAGAGGAATTATTGAAGCCGGATGCCATGTGGTTACTTCGTATCCTGGTACTCCCAGTTCTGAAATTATTCCTGCAGTAAGTGAATTCAAAAAAGAGTTGGGCTTGAATACTTACATTGAGTGGTCGGCAAACGAAAAGATCGCTTTTGACAATGCCTTGGCAGCAAGCTTGACAGGGAAAAGGGCGGCTGTTGCTATGAAGCAGGTCGGACTCAATGTTGCTTCTGATTCTCTTATGAGTTCAGCCTACACTGGTGTCATTGGGGGACTGGTCATAATAAGCTGCGATGACCCAGGGCCACACAGCTCGCAAACCGAACAGGATTCCCGATTCTTTGCCCTGTTTGCCAAGGTGCCTGCCTTTGATCCATCGACTCCTCAAGAGGCAAAGGAAATGGTTAAAGAGGCATTTGAGTTTTCAGAAACATTTCAGATCCCTGTCCTTCTGCGCCCAACAATCAGGGTCTCCCACGCCAAGCAGAGTGTGAAACTTTATCCTGTAAAAGTACTTGACCGAGACGCAAATTTCAAAAAAGATCCAGAACGATGGGCAGCGACTCCAAGATACAGGCTTGTACTGCATACAAAGCTGAATGAAATTCTACAGAGAATACAGAAAAGATTTGAACACGATACCAAATGGAACTATGAGATAGGGACACGCCGCGGAACATCCCTTGGACTCATTACCTGCAGTGCGAGTTTTGTTACGCTCTTGGATATTCTGGAAGAACTCGACTTAAAAAAGGTTATCAATGTCCTTAAGATCGGAACTTCGTATCCGCTCCCGCAAAAAAGAGTAGCTGAATTTATTGAAAGACACAAGAAGGTTTTGGTGATAGAGGAGACTGACTCTGTTATTGAGTCTCAGATTATTGATAAAAGCAAGGTGCTTGGCAGACTAACCGGTTATGTCCCTCACCAAGGAGAACTCACACCTGAAGTGATCTATAATCTCCTGGCAAATGCTTTAAGAGAACTTGGAATAGCTGATTTGGAAAAGGGCACAGATGTTAAGCTCAATAAACTCATCGATAACCTTGAACTTACTGCTCGAAGACCGACCCTGTGTGCTGGCTGCCCTGAAAGGGCAGCATTCTTCGCCATTAAAAAAGCACTCCCAAAGGCTATCTACACCAGCGATATCGGGTGTTACACCCTCGGGCTAAATCTTAAAGCCGTGGATACAGTTCTCGACATGGGAGCTGGAATCACATTGGCCAGCGGGTTTTATCAAGCTTATCATCAGGATAAAAAAGATATTCCCATCGTGGCAACTATGGGTGACTCTACTTTTTATCACTCAGGTCCATCTTCACTTTTAAATGCAGTCTACAATAATGCGAGATTTATTTTAGTCATTCTGGACAACGAAACAACGGCGATGACAGGGATGCAGCCTACTCCGGGATTGGGAATAACTGCTGATGGGAGTACGGGCAGGAAAATTCCTCTGAAGGAATTGATTATAGGGTGCGGGGTCAAATGGATTAAGACCATTGATCCCTATGATGTGAAAAAATTAATAAGACTTTTGAAAGAGGCAAGAAAATATACTCAGAGAAGCGAGGGAGGAATAGCTGTGATTATGGCCAAACATCCCTGCCTAATCCGATATCCTGAGGCATGCAGGGAAAAACCTGTGAAAGTGGATATAACCGATGAGTGCAATGGCTGCAACTACTGCCTTGATTTTTTTGAATGCCCGGCGCTCTACTCGAAAGAAGAGAAAAATCGGGTCGAGATAGACCGAAGGCTGTGTGTAGACTGCGGCGTATGTATCCATGCCTGTCCAAGAGGAGCTATCATTCCTATTGGAGATTCCCGCTAGGTTAGATGATATAATGAGATGCATCTTTAGTCACTTTTGTCATGGCGAGGAGCGAAGAAGATACCTTGGCTTCACCCGGAACAGGCTCGGCAATCTCAACCGTTTTTCCCATCAGATTGCCAGGCTCCCTTTGGTCGCTTGCAATAACATCTAATTACGTAATTATGGGACAAAGCCTTCGATTGCGAAACTAAATGAACTCTCTGATGGATAGACGAAATACACAATATTTGTACCAGCCATGAAAGTACAGGTCATATTAGCCGGGATTGGTGGGCAAGGGGTCCTGTTTTCTTCAAAGATATTTTCTGAGTTGGGACTAAAATTGGGTCTGGATGTCATGGGATCAGAAACCCTTGGCATGAGTCAACGAGGAGGCTCGGTTATTGCTCATCTGAAGCTCGGTAATTTTCAAAGTCCTATGATCAGAACAGGCACAGCTGACATTCTCTATTCTTTTGAAGAGAACGAAACCTACAGAACCTTGAAATTCTTGAGAAGAGGAGGCGTATGTTTTGCCAACCTGGTGAGTGCGGATCGATTCAACAAGAAGGTCCTCAACTATCTAAAAGAAAAAGGGATAACTTTCAGAGCCTACGATGCAAGCGGAAAGGCCTCTAAAATCGGCTCGATTTTGGCTGCAAATATTGTGCTCATAGGTTATTCTGTGGGAACAGGATTAGTCCCCTTTAAATACGAGGATCTAAGATATGTGCTGGAATCGGTTAGTCGGAAGAAAGACCTCGAGATAAATTTAAAAGCATTCGAAATAGGCGTTCAAGAAGGAACTGAGTTCGATTTAAAAGATTGAGGAAAGATCACTGAATAATTTGTTGGCAAAAATCATGATTCCAACAATGACTACTGCATAATGAATAAGAAGTCGAACAAGTAGCAGAAAAAAGCCTGCCAGGCAGCCTACCTTGGTTCCAGTGTTTGCCTTTGAATATATACTCCCGAGTATCAAAGAAAGAATTATGGTGGTAATCAGATGGCCGAGTACAGGAAAAAAATGCGAAAAATGGTGAACAACTGGAGTTACAATTATCACCATGATTATCCCCCCGGGGCTGCTCCTTAGTTTCAATATTCTGGTAAATAACTTGAAGAGGAAAAAAGATATAATGATTTCCCCGAGAAAAATTAATAGGATGACTACCAAATACTCCTTTAGGATATTTTGGACTGGTAGCTTTCATTATTTCCTCAAAAATGCATTTGACATTATCCTTGCTGAGGGTTAAAAAATACAAATGTGCGTGTTGCTTTGGCTAAAAATAAACTATAAGGAGAGGTATTATGGCTTGGGAAATTTTCGGGCGAAGTATCAATAAGGTTGGAGTCGTTGGCTCCGGCAATATCGGGCCGGATATTGCCCTGTATTTCAGCAAGGTTCTCCATAAGCAGGGAGTTCCTGTTATAGTCGTTGACATAGCTGAGAATGCGCTCAAATCTGGAGAAGCTCGGGTCAAAGGAAAACTGATGAGGGGAGTCAAGACCGGAGCATTCCAGAAAGATGAAGCAGACTCATTTATAAACAACCTCTCCTGGACTACCGAGTATTCCCAGTTAAAAGGAGCTGATTTAGTGATTGAGGCAGCAACAGAGGATATAGGAATAAAAAGAAAAATATTCTCTCAACTCGAGAAGGTTTGCCCTGAGACAGCAATTCTCGCCTCGAACTCTTCCCACATGGAACCTGAATTCATCTTTGCTGAGGCAAAGAACAAAGAGAGATGTTTGGTCATCCACTACTTTTTCCCTGCCGAGCGAAATATTGTCGTCGAAATCGTTCCAGGGAAAGAGACTGCCTCTGAGATAGGAGACTTTTTAATGAACTTCTATGAACAAATCGGCAAAGCACCAATCAGGGTCAAAAGTCGATACGGTTATGCTATAGACCCTATCTTTGAGGGAATTTTCATGGCTTCTGCACTTCTGGTTGAGAAAGGGATAGGAACAGTCAAACAGGTAGATGCTATGGCCCAAAGAGCGCTGGGACTGGGAGTCGGCCCCTTTACGGCTATGAATCTGACAGGTGGAAATCCGATAACCCAGCACGGACTCCATGAGATGCACGATAAAATTAACCCATGGTTTCATTCTCCCAACATTCTGGAAAGCCAAATCACATCTGGAAAACCATGGGATACTCCAAAAAGAGGCGAAGAAGTGGCCTACAAAGAGAAAGCTTTCAAAACAGTATCTGACCTATTAAGAGGAGCTTACTTCGGTCTTGTGGGTGAAATACTTAACTCTGGAATTTCGAATATCGGGGATTTGGAGATGGCCGTGGAGAATGCCCTTGTTATAAATCCGCCTTTCCAGATGATGAACAAGATGGCAATAGACAAAGCTCTAGAACTTGTAAAAGCTTTTGCTAAAGAATGGCCAGACTTCACTGTTCCTGAAATCCTGGTCAACCAGGCTAAGTCAGGAAAACCGTGGGATATTCCATTGGTCTTTAGAGAAGACAGGGAGAATATAGCTCTTGTCACCATCCGAAGGCCAAAAACGCTGAATGCTCTTAATGCTACGGTTCTAAACCAGCTCGAAGCCATATTCACGGAAATAAAAGAAGATAACATCATAAAAGGTGCTGTTCTAACAGGTTCTGGTGTAAAAGCTTTTGTTTCGGGTGCTGACATTAATGAACTTGCTAGAATTAAGACTCCTGAAGAAGGAGAGGCCATTTCGCTCAAGGGACAAGAGACACTACTTCAGATTGAGAACCTGGGTAAGCCTGTTATCTGCGCCATGAACGGTCTCGCCTTTGGAGGCGGGAATGAGCTTGCCATGGCCTGTACAGCCAGAATTGCAAAGAAAGGATTAAAGGTTTTAGCTGGTCAACCAGAACCCAAACTTGGTATCATTCCAGGGTTTGGAGGGACCCAGAGACTTCCTCGGATTGTAGGACTCTCCAATGCGCTGCCTATTCTCCGTACAGGAAATCCAATCTCTACATTGCAGGCATTAAAGATAGGATTAATACAGGAAGAGGTAGAAGGGGATATCAAAGAAGCTGGCATCACCTTTGCCAAGAAAGTGATCTTGGGTGAAGTCAGCATTCTACTTGTTAAAAGTGAGCCAATTGAGATCCCTGAATCTCTCCCTGAAGTGGATATTGGGCATCTTTCTCGCAAGATTGATGAAATTCTCAAGAAGGCAATTCTTGAAGGAGCAAGAATGTCTCTTAAAGATGGACTCAAACATGAAGCCAAAACATTTGGAGAATGTTTAAAGACCAAGGATATGAGAATCGGGATGGAGAATTTTATGAAATACGGTCCAAAGAGGAATGCTGAATTTGCCCATGCATAATCCAAGAAAAAGTTTAAAAACGCAATATCGCAAAACCGGAGGTAAAGATGGCCTATGAGCGAGTATTTATTCCCTATGATGCATACTGGAGCACTCCGTTTTGCCGGTGGCAGGGAAACTTTGCCCACCTGCATTCAATGGTGTTTGCTGCTGAGATTTGTAAAGGAGCTTTCCCTGCGCGAAGGATATCGCCAAAGATATTCGATGAGATAGTCCTGGGGATAACAATTCCGCAGAAAAGCAGTTTCTATGGTGCTCCGTGGATGGCAGGCATGATTGGAGCTTCGGGCATAACAGGCCCCACAATCAGTCAGGCGTGTGCTACTTCGGCAAAATGCGTGTCAGTTGCCTCTAAGGAAATAGAGCTGGGGAACAACGAGGCTATTCTCATAGTCACCTGTGATAGAACAAGTAATGGACCTCATATTTATTATCCCAACCCTCTGGGTATAGGAGGAACAGGGAATAAAGAAGATTGGGTGTGGGACAATTTTGGTCATGATCCATACGCAAAAAATGCCATGATTGAGACGGCGGAAAATGTAGCTGAGGAAGCTGGCATTTCCAAGCAAGAGCAGGATGAAGTGGCCCTTATGCGAAATAACCAGTACCAGGAAGCTCTTAAAGATAACAGTGCCTTCCTCCACCGCTTTTTGGTTGTTCCCGTTGATGTCAAAGACCCATCTGGCCGAAAAGTGATGGCGACCGTGGAAGGAGATGAAGGTGTTTTTCCAACA
>Ga0114921_10001232_pt1 | contig 11666 bp, 10 predicted proteins | sample BentaG_FD_87016 | JGI IMG/M metagenome (GOLD analysis project Ga0114921, IMG submission 87016) | Deep subsurface microbial communities from South Atlantic Ocean to uncover new lineages of life (NeLLi) - Benguela_00093 metaG | ecosystem: Environmental > Aquatic > Marine > Oceanic > Sediment ...
ATCTGTAACGGTGATTTAGATGCAGGTTATGAAGCCCTGGTTGAGCATACCGATTTGATCCGTCACAGGGTGGTCGAGAATGAAGACGGGAAAAATTTTGCGGCACAGTCTTATTAACAGATACAATTGGTTATAAAAATATAGATGAGCAAAATGATTAAAATCAAAGGAGATTAGTAATTAATGTCTGCAGTACAATCTTCCACAATAGTAGAACCATCAACGGATGTTGGTTCCATCGTGAACGATTTTTCAATCACTGTTGGCACAGCTAATGGCTCCGGTAGCCAGACATCGAATCTGACCCTTCTGCGCTCCCTGTTCAAGATGGGAATCCCTGTCTCAGGCAAGAACCTGTTCCCATCCAATATCCAGGGTCTACCAACCTGGTATACCATCCGGATTAATAAAGATGGCTTCCTGGCGCGCAAGGAAAAAAATGAGATCGTCGTGGCAATGAATCCAGATTCTTTCATGCAGGATCTGGCTGGTGTAATCCCAGGTGGGGTGTTCTTATATGCTGACGACATCAAGGCTCCCGTCACTCGGGAGGATGTGATCGCTTACCCAATGCCTGTTAAAAAGTTGGTCAAAGAATCGGATGCTTCATCCAACCTAAAAAACTATGTTGCCAATATGGTTTATGTAGGTGTGCTGGCTCAAATCTTAGGAATCGACATGGAGCGAATTAATGAGGCCTTAGAATTTCATTTCAAAGGCAAGCGAAGACCGATCGAATTGAATTATGGATTGGTTCAAAGGGCAGCTGCCTGGGCGAATGATAATCTTGTGAAGCGCGATCCTTACCGGGTGGAAGCGATGGATGCCACCAGCGAATTCATAATGACGGACGGGAACACAGCGGCGGCTATAGGTTCAGTATATGGGGGCGTGAATTTTGCAGCCTGGTATCCGATCACCCCCGCCACCAGCCTGGCCGAAGAGTTGAGCGAGTATCTGCCGATGCTACGTAAAGACCCAGAGACGGGGAAGAATACCTTCGCTATCGTGCAGGCTGAAGATGAGTTGGCCGCAATTGGAATGTCGATCGGCGCCGGGTGGTCTGGATTGCGGGCGATGACATCCACCTCAGGTCCAGGGCTTAGCTTAATGACCGAATTCGCCGGTTTGGCATATTATTCAGAAGTGCCGCTGGTCATCTGGGATGTCCAAAGAGCTGGCCCCAGCACTGGATTGCCAACCCGCACCTCGCAGGGTGACATATCGATGGTTTATTTTCTCGGTCATGGCGATACGCAGAATGTTATCCTTTTTCCCGGCACCGTCAATGAGTGTTTCGAATTTGGTTGGCGGGCATTCGATCTCGCTGAGAGATTGCAATGGCCAATTTATGTACTAAGTGATTTGGATATTGGGATGAACCAGTGGATGTGCAAACCTTTTGAATACCCTGACCAACCCATGGATCGTGGAAAAATTCTATGGGAAGAGGATATTGAGAAATTATCCGGGAAGTGGGGACGTTACCTGGATGTTGATGGAGATGGTATTCCTTACCGTACGGTTCCAGGAAATCGCCACCAGGCCAGCGCATGGTTTGCGCGGGGAACTGGTCATAATGAATTTGCAGTTTATAGCGAAGATGGTGGCGATTACGAAAGGAATATGGCCCGTCTGAGTAAGAAATTTAACACGGCCAAAGATTTAGTACCGAAACCGGTTATAGATATTATGGAAAGAGCAGATATCGGTATTATCGCTTTTGGTTCGACCGAACCGGCTGTTATGGAGGCGCGTCACAATCTGGCTCAATCTGGATTGGAGACCGATTTTCTGCGTCTACGGGCGATCCCATTCACAACTGAAGTGACAGATTTTATCCGTGACCACGAGAAGGTGTATGTGGTCGAAATGAACCGTGATGGACAGCTTCACCAGTTGTTATCCTTAGAATATGCTCCTGTTTGTGCGAAATTAATCTCCATAGCTCACCTGGATGGTTTATCTATGACCGCACAATGGATTGAAGATAGGATTAAAGAGAAGGAGGAGGAGTAAATGGCAGACCAGACAACTCGATCAAAGGCGCAATTGAACTTGGCTGGTTTGGCTAAATCAGATTATAAGGGAATGCCGACCACATTATGCCAAGGGTGCGGTCACAACTCAATCTCCAGCCAGATAATCGCGGCAAGTTACGAGCTCGATATCCGACCCGAATCAATTGTGAAATTCAGTGGTATTGGTTGTTCGAGCAAGAGTCCGGCGTATTTTTTGGGACGTTCATTCGGATTCAATAGTTTACATGGTCGCATGCCATCCTTAGCGACAGGAGCGATGTTCGGTGACCATACCATGGTAGCTATTGGGGTGAGTGGGGATGGTGATACTGCCAGCATTGGCATGGGGCAATTCAAGCACATCATGCGGCGTAATTTACCCTTTGTATACATCGTCGAAAATAATGGTGTCTACGGTTTAACGAAAGGACAATTCTCTGCAACCGCTGAACCTGGATTGACTCTCAAGGGACACGGCACTAACCCATATATGCCGGTCGATATCGCCTGGGAGGCGGTGGTAGGTAATGCGACTTTCGTGGCGCGATCTTTTGCGGGAGATCCTAAACAGGTGAAAGAATTGCTCAAGGCTGCTATCAGCCACGATGGGATCGCGGTTTTAGATATCATCAGCCCATGTGTGACTTTCAACAACACCGACGAATCAATGCATTCTTATGCCTGGGGAAGGGACCACGAAGTGGCTCTCCATGAGCTTTCTTATGTTCCCCCGCGGGAAGACATACTCGTCGATTATGAGGCCGGGGAAGTGATCGACGTCACAATGCACGATGGATCGTCGGTTGTGCTCAAAAAGCTAGAACGCGACTACAATCCAACGGATCGCAGCCGGGCGATCACATTATTGGAAGAGGCAAATAGGAAAAATTGGTTGATTACGGGTTTAATTTACATCGATACCGACCAACCTTCGTTATTCGATTTCTATAATTTGACAAATTCTCCGCTGAACAGACTGGTTGAAAGCCAGATGAGACCTCCACCTGAGACCATCCGGAAAGTAAACGAGATGATGTTCTAAGCAAAGTTAAAGTTGTACCCTCAACAGGTTAGTAGCCCTCGCCTAACCTGGAAAGGCTTACCTCCCGGAAGAATCATTCTTCTGGGAGGTTTGGATATTTATCCTTAAACCAATGAAAAGTAAATTCCCATTTTGCAGAAATACTCCCTACTTTTAGATGCATCCAGTGTGTTGAACAGTTTCCTCAATTTTGCTGATGTACAAGAGATTTCTGAGGTTCAATATCTGGGGACAGAGACAATGGATGGGTTATCGGCTCTGGTTGTTACCTATAATACTGAGTTTGACTTTGAGGGATCGATAATCAGGTCGTCTCACCGATTGTGGATAGCTGAGGGTAGTGGCTTACCGATGAAAGTAGAAGCTGAAGGAGAACTCGAATTGAATAAAACCTTTACGACTATCATCTATGATTTCGATCGTTGGATCGAAATCAAGGAACCTAATTCTTGATTATGCTTTGATAGCCTCAATTAATCTTGGAAGTACCTGACCAGCTGGGTGAGGAAACGAGTAATTAGCCATTGGGGAAAGAGGCGTTCGTTGAGGGTTAATTTCAACGACAATTGCCCCCTGATTGAGCGCCAGGAAGGGGAGCGAGGCTGCAGGCTCGACCAGCGATGAAGTACCTATAGAAAGAAAAACCTGGCAGGTACGGACTGCTTCCAGCGCCAATTCAAGATGCTCTTGAGGTAAGCTTTCACCAAACCAGACGACGTCGGGGCGTAATAGTCCATCGCAGTGAGGACAGTGTGGTGGAGTTTTACTGCTCTCAGGCCAACCAGGGATCAGGATATTTTCAATTGAGCACCGCGTGCGAAAGATGTCGCCATGCAGTTCGATGACGGATTTGCTCCCAGCCAACTTGTGTAAGCCATCTACATTCTGGGTGATCAAGGTAAATTGGGGGTAATATTTCTCCAATTCAACCAGAGCAAAGTGACCCGGATTGGGTTGGACCTGGGAGATTAAATCCCTCCGCCAGGTATACCATTCCCAGACCAGTTTTGGATTTCGATCAAAAGCTTCTGGTGTAGCCAATTCGGTTGGATCGTATTGTGACCACAAGCCCGTTTGTGCTTGGCGAAATGTAGGTACACCACTTTCAGCGGAGATTCCAGCTCCAATCAAAGCAACCACATGGCGGCTCGATTTTAATGTTTTTATGAGATCAGGGGGAATTTCAATAAACTGCGATGGCATCGGCGAGGCGAGGTTAGTCCCCCTGACGGTATTTACGCCAGTAACGCTGAATACCTAGGAGAGATATCCAGGGAGGATTGGCAGTCTCATAGATGTCCAGTATATTGGGATCAACACCAGATGCGAATGCCCGTTTGTTTTCTAATTGGAGAAATTCCGTTTCAAGTTCTTCTAATGGTAATTCAAGCGGCATGATCTCGCTCATCCACTGCTCAATGTTGTCAAGAGCTTCACCCACAGCATTTAGATGCCAATCTGGATCGGGGAAAATCCCAAAATGGGTGGGGAGAATGTGAGTGATCTTCTCCTGGCGTAATTTTTCGAGACTCTGGCGCCAGCTTTCCAGATGGAATTCTGGTGGTGCCATAGGTAATCTGATATGGTGAACTCCAGGGACACGCACACCTGCGATGTCCCCGCTGAAGCAGACTCCATTGAGCAGGTAAGCGAAATGGTGAGTAGCATGCCCGAGAGTATCCAGAGGGCGAAATACCAGACCTTCGACCTCGATTAATTCTTGATCCTGATGAATGACCAGCCGCTCTTCAGGGACAGGTAAGAACTCCCCCCAGAGCGTATCCATATTATCTCTGTAAATCCGTCTGGCGCTGGTCAGCAGCTTCTGTGGATTAAGCAGGTGAGGTGCACCGACAGGATGGACGTGAATTGTAGCGCCTTGCCTGGCTAACCAACCGGAAGCGCCAGCGTGATCGAGGTGAATGTGTGTTACAAGGACATTGCTGATATCGGATACTGCATATCCGAGAGAATTTAAATTGGATCTCAGAGTCGTAATGGTAGATCCAGGTCCGCATTCGACTAATGCAGCGCCATGATCATGAGGGATCAGGTATGCTGCGATCGCGCCTTGGCGTCCCATGAAGTTCAAATCGAGGGTGTAGATAGCATTATCTTGAGAATCGAGGTGGAGCTTCATTCAATATCCTTAATCAGTAGGGTCAGCGCGCATAAGTATACATTGAATTTAATCGCTTATTCATTGTTTATATGACAATTTATTAAAATCACTTGACAATCCATGAAAAATAATATACTCTTATTGAGCTATCAAAATTGTTAGGATTCGTGTAAGTATGCTTCTTCTATTGGAGGTGAATTTATAAGTTCTCTTGGTAAGAGTACGTAGTACTTATAAACTTTGTCCTTGCTGCCGACTATCTGCTATGGAAATGGAGAGGAGCAGATAAGGCAACAAGGAACAACTTCATATCCACACGTTTGGAGGAGATTAGTATGGCACTCGCACAGGTCGTATACCATATTTCCACAGACAAAGATTTTGCTCTACAGATGCGCTCCAACCCACAAGTTGCATTAAAGGAGCGAGGTTGGTCCTTGAGCAAAGAGGAAATTGCATTCCTTTTGTCTACATTGAGAAGCAGCACTGAGCGGACTGAGATCCGCCGGCTCGTAAAACCACTATTGCACCGAAGTTGGAGATAATCAACAATAGCATAATTGACCCAAGAACAGGTTCATCCATTTATCCAGTTAATAAATAACAACTGGAATGATACTGGCGCGTGGCCCGAATTTATTGAGGCCATGCGCCTTGTATTACCGCTGGGAAAAGTAGGAGCTAAGCCCGGTAAAGAAATTAGTCGTTGGGTGCATCTGCCAGGGCTTTGCTGCCAGGCTGCAGGAGGGGATCCAGAGTCTACAAAAGAAGTAGCAGCAGCTTGGTTGTTATTATTTACAGCCGCACACATTATTGACAGTGTCGAGGATGGCGATCAGGCTGATGAGGTCAGCGCGATTGGTGGATCAGGACCAGCAATCAATGTCACCAATGGATTGTTTCTCAGCGCAGCTCTGATGCTTCATAAATTTCATGAAAAGGTGCAAAAAAGAAATCTGGCTTCACAAATAAGCTCAGATTTTTATAACACGATCCTGATCATGACCAGCGGTCAGCATCGCGATATTACTAATCAACAGCCGACCCTAGAGCAATGGTGGCGGGTGGCCGAGGCGAAATCCGGATCCTTTTTCTCGCTGGCTTGTCGAAGTGGTGCAAAAATAGGGTGTCAAGATCTCGATAAGATCAAGGGTTACAGCGATTTTGGTTTTCACCTCGGAATGATGATTCAAATTCTTGATGATCTTGAAGATCTAGCATCAATCATTAATCACGAAGAGACCGGCTTAACAGTTGGGTTCGAAAAATCCTTAGCATTAGCTTACGCTTTGGAAGTGTTACCTGAGGCGGATAAGGGACAATTTATGGAACGGTCTCTAGCCGCACCGCGAGAACCAGATATTGTTAATGGCATTATTGATAAACTGAATCAGTGTGGAGCTGGTCTCTATATGTTATCTGAGAGTGAACGACATCGAAATTTAGCATTGAGATCGCTAGAAGCGGCATGTCCTTCTTCACCTGCGGGGGAGAAACTTTCGGGGTATCTTCGAGAGTTGAGCTTGGAATAAGTATCCGCAAGTGATATTTCCATAGAATCATAGTTAATCCACATATCACATGGGAAGAGAATTAGTCCAAGTGATGTGAAATCCGATCCCGGTTGAATTATCAATTCTGCTGAAAATCACTTTATTGTTCTATCATTCTCGATTAAGTTCAGGATGGAAAGAATTTTTCAGCAGTGGGATACAATTCTGAAGTATATTCTATTATGTGTTGGGAAATTACAGATCTGTTGGCTCATTCAGTGTAGTGGATTAACGAACAGCCAAGTGTGCTACAATGAGAATCGGATTGTTAGGTGGAGGGTGAGGAAATCTTGCTTACCTCGCTGCGTTTGCGGAGAAGTTTCCCATTTATCCTGGCGCTGCTTTCGTTGGTATTAATCGGATGGAGCGCCTATTTCGCGTTTACTTATCCGCATGATGGTATCCTCAATACAAGTACGACCGGAGTAATCAGGGAATTAGACTCCTTTGGCAGAGGAGCCAACCAGTTAAATGTGGGGGATATTATCGTCTCAGTTGATGGTGTTCCATATAATAATGCCGAATATATTAATGAGAGTAAAGAAGCGGGAGATACTGTGGAGTTCATTATCGTCCGTGAGGGTACTTATATCCCGATAACTATCCACCTAATTGAACCGCGGATTGAGCTTATCTTCACCGTTGCAGTGGTGGTCATTCTTGCCCTCGTGTTCTGGGGTATGGGTGTTGGTTTGCTGGCATTTGCGCCAAGTGATATTACCTCCAATCTGTTTTTTCTCTTCACCCAGGTGAGCGCATTATTTTTAGCTTTCGGGCTGGGCTCCTCGATTGGTCTAAGTTGGGCTTCTACCATGTTCAACTTCTTGTTGTGGCTGATCGGCCCTGTTGTGGTGCACTTCCATTATTATTTCCCCCAGCCAGTTCAATTTCGCAGGCGACGGGCAATCCTGGCTGGTTTGTATACAATCGCGCTTATTGGTGGTTCACCCTATCTGATACTGGGGGCGCAGGTAATACGTTCCAGCCAATGGTCTTCGCAGCTCTTTGCCGCTGGATTATTTTTCCTGGCAGTAAATTTGGCACTGGTGATCGGTTTATTAATCCATGGCTACCAAAATGCCATTTCACCTGGAGTACGAAGCAGAATCAGAATCGTGGTGCTGGGAGGTGTGATCAGTCTGGCGCCATTAATCACCCTCACTCTATTACCAGATGCATTACTCCAGCAGCCGATCGTCTCCTACAACCTCGCTTTTCTATTTCTGGGCTTGTTCCCCTTAACCTATGGTTACGCAATTGTCCGTCACCGCCTAATTCAGATCGATCGGCATGTAAACCGCGGTGCAACCTTTATTCTCGTATTCTCAGCATTGGGCGGTGTGTATGCGATCTTATACGCTATCCCCAACTATATTTTTCCTAATATCGCCTCAGACGCATTAATCAATACTCTCCTGGTCTTGGTACTGGCTAGTATATTTCCAATTTTATACAGCAGGGTGCAGCGGGTGGTGGACACAGCCTTTTATGGCGGATGGTATGACTACCGCTCCGCAGTTACCCAAATCACCCGCTCCCTGGAACAGATCACTGAAATGTCGATGTTAGCAAAAACTGTGGGGGATCGTTTAGTAGCTGTTCTGCAGCTGGAGGATGCATGTATCTTTCTCAGGGACCTGGAAGGGACCTTCTCAGTAAGTGAGGTGGCTCCACATCCAAAACCGGAAGAAGACAGTCAACTATCATTCACAACTTTACCGAAAAATAGCCTGACTTACCTGTTGAATATTGGCGCAGTTGGAAGGACATCGCTACGAGAGACATTAGCCGAAGTTGAATTATCTCCGGAGGAGCATGAGTTATTAGATAGCGAACAAATCTACTTATGGGTCCCGGTGATCGGGCATGGTCAGGTTTTGGGATTGTTTGCCCTGGGTACGAAATTGGGTGGAGATGTGTTCAGCGGGGAGGATATGGACATCCTGCGTATCGTGGCCAGGCAGATGGGTCCCTTGATCGAGAACATTCATCTGGTAACTCGCCTGCGACAATACGCCGCAGAGCTGGAAAAACGTGTCGAAGAGCGGACATCAGAGCTTTTCGATGCCAAGGAACGCGTGGAAGCGGTCTTATCCAGCGTAGGTGATGGCGTGGTGGTGACAGATCTGGAGGGGAATATCATCACGGTGAATCAAGCCTTCGAAGACCAGTCAGGTTACCAGGCAGCTGAGGTCATCGGCCAACCACTATACGACCTGCTCAATGGCCAAGACAATCAAGAAATATCAACCCAGATCCGGGAATCTTTAGAGCATGACAATCGTTGGAGTGGCGAGTTGAGCACTGCTCGCAAAGGGGGACGGAATTATGATGTGCTGCTTACCATCGCACCTGTTCGCAACCAGAGCGGTGAGATAATCGGTTATGTAACCAGCCAACGTGATATCACCCAATATAAGGAACTCGAACGCTTGAAGGATCAGTTTATTCTGGAGGTATCGCATGAATTGCGTACCCCAGTAACAAACATGGGACTGTTTGCCGAACTGCTTGAACGGGGTAAACCAGAGAAGAAAAATGAGTACATGCGGGTATTAAAAACTGAGATCAGCCAGTTGATGAGGATGATCGAAGATATTCTTGATCTCTCCAGACTCGAGGTTGGTAAATTGAAGCGGTCTGCATTCAGCGAGCTGGATGTGAATCTGCTCACTGAGCAGGTCGTCGCTGCACACAGCCCTCTGGCAGAAGAGAGTGGACTAGAACTAATCTATGAGCCTGGTTTTGGTTTACCGTTTATTACCGGCGAACAAAACCAGATCGCTAGAGTCCTGACCAACTTAATATCCAATGCGATTCGATACACATCACAAGGATATATTAAAGTAAGTACCTATTCAGATGACGGGGGCGTATGGATTGATGTGGAAGACACCGGAATGGGGATCGATACGGCAGATTTTCCACACATATTTGAGCGTTTCTACAGAGGCCAAAAAGTGAGTCAATCGAAGATCATGGGTTCTGGATTGGGTTTAGCAATCGTCAAAGAGATTATGGAATTACATGAGGGGCGAATTGATTGGGAAAGCGTTAGTGGAAAGGGTTCAACCTTTAGGGTTTGGTTCCCGGCTACAGAGAGAGTACCTGTAAGGTAAGATTCCATGACAGAAGAGACAATTTTATTGGTTGAAGATAGTGATGTCCTCCGCCAGGGATTAAAATCATTGTTAGAGCAGGAAAATTATGCCGTGATGACAGGGGGCAACGGCAAAGAAGCTCTGGATAAGATGAAAGTGAAGACACCAGATTTGATCTTGGCAGATATCCTCATGCCCGAGATGGATGGTTATGCATTGTTTGAGGCAGTACACAACAGACCAGAGTGGATCTCTATACCTTTTATCTTCCTGACCGCTCGCAGAGAGAGGAAACACATTCTGGCTGGAAAGCGATTGGGGGCAGATGACTATTTACTCAAACCAATTTCACCAGAAGACTTATTGACTGCCATCCGGTCTAGATTGGGTCGTAGCCAGCAGCTTCTATTAGCTCAATTACATGAGTCTTATGAAGCAAGTTTAATCATGCTGGCTAATGCGATCGAAGTGCGGGATCCTTATACGCGCGGGCATGTCGAGCGGGTAATGAATTATGCCCAAACAATAGCCGAAAACCTGGGGTGGTCGTCAACTGAGATCACCAATCTGCGATTTGGGAGCATATTACATGATATCGGTAAGATACATATCCCTGCTGATATCCTGAATAAAACAGGAACGTTAACTGAAGAGGAATGGGTAGAAATACGAAAACATCCGGAAATGGGGGCGGAATTAGTAAAAGGTATTCATTACTTAAACCAGGCGCTTCCAGTGATTTTATATCATCACGAAAGGTGGAACGGTAGTGGATATCCTTTTGGGTTGAAAGAGGAGGACATCCCGGTCATCGCGCGCATCGTAGCAATCGCGGACTCATTCGATGCCATGACTACCAAGAGACCATACCGCGACGAGCTCACCCCTGAGCAGGCCTACAACGAAGTGATCTCGGGCAGTGGTATTCAATACGATCCGCTCATTGTTGAGGTCTTCCAGCATGCCTGGGACACAGAAAAAATCACCGAGATTTTCCTGGCATTTCCTTAATTTGGTTTTCAGTTGTAGAAGTAGAGAGAAAATTATATTAGAGAACTCAAGAGATTTTCAGTCTCTGGTGAATCTGCCCTACTTAATCTTTGAATTCAAGTATTGGTTGGATAATCCGACTGTTAAATGGGTTCATGGGGAGAATTCGGCCATATTATTAACTTGGGATAGTGATCTTCTTAGAATGGTATCCGGTTGCACCAGAAGGGTGGGTTTTTGATGATTTTCCGGTTTGGATCTCACCCTCACTATCAATAGCACGCACCGTGATGGTATGTTCTCCTGGGGCTAACTCGAGGGAGCCTCGCCAAAGAACCCATGTTAGTGGTGAAAGTGGGCGATCTAACTCGACTGGTACCCAGGCGCTTTCATCTACACTTAATTCCACAGCCTCGATTCCTCGCGCACCTGCAAAGGCAATGCCACCAACCTGAGTCAGATTGTTTGTCTCGGGTATTGTTGTATCGATCAAAGAAGTAGTTTTAATAAAGGCGCTTTCACTCCAGCCACGCTTCTGCCAGAAGCCTTTGTAATCCGAGTCAATCGCATCGATGCGTATAATCCACTTTGGATTCTTGATTCCAAATCGGTTGGGAGTATATAGCCGGATTGGAGACCCATGCTTATTGGTAAGAGGTTGATTTCCCATGGAATGACACAAAAGAGTTTCCGGGTGCATAGCTGCCTGGACGGGGAGCGATTCTGAATAACCATCTACGCAAGTGAACTTGATATCGAGGACACTTGTCTCTAAGCCAGCCTTGTCTAGGACATCCTTTAGTCTGGCACCTTGGAATAAGGTTGTGCCGATCAAAT
>Ga0114921_10001233_pt1 | contig 11659 bp, 10 predicted proteins | sample BentaG_FD_87016 | JGI IMG/M metagenome (GOLD analysis project Ga0114921, IMG submission 87016) | Deep subsurface microbial communities from South Atlantic Ocean to uncover new lineages of life (NeLLi) - Benguela_00093 metaG | ecosystem: Environmental > Aquatic > Marine > Oceanic > Sediment ...
CAAATTAAAGATATAACTAGAATCGTCCATAAATATGGTGGATTATGTTATTACGATGGAGCAAATTTAAATCCCATGTTAGGAATTTGTCGCCCAAGAGATATGGGTTTTGATATAGTTCATTTAAATTTGCATAAAACTTTTTCAACACCCCATGGAGGAGGAGGTCCAGGTTCAGGACCAGTAGGTGTTACCAATGAATTGATCTCACATCTCCCCGTACCTTGCATCATTTCAACAGAAAATGGTATTGTGTGTACTCATGACAATATTAATTCCATAGGGAGAATTAAAGCTTTTTGGGGTAATTTTGGGATAATTCTACGTGCTTATGTATATATTCTTTCGTTAGGCGCTGAGGGGTTGAAAAGAGTTGGTCAAATAGCAGTATTAAATGCAAACTATCTTAGAATTCATCTACAAAAAAAGTATAATCTTCCGTATAACCGAATGTGTCAACACGAATTTGTTTTATCAGATAAGGATATACCAAATGAGGTTACAACTGAGGACATTGCTAAGCGAATTTTAGATTATGGCTTTTACGCTCCAACCATTTACTTCCCGTTAATCGTAAATGGGGCACTAATGGTTGAACCTACTGAAACAGAATCAAAGAAATCTTTAGATAATTTTGTTGAAGTTATGTATAAGATTTACGATGAAGCATTAAGGGAGCCAGAAAAATTGAAAAAAGCGCCACTGAATACCCCTGTTGGGCGATTAGATGCAGTGACTGCTGCAAGAAATCCGGTGTTAAAAGATTAATACAAATAAGAAGTATTATTTTACCTGTACTATAATAGAGCGTCTGTAAGAGAGTGGTGACATTGACAATCTCTTTCAATATCAATTTTTTTAATCGTTAATTCAAGTAACTTCTTTAACTTTTCAGCAGTTTTAACCATCGTTTCTAACACTTCTGGTACATTAACAGATAGCTTATTTACTGTTCCACCACACTTCTCGCATTCCCGAGCAAATTCAACAATACCGCATTCTGAGCATTCACCTGCCCAAACATCCAAATCAGTGATCATCGCAATACAACAATAACAAATTTCTTTTTCTGCTGAAAGAACTACTTCGGGGTAATTGGTCATTCCTACTACATCCCCTCCCCATTGGCGAAACATTTTTGATTCTGCTCTTGTTGAAAACCTTGGACCTTCAATACAGATGTAAACTCCTCCATTTTGAATGTCTAGCTCTAAGTCCTTTCCTGCTTTAAAGAAGAGTTTATTTAAATATTCACAGTAAGGGTCAGCTTGTCCAATATGACATAACTGACCACCTTCATAAAAAGTTTCAGCTCTTTTTTTAGTTCTATCTATATATTGGTCTACTAAGATAAACTTCCCTTTATTATGTTTTTTTTTAAGTGATCCTACAGCAGACGGAGATATGATAAATTTCGTACCTAATTTTTTTAAAGCCCATATATTTGCTCTGAAATTTATTTTATGAGGCGGAATTGAATGATCTTTACCATGTCGAGGAATATAAGCAACCTTTTTATCCTTAAAATCACCTATGGATATTGTTGCAGAAGTACTACCGTAAGGGGTATAGATTTTTATTTCTTCCACATTTTCAAGAGTAAGATTAGAACCTGTCCCTCCTATTATTGCCAAATCAACCATTCTTTCTTTATTTTTCATAATCATTTCACATTATTTTTATATTAGTAAAACAAAATAAGATAAAATTTGAGCAATTTTAAATATTATATAAATAATATTTTAAGAATTCGGTATAGTGAGTATAATGGTTAAAATCGGAATAATTGGTGGTTCTGGATTAGATAATCCAGACATAATAAAAGATGTAAAAGAAATAGAAGCTAGTACACCATATGGAAAACCAACCTCATCTCTAAAATTAGGGAAGATTAATGATGTTGAAGTTGTTCTCGTAGCAAGGCATGGGCGAGACCACACTATTCCTCCAACGCAAGTAAATTACAGAGCTAACATTCAAGCATTGAAGGATCAAGGATGTACTCATATCTTAGCCACAACTGCTTGCGGTAGCTTGAGAGAAGAAATTGGAAGAGGCGATTTCATCATTCTGGATCAGTTTATTGATTTTACACGGCTAAGGAAAGTAAGTTTCTTTGATATATTTCCACCTGGTGATGCTAAACATACTGCAATGGCTTATCCCTATTCAGAAGATTTAAGAAAGATTCTTATTGAAACTGCAGAGGAACTCAATCTCAAATATCATGAGAAAGGAACTGTGGTTACAATCGAAGGCCCTAGATTTTCGACTAGAGCCGAATCTGAAATGTTTAGGATCTGGGGTGCTGATGTAATAAATATGAGTATAGCACCTGAAACAATTTTAGCAAATGAAGCGGGAATTCCATATGCTGCTGTGGCTATGTCTACAGATTATGACTGTTGGAAAGACGATGAAGCTCCTGTAACTTGGGAAGAGATCTTAGAAATTTTTGGCAAAAATGTTAATAATGTTATCGCTTTATTGACAAATACGATAAAAAAAATAAAATAACTATTTCCTTTTTTTTTTTTTTATAACCAGAAGATTGAAATTTTTTGAAGTTTTATCCAAATTAATCTCTTTGAAAGAGATTTTATATTTTTACCTAAAAGAAGATATCAATGACAATTATAAAATTCCTTGGTGGATGCAGAGAAGTAGGTCGTTCATCAGTTCTAATTGAGTCAAAAAATGGAGCACAATGTATTCTAGACTATGGTGTACGCTTTAAGGGTGAAGAAAGATTACCTTCCAGCGGGGAGATTAATAATCTTAAAGCCATTGCGTTATCTCATTGTCATATAGATCATTCGGGGGGTTTACCGTTATTATTTAAAAATAATGATGTTCCATTGTTTACTAATCCTTTAACGCTAAGAATATCAGAAATACTACTAGAAGATATGATAAGAATCTCTAGTTATCCATACCCATTCGGATATAGAGAATTACAAAAGGCAAGAAAAAATGCTTTTTTCTTAAAAAATAAAGTGCGTCAGAAAATTGATGACGATTTCTATATTACATTTTTTGACGCAGGACACATCCCTGGGAGCGTATCTATATTAGTAGAAGTAGATAACAAGAGAATTCTCTATACGGGAGATATTAATACTCAAGAAACAAACCTAATTTCTCCGGCTAAACCCAATGAATTACCTGATATTGATGTCTTAATTATAGAATCTACATACTCTGCCAGAGAACATCCTTTAAGAGTAGACCTTGAAAAAACATTTATTGATGATACTCTAAACATAATTGAAAACGGTGGAAATGTTCTTGTCCCCGCTTTTGGAGTAGCCCGTTCACAAGAAATATTACTAACATTAGAGAAATACAATTTTAAAAATGATATATTCATTGATGGCTTAGCCAGGAAAATATTAACTGAATACTCTCAATTCCCTGATTCATTTAAAGATTTCGCAAAATACAAATCAGCTGTGAGAAAAGCCAAATTAGTCTCTAAAGAATGGAGAAGGAAACTTAAGAAGGGAACTCAAGGATTAATTATATCCCCCTCCGGCATGTTAAAAGGAGGAGCTGCCATTGAATATATTCCTACATTTTTAAACGATCCTAGCTCTGCCATATTTTTGGTTGGATATCAAGTTGAGGGGACTCCGGGGAGAAAATTAATAGACGAAAAAATTTTTGAATTCAAGGAAGATAAAAAACAAAGATACCAATCATATGACCTACTAATCAAAGCTAAGTGTAACATCAACTATTATGATTTTTCTAGTCATGCTGATAAAATTCACTTAAACGATTACATAAATGATATATCGTTTCGAAATGAAGACAAATTTATTTTTTGCGTACACGGCGACGAAAAATCAACCACATCATTCGCTCACAATTTAACAGAAAGAGATTTTAATTCGGTAGCACCTGAGACCGGAGAGGTTTATAAAATATAGAAAATTAAGGTTTAGTTTAATAGTTTTAATTAATTCCAAGTTGTTTTTTAATTACCACATTACAATTTTCTAAAAAAAGATCAATTTTATCAATGGGTACTTTTGTACCTGCTGCAGGAGGGTGTCCTCCTCCTAAGGCGTTAAGATTTGAAAGTTCCAACGCCTCTCTTATTGCCTCTGAAAGATTAACGCCCTTCTTTACAATACTTTGATGTGCTCTCCCAGATATTTTATAGACATTCTCCTCTTCTCTTTTTGCACACCCAAAAACAGGTTTTGATAGATCAATATCTCCGCTTTTGCTAAATATTAACATTGAAGCAATTGTACCAATTATATTCTCTGGGATGACATCTTCTCCAAAAAAGAATTGTATGTAATCTTTATACTGGATTTTATTTTTTTCTTGTATCCATGTTAATGATTGGACCAAAGATTTTTTGTAGTTTATTAATTGGTCTTTCGCTTTATTGTAAGCAATTCTTCTATCCCCCATTGCTATAGCAATTCCTAACGACCCATTATTACTCCGTCCACATGAATTTAAGAGATAAGAAAATTCGTTTAAGTCGTGTAATTCAGATCGAACTACTTCATTTTTTAATATATACCTGTTAATAATGAGTTTTTTAATAATTTCTGAGGGTTCAGTGTCAAGTTTAAGAGAAATGTATTCAATAATAGCAGAAGAAACCTTTTGTTTCTCGTCCTGATTAAGATCATTTAATGTTTTTATACCTCCATCTGAATTCTGCATTAAAATTCCTAAGGATTGTAAGAACTTTAGCATTTTACTCGAATTATCACTTAATCCTGGTAAATTAATTTCGCTTGAATAAGAAATTGCCTCATTTAAAGGTTTAATAGGAGAAAAGTTCAAATCGTTTATCACTTCAACTAAATCGGTCTTAATCGCATGTTCTAAAATGATTGAATTTAGTCCTGTAAAAGAATTATTAGGTCCTCGACACTGAATATCACCAGTAGCCCCAACAAGAGCAATTGGAGATAAATCTATGTTTCTTTCATTTAAACTTTTAGCAAAAAGATAACATAGTCCAGCACCTGAGATTTCACTACTACCATCAACATTGTAAAAATAGGGATTAATATGCCAAGGTCTCGAGTTCGTGTATATTTCTCTTATTTTTTCATTCTGTTTATCTGGTATACCTTGTGGTAAATGGTGGTCCAAAATGATGAAAAATGGTTCTCTTTTATTAGAATTCAGTTTTTCAATTAGTTCTAAATATTGTCCGCTTCCGAAGTCAGAAAAAATCAGGAAACTTTTAGTTTCTTTAGTTTTATTTTCAATTTTTGAAATTTCTTCTCTTTCTAACTGTCTTAAAACTGAAATCTGAAAAGGAATGTTTTCTCTATACAAGGCTTTCCCAAGTATTGCCCCAGATGATAAACCATCTGCATCTAGATGGGTATAAATATGTATGGAGGTTTTATTTTCTTGGATGTGATCTAGAAACCATTTCTTTGTATCGTCTAAATCAGTATTTAATAGCTTAAGGTTATTGTCTGTCCCGCTCATTTTTTTTGAAAATTTTATTATAAACTTATATAAATAAATTAAAGTAAGAATTTAATATTAAATACTCAATTATTAAATACTCAATTAAAAAAATACACGTGAAAAATATGACACACCATATTAAAATAAACGAGTTAACTCTAGAAATTGTCCAAAAGATAATAGAAAGAAATGATTATTTTAAGGCTGAAGTAATTAAATACGATAATGGGGCAACTGTCTTAGATATGACAAATGCAACATGGAGCGGTGGAAAATTAGTAGGTGAAATTTGTATGGGTGGGTTAGGAACCGTCGATTTAACTTCTTATAACTTAGATGGTCATTTCTTGCCTAGCGTAAATGTTTATACCTCCCATCCTATCATTTCTTGTATGGCATCTCAACTTGCTGGCTGGAATGTAAAATTAAAAAAAGAAATCGAAAAGGACGGTGTCATGAAAAAGAAGAAGGTTTTCGAGTCCTTAGGTTCAGGACCTGCGAGAGCTAAAAGTAAAGTAGAAAAGTTATTCGACGAACTAGACTATAATGATGATTCTGATTGTGCTGTTATCGTTTTTGAGACTGCAAAATTACCTAACGAAGAAGTGATGACATTAGTAGCTGAAAAATGTGGAGTGGCATCAAGTAAGACTTATGCTCTCTTTGCACCAACAGCATGCTTAACTGGCTCTATTCAAGTTGCGGCTCGAATTGTCGAAACAGGTATTCATAAATTACATGAAATTAAATTTCCGTTAGATGTTATTAAAGATGGATTTGGGGTCGCTACTGTTGCTCCTATTGCTAAAGATGATTTAGGAGCAATGGGTCGGACAAATGACTCAATTAGCGCTGCAGGTATGACATATTACACCATCGATGTTGAAAAAGACAAAGAAGATGAAATTTTTGATCTCTTAAAAAAAGCTCCGGCAAATACTTCATCTAGTTATGGCAAACCTTTCATAGAAACATTTAAAGCGGCAAATTATGATTTCTATGCGATTGATCCAGGGTTATTTGCCCCCGCGGTATATACAGTGACAAATAAAAAAACGGGAAAAAGTGTCACTGTTGGAGAAATTAACCATACATTGCTAAAAGAATCCTACAAGCTAAAATAGAAGTTATTATGTTAATAACTCTAACAATTTTATTTATTATTTCTAAAATATGATTTAAAAATTAGTTAATTCATCTTGATATTTGAGCATTTCAGCATCAGAAATATCTCTATCAACAGTAATTTGTATTTGGATACCTAAATAAGCACAAGCGATTTTTGCAGCCGCTGCAATTTCTGCTTTTTTCAATGTTAAAGAGTATTCATCAATTGATTGTACTGATCCACTGTTCATTGAATCGTCGTACCTCACATTTTCGTAATTACCTTTGTCTTGCAATTGTAATGATCTCTCCGATTTCATTTTAAACAATAAAGAACCCATCTTATCGGCAACATTAAAAGGTAGCTTATTTTTATCTATTATTCTGATAATATTATTGATGTCAAAATAATTTAAAGTATCGTATTTAACCCTTAAAAAACTTTTAAGATTATCAGAATTTATTTGGCACTCAATTTCAGTCCAATCGTGAATTGCTAATCTTCTTCTAAAAAAGATTAATTCCCAATCTATTCCTAACTCTTTAACAAACTCAAGTACCTTGTCGTCGTTTGACTTTTTTGATTCAATAATGATGAACAACTGCAAACCATAATATTTATGTTCTTGTTGGAGAAAAAAGCCCCGTTGTTGCATCGAAGCAAGTATTACAAATTTAACTGAATAAATATTATCGGTTACATCTCTTTTTTCGCACTTTAAATAAATAACATTTCCTTCCTCGCTTATGTACTCGCTATCTAAAAATCCTAAAATGCTATCATTATTCTCTTTAATAAAATCCCTTAAGCCACTTAAAGTTGGTTTTACGTCAAATTTTATTAGATCCTTTTCTCTGATAGTAACATAATCATTATTGCTTCCGCCAACAGCAAGCTTTATAGAACGCAATTTCATTTCTTTATCCTCTCCAAATGTATTTCTAAAAGCATCAATTAGAGGGAATATTTCTACTTCCAAAATATTAAGGTTAGCCATTGAGCTCTCAAAAGGTTGAGGGCTTTCTAATAGAGTATTTAATACAGGTGCTTCTGAAGAATCTACTTCAATTTCATAATCCTTAGCTAAATTCTTGCGAATAACACAGACTGATCTCCTTTTTTCGTTGTACATAGATAGGGATGTAGAGCCATCAATAACCGCACGAAATTCTTCATTGAATCTCTCATCAGAACTTTTAGATTTAAGCTTTCTTTTCCCCATAAACTTAGTCAAAATTTTATAAATTTAATTCTTTCTCTGTTGAAATAAAAAAATGACAATCTTATAATTTTATGTCTTTTAGTCAATATGTTTCATTAAATAATGATTCAATATTAACATATTAAAATCAAAATAGAGACATAATTTATTGTTCCTTAAGTTTTAAATCGAATTTAATTCAAATTTAAATATATCGCTACTTACAAACGATTTAAGGGGTAAAAATTATAATGACAAAATAAATTAATACCAATTAAGATTTAAAATTATTCTAATTCTGCTTCTAGGTAATAATTATTGTCCTTTTTGTAATATATCACTGTAGAACTAAAATTATTACGGACAGTATATTTATCTCCTTCGATATCCAATAATTCAATCGAATATGGCAACCTTCTATTCTGTAAAATTTCTTCAACAATTCTTTTCTCTTCGACGGGATCCATATTAGTAATTATCAAGCAATTAAAAAAAATTTTACGATTCTTTAAGTTTCTGTGATAGATTAATAAAAATTTCTATTCTGAGGCTTTCCCCGTAACCTTCTTAATATCTAATCTCATTACACATGTGTCGATATAAGATTTTTCGTTTTTAAAAAACTTTTTTTTCATTTTACTTGGATTTTCTTCTAAATTGTTTAAAAGGATATCAAAACCGTGCTTTTTTTCTTCTAAGTCTTTTATAATTACCATTTTCCCCCAAAATACAATTGATCGATATTTATGTGAACAACTCCCTAAATCATAACCTAAATCTTCGATGATTGTACCACATACATTAGGATTTTCCTTTAGAATATCAAGTTTTAACCCCAAATTTGCGCTATGAAAGTATAAAGCATTAAGCTCATCATCAAACCCATAACTTAATGTAATAATATAAGGTTCGCCCATTTTACACATCGAAATTGTTACATACTTCCCATTCTTCAAAATTTTTTCTATTCTGTTTTTGGTTGTTATTTCTCTATCTTTTTTTTGCATGTGATAACTCTGCATAAATTTTTCTACCTAATTAATTAAAGTATAAATCTAAGATAATTATGACTGAAAGTAGGGATTCATGATAATTCCTCTGGATATTACTACGATATTTAAAAAATTATAATCAATTCCAAATAATGACATATAAAATTAACGGTTTTAACGATTTTATTAAGAAACCGTGAAAATTTTAATAAAAGAGTGGGTTTAAATTTAATTAGATATATGTTTATATAAATACAATTTATAATACTATTATTAATATCTATTTTAGGATTCTGACAATGGCTAAACAAGTTCTTGACATTGGATTCTTTAGTACAATGTATAGTCAGATTAACGGAACTGCTCATGCTGTTAGATTCCTTTCAGAAGCAATCGCAAACCTTGGTCATAATGTCCATGTATTTGCACCTCGAATCCAGAATGGATATAAAATACCGAAAACCTTGCATTTTCACGAAATTGGAGGTGCAATTATTGGGAATAATACAGGATTCGTTTTAAGTGCCCCTATACATAAAATCTTTTTCTGCAAACACAATTATTTAGATATTACTCATATTCATACACACGCAACAGTAGGATCTATGGCTATCAACTGGGCTAAATATCTAGGTATCCCTATGATAGGAACTCACAATAGTCCTATGCAATATTATACAGCTCAATACGTACCAGTAATTGGTAAATTGTTGACTAAAGGGGATCTCATCTGGAGATACGAACGCCACATTGTTGATAAATATGATTTTGTTCATGTAGCTACCAAATCTAAAAAAGAATTACTTAGAGATTACCGATTTAAGGAACCAATTGTATGCATGACTAACGGTATAAGAGATTTATACTATACAAATTTAAAAGAGAACGGAATTCGCGAAAAATATGGTTTAGAAGATAAAAAGGTGCTTCTTTATGCTTCGCGATTATCTCCGGAAAAGCATCCACTAGAGATTATTAAAACATTCAAAAGAGTTCATGATGAAGTTCCCGATGCGCACTTGTTATTAGTGGGTAGTGCTGGTCCATCAAAAGATCATGTGAAACGATTAACAAAGAAGAAACAATACAGAGATTTTGTGTCATATGCAGGTAGAGTACCTTTTCCAGATTTGCTAAAATTATATAATACAGCAGATTTAACGTGTTTGTGGTCATGGATCGAAGCTGAGGGGCTTGTACTACTTGAAGCGATGGCTCAAGGAACTCCTAATGTGGGAGCAAATGCGTGTGGTATTAGTAATATAATTCGCCATGGTAAAACAGGGTACTTAGCCAATAACCTTGATCAATTCAAAGATTATGTCGTAAAATTGTTAAAAGATGATGATCTCAGAGCAGAATTTGGAAAAAATGCTCAACAAATTGCTCAACATTATAGAGTTAGTGAAATAGCGAAAACTTGGATAAAGTTATACAAATTCACGATTGCTCAACTCTATCCATTACGATATAATAGAGAAGATAGAAAAGTACGAGTTGAATTAATTAAAGAATTCATCCAACACTTGCCTAATGTGACATTTTAAAAGTTATTTATTGTTCTGATATTTTCTAATTCTAATTTACATTTCTCACATAAGTGATTCGACTTTCTATCAATTTCTTCAATATTTGCAGAAAACCGTGTAACACAATTATCATTATTACAATGTTCAGGACCTAATATTAAGTGACTAATCTCGTGGATAGCTTCCTTTATTATTCTATTTTCAGCTCTTTCAATTTTAAGAAAATTACCTAAATTATGTGTTGAAACTATAGCACAACTATGCTTAAGATTAGCTTCCCCAAATAGAAAAAGTAACTTCTCATCACTACTAGAATAAATTGGAAGGTCTGTCAAACCTAAGCCAATTGCTAGATTTTTTTCTAACATTTGGGTTTTAATCATTAAATAAAATTTATTAGTCGGATGTAGAATTACTTTTGTTAAATTGCTATCTAATAAGTTAAATTCCTCTTTTGTGCTTAATTTGTATAAAGAGGTGTCCAATTTCTTCTCCCCAATAAATGTGATATCAAAAAAAAAGGAATCGAATACTAGTTCTATTTGAAATTTTAATTTTTCTAAAATAGATGGAGATAGCTTACCAATAAATATTATTCCCAAATTACAAGGATAGAGGTTCTTAATATAGGTCTTTTGGTTTAAGGGTAAACCTAAAGCTTGTTTAACTAGATTATTTTGTTCATTTCGATATTTTGACATAGTAGAATTATTTTACCTTCCGAATATACTATTTTATAATTCATTATTATTATATATTTAAGTTATTATTAATTTTATAATTTTAAATAAAATCTTATTTAATTTCATCATGTCAACTAACCCTGAGACTCTAGATAGAAAAGAAGATGGACGAGCAGATCTTGAACAAAAAGAAATAATAGAAAAGGATTTTATTCCTCATTTTCTTCCAACATATCGGATTAAATCATCGATGTATCCTTTTCCCATTATTATAGCTGTTGTAATTGCGGGGATATTGGCTTATCTCACATTTGTTGTCGCTGGTGTCCAAGTAGAGGAAAGTTACTTCTCTGAAGATGAATTTGGAGCCTTAGGAGTCGTATTAAATGGCGTTTTATTCACAGTAATTGCCGCAATATCAGCGTTTACCATAATCTTTTTAATGCGAAGGTTTGGCGTTAGTGTATTGAAATATCTTTTTGGACTGAGTTTTGGTTTTGTCAGTTTCTTTATCACATTAATGTTTTTAGATGTTATTATTTTTTTAATATTTATTCAATTTCCCGAAACTACTGCTTTGATCAAGTTATATATGTTATTTACGAACCTTTATATCCCCGTTTTAACAGGAATTTCGGTCTTTCTACTCCTTTACTATTATTTTACCTCAAAATCAATCAAAACTAAAA
>Ga0114921_10001234_pt1 | contig 11637 bp, 10 predicted proteins | sample BentaG_FD_87016 | JGI IMG/M metagenome (GOLD analysis project Ga0114921, IMG submission 87016) | Deep subsurface microbial communities from South Atlantic Ocean to uncover new lineages of life (NeLLi) - Benguela_00093 metaG | ecosystem: Environmental > Aquatic > Marine > Oceanic > Sediment ...
CCGGCCGGGTCCGGGTCCGGGGCCGGGTCTGGGTCCCGGCTGTGGCATGCCGGGCCGAGGGGCCGGTATGGGCGCTGCGCTGCTGGTGGGCTCTTCGGTCGTCATGTGTATCCGTCACCTAACCCTCCGCGCGGCGATCATCCGCGCACCTGCCGCGCACCGCGGCGCCAGACTGCGAACTACAAGGCGGCATCCCGGTCTTGCAGGGGGCCATCCCAAGAGGTATTGAAGCAGGTCCGCGTTCGGCGCGCGTCTTGGTACACCGGGCTGCTTTGATCGACTGTGCAGCGCCAGAACACCAGAGGGGGCAGCCCATGGCGAAGACGGACATCGCCGTGTTGTTTGCGCTGGGCGCCGCGATGTTCATCGCCATCGGCAACGTCATCCATCAGCGCTCGGCGCACGACGTCACCGACGCGCCGGTCGGACAGTTCGAGTTGTTCAGCAGGCTGCTGCGTGACACCCGGTGGTGGCTGGGCAGCCTGGTGGCGGCTGTCGGTTTCGCGCTGCAGGCTGCCGCCCTGGGCGTGGGGTCGGTGCTGCTGGTGCAGGCGCTGCTGGTGACGGCATTGTTGTTCGCGCTGCCGATCAATGCGCGACTGACTCATCGCCGCGTGACCCGTTGGGAGTGGACTTGGGCGGTACTGCTCGCCTGCTCCGTGGCGGTCATCATCATGGTGGGCAACCCGACCGCGAACCACTCGCGAGCCTCGCTGGAAACCTGGGCCGGGGTGGCCGTCGTCCTGGGGCCGATCCTGGCGCTATGTCTATTGGGGGCGCGGATCTGGTCGGGTTCGGAGGCTGCGGTGCTGCTCGCGGTGGTGTCGGGTGCGCTGTGGGGACTGTTCGCAGTGCTCACCAAGGGCTGGTGGACCTGCTCGGCAATGGGATCTGGGCGGTGGTGCGTGCCCCCGAGTTGTATGCCTGGGCGTTGGTTGCGGTGGCCGGGACGGCGTTCCAGCAGTCGTCGTTTCGTGCCGGACCGTTGACCGCTTCGCTGCCGACGATGACGGTGACAGAGCCGGTAGTGGCCGCGGTGCTGGGCATCGTGGTGCTCGGCGAGTCGGTTCGGCCCGGCGACGCCGGCGCGTTCATCCTGGTGGCGGCAGTGGGCGTGATGGTCTTGGCGACGACTGCGCTGGCCCGCGGCCAGGCGATCGCCTTGCAGGTCGCAGGGCCGGTTGGCAAAGCGGCTACCGGACCGCAGCGAGAGCCGCCCGGACGTTAGCGTGGTTTCCGTGTTGGCGGCCATCGCGCTCATTCCATCGGCGCCGGTACTGGTGCCCGAACTCACCGGAACCGCGGCCGCCGAAGTGGCTGACCTGCGCGACGCGGTGATTTCCGCTGCGTCTTCCTTGCCGCGGCGCTGGATCGCCGTCGGGGTGGGTTGTGCCGACGAGGTGATTGGCGCGCAGTGTGCCGGGACCTTTGCCGGCTTCGGCGCGGATGTGCCGGTCGGACTCTCGCCCTCGGCGGACGTGGAACGCGAGCTGCCCTTGTGCGCACTGGTTGCGGCCTGGGTGCGGGGGCAGGCGAACCCCGACGCTGATGTGCAGGTGCGGGTTTACGCCGGGGGCCACGACTCGGACTCCGCGCTGTCCGGGGGCAAAGTGTTGCGCACCGACATCGAGCGGACGGGAGATCCGATCGGTGTGCTGGTGGTCGCCGACGGCGCCAACACCCTGACTCCCCGAGCTCCCGGCGGTTACCGACCACCGGACATTGGCGTTCAACATGCCCTCGACGAGGCGCTGGCCGGTGGCGACACAGCGGTACTGACAACGCTGCCCGGCCAGGTCGTTGGCGCGGTGGCCTTTGCGGTGCTGGCTGGTCTAATCGAGCCGGCGCCGCGCGCCGCCAAGGAGCTCTACCGCGGAGCGCCCTTCGGTGTCGGGTACTTCGCCGGCGTCTGGCAGCCGTGAAGGGTCTGGCAGCCGTGAAGGACCAGCAGTGACGCCGCAGCGACCCGTGGCCATCGTGGGGCCCACAGGCACCGGCAAATCCCAGTTGGCGCTCGCGGTCGCCGAGCGGCTCGGCGGTGAAATCGGTGTTGAGATCGTGAACGCCGATGCGATGCAGCTCTACCGCGGCATGGACATCGGAACCGCCAAACTTCCGGTCGCTGATCGGCGTGGTGTCCCGCATCATCAGCTCGACGCCCTTGAGGTCGTCGAAACCGCCACAGTTGCGCGCTATCAGCAGGCTGCCGCGGCCGACGTCGAGGCCATCATGGACCGCGGCGCGGTGCCGGTCCTTGTGGGTGGTTCGATGCTGTACATCCAGTCGCTCCTTGACCAGTGGGCCTTCCCGGCGACCGACCCGCGGGTTCGGGCCACCTGGGAACAGCGGCTCGCCGAGGTCGGGGTGAGGGCCCTGCACCGTGAGTTGGCCGGGCGCGACCCCGCCGCGGCCGCGTCCATCTTGCCCACCGACGGCCGGCGGATCGTTCGGGCCCTGGAAGTCATCGAGCTGACCGGCCAGCCGTTCGCCGCGTCGGCGCCCAGGATCGGCGCGCCACGGTGGGACACTGCCATCATCGGATTGGATTGGGACACAGCTGTTCTCGACGAGCGGCTGGCGGCACGCACCGGGGCGATGTTCGCCGGCGGCCTGGTCGACGAGGTGACAACGCTGCTGGGCCGTGGGTTGCGAGAGGGCGTCACGGCATCCCGTGCACTGGGTTATGCGCAGGTGATCGCCGCACTGGATGCGAGCGAGAGAGTCGCAGGGGGAGCCGAGCAGACAGAGAACGCATTGTGCGCCGCGCGCGAGCAGACCGAAATCGGGACCCGCCGCTACGTGCGCCGACAGCGGTCGTGGTTTCGCCGTGACCACCGCATTGTTTGGCTGGACGGCGCGGGTAGTCGCATCGTCTCCGACACCGTGCGGGCCTGGCGGCACGTATCCTGATCAGGTGATGTTCGCCAAGGGGCACGGCACGCAGAACGATTTCGTGCTGGTCAAAGACCTGGATGCGCGGCTGAGGCTGGCGCCGGCGGCGGTGGCTGCGCTGTGTGACCGTCGCCGCGGTCTGGGCGCCGACGGGGTGCTGCGGATCACCACTGCCGGTGCGGCCGTGGCCAGCGGCGCGCTCGACCGCCTGCCCGAGGGCGTGGACGCCGACGATTGGTTCATGGATTATCGCAACGCCGACGGATCGATCGCGCCGATGTGCGGCAACGGAGTGCGGGTGTTCGCTCACTACCTGCGTGTTAGTGGACTCGAGGACCGCGACGAGTTCGTTGTCGGGTCGCTGGCCGGACCGAGACCGGTGGTACTGCACCAGGTCGACGAGATGGCCGCGGAGGTCACCGTCGAGATGGGAAAGGCCAACCAGCTTGGTTCCGGTGCGGCCACCGTCGGCGGGCGCCGATTCCGTGGGCTGGCCGTCGACGTCGGCAACCCGCATCTGGCATGCCTGGATCCGGAGTTGTCGGCGGGGGAGTTGGCCGCCCTCGACTTCGACGCGCCGGTGGCGTTCGACATCGCACAGTTCCCGAACGGTGTGAACGTTGAAGTCCTGACCGCCCCCGCAGATTGCGGCTTCGAGATGCGGGTGCATGAGCGCGGCGTGGGCGAGACGCGGTCCTGCGGCACTGGGACGGTCGCCGCCACCGTCGCGGCCCTGCAGCACCTCGGCGCAGCGACCGGGACGCTGCGGGTTGGCCTCCCGGGCGGTGTTGTCCACGTCACCGTTACCGACGCCACCAGTTACCTGCGCGGCCCATCGGTATTGGTGGCCCGCGGCGAAATCTCGGACACCTGGTGGAGTGCGCTGGCGTGAAATTCGGATGCGCCCGATCCGGTCGGCGTGGAACCATCGGTAACCAGTTATGACTCATCCCGACATACCCACCGCCGGTGAGCTGGCACTCGACGACCGATCCGCGCTGCGTCGGGTCGCCGGGCTCTCGACCGAACTCGCCGACATCTCCGAGGTCGAGTACCGCCAGCTCCGGCTGGAACGGGTGGTGCTGGTGGGGGTGTGGACCGAAGGCAGCGCGGCCGATGCCGAGGCCAGCCTGGCCGAGCTGGCGGCGCTGGCCAAAACCGCCGGCTCCGAGGTGCTGGAAGGACTGATCCAGCGCCGCGACAAGCCCAACGCGTCGACCTACATCGGCTCGGGCAAGGCCCAGGAGTTGCGTGAGGTGGTCCGGGCCAACGGCGCCGACACCGTGATCTGCGACGGCGAACTGAGCCCGGCGCAGCTGACCGCGCTGGAGAAGGCAGTCAACGTCAAGGTTATCGACCGCACCGCGTTGATCCTCGACATCTTCGCCCAGCACGCCACTAGTCGGGAGGGCAAGGCGCAGGTGTCGCTGGCGCAGATGGAGTACATGCTGCCGCGGCTGCGCGGCTGGGGTGAGTCCATGTCACGGCAGGCCGGCGGCCGGGCCGGTGGCAGTGGTGGCGGCGTGGGCCTGCGCGGCCCCGGTGAGACCAAGATCGAGACAGATCGCCGCCGGATCCGCGAGCGAATGGCCAAGCTGCGCCGCGATATCAAGGACATGAAGAAGGTCCGCGACACCCAGCGCAGCCGCCGCCTGCGCAGCGACGTGCCTTCGGTGGCGATCGTCGGCTATACCAACGCCGGCAAATCGAGTCTGCTCAACGCGCTGACCGGTGCCGGGGTGCTGGTTGAGGACGCGTTGTTCGCGACCCTGGAACCCACGACCCGCCGGGGGTACTTCGACGATGGGTCCGGGGCCGGCCGACCGTTCGTGCTGACCGACACCGTCGGCTTCGTCCGTCACCTGCCCACTCAGCTGGTCGAGGCATTCCGCTCCACGCTTGAGGAGGTCGTAGACACCGGCCTGTTGGTGCATGTCGTGGATGGCTCCGCGGTCAATCCGCTGGCCCAGATCAACGCGGTCCGGCAGGTGGTGGCCGAGGTGTTCGCCGAGCGCGGGGATGCCGGCGGGCGTCCGGCGCCCGAACTGTTGGTGGTCAACAAGATCGATGCCGCCGGCGAGCTGGCGCTGGCCCAGCTGCGGCGTGCCCTGCCGGAAGCGGTGTTCGTGTCCGCGCGCACCGGCGTCGGCCTCGACTTACTGCGGGTGCGCATGGGACAGCTGGTCGAGCCCTCCGACACCGCGGTGGACGTGACGATCCCCTATCACCGCGGCGACCTCGTGTCCCGGCTGCACGCCGAGGGCCGGGTGGACGGCACCGAGCACGGCACCACCGGCACCCGGATCAAGGCCAGGGTGCCGGTGGCGCTCGCCGCCAGCCTGCGCGAGTTCGCGACGTTCTAGTCTGGCCGGCGAACGTGGTCGGGAAGGAGCCCCATGGAATTGCCGGAGTACTCGATCGCCGAACTACAGACCGCTATCGAGCGCGGCGAATGGACATCGGCGCAGCTGTGCGAAGCCTACGTCGGGCAAATCCTTGATATTGATCACGCCGGTCCGATGCTGCGGTCGGTGATCGAACTCAATCCCGACGCCGCGGCGATCGCGGATGCCCTCGATCGGGAACGACGTGAACGGGGTCCCCGCGGTCCGCTGCACGGAGTCCCCGTCGTCGTGAAGGACAGCATCGACACCGGTGACCGGATGATGACGACCGCCGGCTCGCTGGCCCTCGAGGGCAACATCGCACCGCGGGACGCCTACGTCGTCGGCAGACTGCGGTCCGCTGGTGCCGTCATTCTCGGGAAGACGAACATGAGCGAGTGGGGCTACATGCGCTCCACCCGGCCTTGCAGCGGATGGAGCAGTCGCGGCGGCCAGTCCCGCAATCCCTATGTCCTCGATCGCAGCCCGCTCGGCTCCAGTTCGGGGTCGGCTGTGGCCGTGGCGGCGAACCTGTGTGTGGCTGCGATCGGCGCGGAGGTCGACGGCTCCATAGTCCGGCCGGCGTCGAGCACCAGCGTCGTGGGCCTCAAACCGACGGTCGGGCTGGTGAGTCGGGCCGGCATCATCGGGGTGGCGTCGCCGCAGGACACGGCGGGCCCGATGGCGCGCAGTGTCGCCGACGTCGCCACCGTCCTCACGGCGCTCGCGGGGTACGACCCCGCCGACACGGCAACTCACGACTGGGCGGGTCGCGCGGCTGTCGACTACCGCGCCGCGCTCGATCCGGTGGCACTTCGCGGAGCTCGGTTGGGCGTTGCACGCGAGTGTTTCGGCCAGCACGAACAAACCGACGCGGTGATCGAGAACGCCATCGACATCCTCAGGGAACTCGGTGCCGTCATCGTCGACCCTGTACGTGCGAGTTCCCTGCCGTTCTTCGGAGAATTGGAACTCGAGCTGTTCCGCTACGGTCTCAAGTCGAGCCTGAACACCTATCTGGCCGACCATCCGGGTCCGCGCATGCGCAGTCTCGACGAGCTCATTGCCTTCAATCGCGAACACACCGCCGAGGTGATGCCGTATTTCCAGCAGGAGTTCCTAGAAGCATCCCAGGCCACCAGTGATCTGATCGACGGCAGGTACCTGGCGGTGCAGGCCGAACTGCGCCGACTCGCACGAACCGACGGGATCGACCGGGCATTGTCCGAGCACCGCCTCGATGCGCTCATCGCGCCAACCGAAGGTTCACCCCCGTTCGTGATCGATCCGGTGGTCGGAGACAACGTCCTTCCAGGCGGCTGTTCGACGCCACCCGCGGTGGCGGGCTATCCGCACATCTCGGTGCCGGCTGGATACGTCCACGGGCTGCCCGTGGGACTGTCGTTTTTCGCGGGTGCGTACTGCGAGCGCACTCTGCTCGGCTACGCGTACGCCTTCGAGCAGGCGGCCCAGGTGCGGAGGCCGCCGGGCTTCACCCAGACCATCTAGCCGTACGAGGCCCTGCTCGACGGCCGGAGTCTACGGCGACCGGGGCCGAAGCCCCCGATCGACCAACCATCCGGTTGGTATATCTTCGTCGCAAAGCCCGTTCCCATTCACGGAGGTCAGCATGACCAGTGCTGTCAAATACACCCGCACCCTGTTCGAACCCGAGCACGAGCTGTTCCGCGAGTCCTACCGCGGATTCCTGGATCGCCACGTCGCGCCGCACCACGAGCAGTGGGAGAAGGACAAGATCGTCGACCGCGGCGTGTGGCTGGAGGCCGGCAAACAGGGCTTTCTCGGCATGGCAGTGCCCGAGGAGTACGGCGGCGGGGGCGACCCCGACTTCCGTTACAACACGATCATCACCGAGGAGACCACGTTAGGCCGGTACAGCGGGGTCGCGTTCGGGCTGCACAACGACATCGTCGCGCCGTATCTCCTGGAATTGGCCAACGAGGAGCAGAAGCAGCGGTGGCTGCCGAAGTTCTGCAGCGGTGAGTTGATCTCGGCGATCGCAATGTCAGAGCCCGGTACCGGCAGCGACCTGCAGGGCATCAAAACCCGGGCGGTCAGGGAGGGCGATCACTACGTTCTGAACGGCGCCAAAACGTTCATCACCAACGGCATCCACTCCGACCTGGTGATCGTGGTGGCGCGCACCGATCCCGACAAGGGCGCGCAGGGCTTTTCGCTGCTGGTCGTCGAACGTGGCATGGAGGGCTTCGAACGCGGCCGCAAACTGGACAAGATCGGCCTGGACGCTCAGGACACCGCGGAGCTGTCGTTTACCGATGTGCGCGTGCCGGTGGAGAACCTGCTGGGCGAGGAGGGCCTCGGGTTCGTCTACCTGATGCAGAACTTGCCTCAGGAGCGCATCTCCATCGCGATCATGGCGGCGGCCGCGATGGAAGGTGTGCTCGACGTTACGGTGCAGTACACCAAGGAGCGCAAGGCCTTCGGCAGGCCGATCGGCAGCTTCCAGAACAGCCGGTTCCTCTTGGCCGAGCTTGCCACCGAAGCCACGATGGTCCGCATCATGGTCGACGAGTTCATCCGGCTGCATCTCGATGCGAAGCTCACGGTGGAGCAGGCAGCGATGGCCAAGTGGTACAGCACGGAGGCGCAGGTTCGCCTCATCGATCGTTGCCTGCAGTTACACGGCGGGTATGGCTACATGCGCGAATACCCGATCGCGCGAGCCTTTCTCGACTCGCGGGTGCAGACGATCTACGGTGGCACTACCGAGATCATGAAGGAAATCATCGGCCGCAGCCTCGGTGTTTAGCCGGGGCCATCGGCCGCAGCCTCGTGTTTTGCCGGGGCCATCGGCCGCAGCCTCGTGTTTTGACCACTGCCGAACATCTATTGGGTATCGGATGAATATCGCCTTCCGTGATGTCTTTGTTGTTCCATTCTCGGTGCCGTTGACTGAAGAATGTTCAGATACACGATATTCTGCGTCCGTGCGATATATATCGGGCATAACGGCCGCGGCAGTGGGGAGAAACGCGTGACAAGGCAGCGAAGCCGATTCGGCGGAAGGATCGGGCGCACGGCGCTTGGTCTGTTAACGGCCGTGGCCGCAGGGGTATTGTTCGCCCCTGTCGTGTCGGCGTCTCCGGAGAGTAACGCCGGCGACGCCATCAATGGGGTCTGGGAAGCCGGCGGTGCAGACGATTCGCAGCTCGGCGCCCCGGACGGAGGCGTTTACCCCATCGGAAACGGCTTCGGTCAGAACTTCGCCGGCGGCAAGGTGTTTTTCACCCCGGCCACCGGCGCGAGGGCCATGTATGGCTCGATTCTCGACAAATACGAGTCACTCGGCGGTGCGGCTGACAGCGGTCTGGGCTTTCCGAACATGGACGAGGTGTCGGGCCTCGTCGGCCCGGACAGTCGGAACACCACATTCAGCGCCGCCGACCAGCCGGTGATCTTCTGGACGCCTGAGACCGGCGCGTGGGTGGTACGCGGTCCGATAAACACAGGGTGGGACAAACTTGGCGGCTCGGCCGGCGCGCTGGGCGTTCCTGTCGAGGACGAAACCTACGACGGGGAACTGGTTACGCAGAAGTTCAGCGATGGACAGTTGTCGTGGAATAGGCGAACCAAGGAGTTCAGCAGCACCCCGCCCGAGTTGGCGGCGGAGCTCGTCGGCGTCGAGGTTCCCACTGACGCCACCGCGGCGATCGATGCGGCCTGGCTTGCTGCCGGCGGTGCGTCCGGCCCGCTCGGCGCGCGAGAGGGGCCGCAGCACGAGGTCGGTGTCGGGGGCGTGGGCCAGAACTATGCCGGCGGCAAGATCTTCTACACACCGGATACCGGTGCCAATGCCATTAGCGGCGCGATCCTCACAAAGTACGAGTCCCTGGGCGGGCCGGCCGGCGACCTCGGCTTTCCGACCTCCAACGAAGCCGACGGTGGAATAGCACCGGAGAGCCGGATCAGCACCTTCGCCGCCGGCGACCATCCGGTGATCTTCTGGACGCCCGAACCCGGCGCCGTGGTGGTACGCGGGGCTATGAACGCCGCCTGGGACAAGCTCGGAGGTTCGCAGGGTGAACTGGGCGCTCCGGTCGGCGATCAGACGGTCGACGGCGACGTCGTCACCCAGAAGTTCACCGGTGGCGAGGTCTCGTGGAACAAAGCGAGCGGCGGCTTCAGTACCGAGCCGCCGAACCTGGCTTCGTCGCTGTCGGACCTCGAGGTGCCCGGACAGGCCCCATCGACTGAGTCGGCGTCGGACACCGACGCCGGTATCGGATTCACCTGGCACTGGTGGTGGCTCTTGGTGATAGTCCCCTTGCTGCTGTTGATTGTGGCGGTGTCACTGGCTGCACTGGCCTGGCAGCGTCGCCGCGTTGAAGGTGACAGGCTCGACGCGGAGGGCGGGACCGGTTGGGAAGCCGATGCCGCGACCGGCTACGGGTCCGTCCCCGTCGGCGGGCACTGGCCGGCGGACGCCGAGGACGACTACACCGACACCGACGATTACACCGACACCGAGGACTACACCGACGTCGCCACCGACGTCGCCACCGACGTCGCCACCGACGTCGCCACCGATGTCGCCACCGATGCCGCCACCGATGCCGACGCTTCGAGGGTTTCCGGTCGTTACGGCAATCCTCCGGGATTTCCGGCGGTCGAACCGGATACCTCGGATCGTCTCGGACTTGCCGCAGCTTGGGCGGGCGCAGTCGACGGGCCCGCCGGTGCGGTGGCTGACCACGCGGACGAGGATGTGGCCAATCAGGAGGACGTGGCCAATCAGGAGGACGCCGAGGACCCCGACAAGGTTGACACCGCGCCGACTCCCATTGTGTCGGTCAGCGGGCGTCATGCCGCCATGCAGGCCCAAGCGCTGCAGGACGGCTGGACCGACAGCGATGACGATAGTCAGCAGCCGTCGTCGCAGGCGCTCGGTGACGCCCCCGCGCCACTCTGGGCGCAGACCGAGCTGCCTGGCGCCGAAACGGGGACCAGTGAGGCGAGCCCTGGATCGGGGATGGGGATCCACCTTCCACTGGAGGATCCTTACGAGGCGCCCCGAGGATATCCGGTCAAGGCGAGCACCCAGTCTGGCCTGTACTACACGCCGGACTGCGCCCTGTACAACGACACGGTCGCTGAAGTCTGGTTTGCCAGCGAGGAGCTAGCCCGGTCCAACGGCTTCCTCAAGGCCGGGTAGCGACTGCGCGCGACGCGCATTTATTCCGATGTCTGAAACTTTATTCCGATGTCTGAACCGGCTAGATCCTGCGGATGACGGTGACGACTTTGCCGAGCACAGCGGCGTCGTTGCCCGGGATGGGATCAAACGCCGGATTGTGTGGCATCAGCCAGATCTGACCGCCTGAGCGTTTGAACGTCTTGACGGTGGCTTCGCCGTCGATCAACGCTGCGACGATGTCGCCGTTGTCGGCTACGTTCTGCTGACGTATGACCACCCAGTCGCCATCGCAGATGGCTGCGTCCACCATGGATTCACCGACCACCTTGAGCAGGAACAACGACCCCTCGCCGACCAGTTCACGGGGCAGCGGAAAGACGTCTTCGACCGCTTCCTCAGCGAGGATCGGGCCACCAGCCGCGATGCGGCCAAGGACGGGGACGAAGATGGGTTCAGGCAGGGCGTCCGAGCCCGCCACGTCGGTGACCACCGAGTGTGGGGCGTCGTCGGCGCTGCGGACATTGACCGCCCTGGGCCGGTTCGGATCACGGCGCAGATAGCGTTTGCGCTCCAGGGCGCGAAGTTGGTGAGCCACCGAGGACGTCGAAGCCAGGCCGACAGCGTCGCCGATCTCCCGGATGCTTGGTGGATATCCGCGACTGGCGACCGATGCTCGGATTACGTCGAGGATGGCGCGTTGCCGCTCGGTCAGCGGTGAATCCGGCGCCCTCTGGCTGCGGCCTGTGTTGCTGCCCGGTGTGTCGCTGCCCGATGTGTCGCTGCTCTCGCCCATGTGGCCGAATGTAGTCGGCTTTGAGTGGAGAATCAAACATGTGTTCGAGGCGTGTTGTGGAGATGTCTTGTGGAGATGTCTTGTGGAGATGTCTTGTGGAGATGTCTTGTGGAGATCTTGTGGAGATGTGGTGCTGCGGCACCGTGTGGCGCTGTGACAGGCGAGACGCCTGGGATTTGTCGCCGGGTCCACGTTTCTTGTCGGGGGTCTGATCTAGCGTCAGGCTACAAATCGATCACATGTTCGGATATCGAACACATGAGCGACTATATTCGAACAAGAGAGCGAACGCATCGAAGAGCGGAAGGAACGAACATGACAATCATCGACACGCTTCAGGCTTCACGTCAGGCTTCACGTCAGGCTTCACGTCAGGCTTCACGTCAGGCTTC
>Ga0114921_10001235_pt1 | contig 11637 bp, 13 predicted proteins | sample BentaG_FD_87016 | JGI IMG/M metagenome (GOLD analysis project Ga0114921, IMG submission 87016) | Deep subsurface microbial communities from South Atlantic Ocean to uncover new lineages of life (NeLLi) - Benguela_00093 metaG | ecosystem: Environmental > Aquatic > Marine > Oceanic > Sediment ...
CGCTTTAGAAGGTATAAAGAAACTGCCTTAGAGTATGCATTTATGCTGGACCTTATCGGGATCAGTAAGTAAGTAGAGGTTTGATTTCTCTCAAACCCTTTTTTGAGCCTTGCTTGCATTTTCCATGAAAGACGTGGAAAATCACTTCTAATGACAAAATTCACCAGTATAGATATTGAAGGTGTAGGCCCAGTCCTGTTCGAGCGCAGTAAACGGGCCAAACATTTGAACATTTCTGTAAGGCCATTCAAAGAAGTTCGGGTCGCCGTTCCTTACGGAGTCTCTTTCGAAAAAGCTGAAAGAATTGTTCATTCGAGGATAAGCTGGATTCAAAAACACTTGGCCAAGATAAAACAGGTGATGCAGCAGCAGAAATCCATTTTACATAACTCAGCAGACATTGGCAGAGCTGCCACCAGAAAAAAGTTAATCAACAGACTGAATGAACTCGCAGAGAAATATGGTTATAGCTATAACAAAGTATTTATTCGGAGTCAGAAAACCAGATGGGGCAGTTGCTCGACCAGAAATAACATCAACTTGAATATGAAGCTGGTCAAGTTGCCAGAAGAACTGATTGATTATGTTATTCTTCACGAACTCATTCATACCCGCCTAAAAAACCACAGTAAAGTTTTTTGGACTGAGCTGGATAGGCATGTTGGAAAGGCAAAAAAGATACACTCTCGATTGAAGGAATATGGATTGCTGTTTTTATAAAGATACTCAGGCCTGTCTCCTGACTGAGGTTGAACCTTTTTCTTAATAATTTCGTTTAAATAAATATAAAAGATGAATTGTGAAATCCAGGTCGATACATTGTCGAATTTAAATGAGGAGCTTGAAAAATGATTAAATTTTTGCTCTGGCTGATTTTATTAGTGATTTGCTGGCCCCTGGCTCTTTTGGCCCTGCTGTTATATCCTATTGTCTGGATTCTTCTCCTCCCGTTCCGTATCCTTGGCATCACAGTGAATGCAATCCTGGATTTATTCAAAGCCCTTGTAACACTTCCAGTTAGAGTTTTGAGAGCCCCGGCCAAGGGCAAAGCCTGACCCCGCTGTGACTGGACGAGATAAAAAGAATAAAGGAGAAAGAGATGAGCAAGAAAGAAAAGGATATTTTTACCGAGATTGGAGACAAATTCAGAGAGATCGGTGAGGAGCTAAAGCCTCACCTTGATAAGGCAGGGCAGAAGCTCCGTGATTTTGATAAGGCCATTGAGCCCTCGCTTTCTGCTCTCGGTGAGAAGATCAGGGAACTTGGCAACGTGCTCAAGCCGCCAGTGGAGGACTTGTCCAGTCGGATGAAGGAGTGGAAAGATTCGGTCAAGCCAGTGGTCGATGACATGGGCGAACGTATCAAAGAGTGGAAAAGAGCAAAGAAAAAGGCCGGCAAAACTAAAACAATCAAGAAGAAAAAATCATAATCCTGACTTTATAATAAAATTGGGGACGGTTCTATTTCATCATTATTGTTCTCATCAAAAACAAGTTGCTTTTTTGAAGCAGACTCCTAAAATATTAAAGGAAATTAATGCAGAAAAAAATCCCCAAGAAAAAAGTCAAAAATCTTCTCTTTGTGTGTTTTGGGAACACCTGCCGGAGTCCTATGGCTGAAGGCCTGGCCAAAAAAATGCTTGGAAAAAGGGTCCAGGTTGAAAGTGCAGGAATCTGTTCCTCTTTTAATAGTGCGGCAGAAAACGCTATTGAGGTCATGAAGACCCTCTTTGATATCGACATTTCTATTCATCAGCCAAGGCATATAGAAGATGTCAAGCTTGACAAATTCGATTTTGTGATTGCATTGGATATAACGGTTCACAATATTCTGAAAGAGAACTATGAATTTCCGCCAGAAAAGTTAATTTTATGGAAAATTGATGATCCATATCTCAAAGACATTAAAGCACATAAAGAGTGTGCCAATAAAATCTGCGAGCAGATTAGAGATGCCTTCGCTTGACCTTTTCCCTCTTTAACCCCAAATTTTACCTGTGATATAAAAATTTGAGTGGGAAATTGGGAATCAACCGAGTAATCCCATCGAAAAATGAAGATTATTCTTATCCTGTGGCCAAGATTACATTTTTACCGCTTCACGAAAGATGAAACAGGACAAGCGACTCAGTTGATAATAAAAAAAGAGGAGAGCAAGGCCCGTGCCAAGAGAATCCAGCAGAAGAAAAGCCAATGTCGTCAGTTTTCGAATCTATTAGGGAGTGTCCTAATTTCCACGGGCTTTATGATGCAAGGAGGCATTCCATGAAACACATATCCAGAAGGGATTTTATAAAGTATTCTTACGTAGGACTTTTGACGTCAGCTTTTTCATTATCAGGTCGTGTGGCAATCTAATCCAATAATATTGACATGGCAGGCAACTGCCTGGATTCCGCCATTATTATACAGAATTACGAATCACATATTTAAATAAAAAATACGCAGGAATTCCTGCAGCCACAGTCAAGATTGCAATTGAAGACTCAACCGGACGTTCAAGGAAACCCAGGAAGAGAATTGAAACCCCTGAGAGTATGTATATAATCGGAGCCACGGGAAAACCCGGCATTTTATAGGTGCTTTTCTTTAGATATCTCAGTTTAAAGACACCGATAACTGCCAGAATGGGGAAAATTCCAAGGGAAAAACCCATATAGGTCAGGATTTGCTCCAAAGTCCCGGATAAGACTATGACGGATGAAATGACACACTGCAGGATTATTGACTTTGATGGAGTACGATAATGAGGATGAATATCAGAAGCAAACTTGAAAAAATATCCATCTTTAGCCATCGAGTAATAGACTCTCGGGCCGAGAATGATAAAAGCGCTCAGAGAAGAAAAAAAAGCAAAAGATATGAGGATTGAGAGAAAACTCTCAAAGGATTCGCCGAAGAGATTGCCTGCAGCTAATCCTGCTATTGGTTTGACTCTTTTCATTTTTTCAGGCTCAATGGCATAGACATAAAATAGATTCAAGCAAACATAGAGAAATATAACTATTCCTGTTCCCAGTATCAAAGATCGGGGTAGATTTTTTGAAGGATTTTTTATCTCCGATCCTATATAAGCAGATGCATTCCAGCCGCTGTAGGCAAACATTATCCACATTAGTGAAAGACCGATGATTTTCCATCCTCCGAAATCAAAGCTAAAGTCATTTCCTTGAGAAAGATGATTCAAACTCCCTTTTCCAGATGAGAATCCTGCCACTATAAGACCTGCAATCAAGCCAATTTTTAATATGGTTAAAACATTCTGTACTCTTGCTCCAAACTTAACTCCCAGGAGATGAACCAGGGTGAAAACCACGATAACTAGGATTGAATAAAACTTTTTTAAAATTGCTGCTTGGAAGCCGCATTTAAAAATTCCCCAGGTTAAAAGCCAGGGAAGAGCCCTGGTGAAATACTCGGTAAATCCAAGGGCAGCGAAAGCTATGGGAGCAGAAAAACCCACAAATAAGGAGACCCAGCCACTTAAAAAACCGAACGCAGGATGAAATAATCTCGAAAGGAAAGCATACTCTCCTCCTGCACGGGGAATCGCTGCACCTAGTTCCCCGTAGCATAAGGCACCGCATAAGGCGATTATTCCTCCTCCAATCCACAGTAAAATCATTAATAAAGGATTATGCAGATCTGTCATTAAAAGTCCGGAAGTTAAAAAGATTCCGCTTCCGATCATATTGGCTATGACAATGTTCGTTACCGGAAAAAGCCCAAGTTTTCTTTCCAGCCCGTTTTCTGATGTTTTTTCCTTCATACTAAGTCATTCCAAAAAGAACCTACTTAATCCTCATATTAGGAGTTCAAACTGAAAGCTCTATTTTAGCAAGTTCTTTTTGTTATGGCGAGGAGCGCAGAAGATTCCTTCGCTTCGCTCGGAACAGTGAAGTCGCTTATGCACCGAGCCGTTAAGCAGCTTCAGCATAAGCTCTCCGCTTATGACCCCAAAAGAGAGAGGTTAAAATGCGATGTAAAGATATTGAGCGTTTGATCATCGATTCTTCAGAAAGAAAACTGAGTCGGGAAGAACGGCTCGCTATAGACCAGCATACAGCGCACTGTGCTGAGTGTGTGCGCTTTCAGAAAGATTGGGAAAGAATTCGGCAGGGTCTCAAAAAGATGCCTGCTCCCGGCTGATTTAGAGGAGAAGACCCGACTTGCATGTCACGCTGAAACAGGCTCTCTGCAGATTGCAGAAAAGCGATCCAGCCCTGTCCGAACTGTAAAAATTCCGTGGCCCTGAATTTCGCTTTCTATCCCCTTTGCGGCACCCGGCTTCGAGGGGGCTGTCCCCTTTGCGGGAAATCGGTTGAAGAGGACTGGAAGGTCTGTCCCTATTGCGGCAAAAAACTCAAAGAAGATAAATAATACAAATAATTACTTCTCCTCGTTTCTTGCCAATGAATTAGATTTAGAAGGATTTCGAATCATTGCGAGAAATTATATTGAGAATGAGAATGTTATTTATGGATTCATGATCTAAAAATAACCTTTTTACATATTTCTTTCCCTTTGTGTATTTTGTTTTTTATTTTGCTATTGACAAATCCCGCTTATAATGATAAAAACAATAAAATTGGTCATATGACCAATAAATATGGTAGTATGACCAAATTGATTGGTAAAAGGATTGAATGTGTTAGAAGCTTTGTTTGGCTCAGAAATAAAAGAAAAAATTCTCTTGTATCTCTATACAAATGGTGAAGCATATCCGAGAGAGATTGCTAATGCGTTCAAATTTTATTTGAATGCTGTTCAAAATCATTTATTAAATTTAGAAAATGCCGGTGTTCTCTATAGTAAGCTCAAGGGAAAAGTTAGATTATTTGGAATCAATCCCAGATATCCATTTAAAAAGGAATTAGAAGCACTCTTAGAAAAAACATTGATATTTATTCCTGAAAAAGAGAAAGAGAAATTTTATATGAAGAGATTAAGACCTCGCCGTACCAAAAAACCGATCTAAAATGAAAATAAAAAATATTTCTTTAAAAGATCTAGCAATTTATCTTTCTGATTACTTAAGTAGAAACGGCATCGATACTGTCCTATCTGGTGGTGCTTGCGTATCTATTTATACAGATAATAAATATATTTCTTCTGATTTAGATTTTGTGCTAGTCTCCTCTACAGATCAAAAGAAATTAAGAAAGGTTTTAGAAAAAATCGGATTCTATGAAGAGACTAGACAATTTAAGCACAAAGACACCGAATTCTTTGTTGAATTTCTTCCTCCACCTCCTTCAGTTGGAGAAGACCCTGTACATGAAATTTCTAAAATAAAAAAAGGAGATTTGACTTTAAAGCTTTTATCCCCTACAGATTGTGTTAAAGATCGCTTAGCTGCATTTTATCATTGGAATGATAGGCAATCTTTAGAACAGGCCATACTAGTATGTATTGACAATCCTGTAGACTTAAAAGAAGTTGAGAGGTGGTCAAAAAGGGAGGGGATGAGCGATAAATTAAAAATATTTAGAAAACAATTAAAGGAAAACCCGCGCTATTTGCCCTGAATGAGAATTTTTTCAGGGGTTAGATCTAAATCTGTGTAATTGTCTGCTTCTTCAATCAGTTTCTGGGAACTTGATTTGCCGAAGGCAATAACTTCCACATAACACCCCAAGGCGTGTTTGAGATGCTGCAGTAAGGGTACAAAATCGCCATCTCCACTGACGAGAACAACAGCATCAAGCTTTGGGGCGAGTTCTATGGTATCCATAGCTATTCCAATATCCCAGTCTCCTTTTTTGGCGCCCCCAAAAAAAACCTGAAGGTCTTTTGCTTTGACTTCATAACCCAAGCTTTTAAGAGCCTCAAAAAAATTGCCCTCATCTTTTACATCTGCTTTTATAACATAGGCGATGGCCCGGATAAGATGCCTGCCCCTGACAGCTATATCGAGTATGGTCTTAAAGTTGACCTTGGACTTGTACATATATTTTGCAGAATAGTAGAGATTCTGAACATCCACGAAGACTCCAACTCTTTGTTTTTGGTAAAGATGGGATCTTGCCTTTTTACTCATTGGCAACTCTTTCCTTGATTCACTACAAATAAATCCTTCTCTGCTTTTGGGTGCTCGAGAAATCTCTCACAATTTTGCACGACTTTTAGTTTCTGAGGTCTGTGGATAAACATACCACATGAGAAATGAGTCGGTCAACTAAACAAAAATGGAAACGGAAAGAAAAAAATAGAGAAATAGCCCGGAACAAGATAAACTTCACCCATAATTGATGAGGAAAATCTTGCCTTCAGGGGCCCTCAGAAGTACTCACTCCTCTCTTTGGCTGCCATGTAGAGTTGTTGCTGTGCAACCTGGGGTGGGGGAAGAGAGGGCGTTCTGCCGTGAAGGTGAGCTTGTGGCTAATCAGGTTATTCTTAAGAAGCATCAAGAAGACTTCCTGGGAGAAGAACTTAGCTAAGAGGCAATCATCGAATTTTGAAACTTTATGAAATTTCCCTTCTTTGTCCTTAAAGAGTTATTGATTAAATTATGAATGATTGATAAAAATAAAATGTAATTGCTATATAAAAAGGAGGAGGAAGAAAGTGAAGAAGTGGATTACAAAAAAAGCAGGCATTATTTTCTTTGGTTTTGTTTTATCTCAGATAATTTTCATGATTTCCTGTAAAGAACGCCAACCAGCAGACCCTCTTGCTGATTTAGCCCAGACTCCACCAATGGGGTGGAACAGCTGGAATAAATTAGGATGCAATGTTGATGAAAAAATGATCATGGAGATGGCAGACGCCATGGTAGCCACAGGAATGAAAGATGTCGGTTATGAATTCATTGTGATTGATGACTGCTGGCAGGTTAGCCGTGATAGTGAGGGGAACATTGTTGCTGACTCAGAGCGTTTTCCATCAGGAATCAAGGCACTGGCCGATTATGTTCACTCCCTAGGCTTAAAATTTGGACTGTACTCTTGTGCAGGAACAAAGACATGTCAAGGCCGGCCAGGAAGCAAGGGCTTTGAAGAGCTGGATGCAAAACAGTATGCAGCATGGGAGGTAGACTATCTGAAATATGATTGGTGTAATACAAAGGGCATGGATGCGCAGCAGGCCTATAAAAAAATGAGAGATGCGCTCAGCGCAGCGGGCCGCCCAATCGTTTTTAGTATATGCGAGTGGGGGAGAAACAAACCATGGCTTTGGGCTGAAGGCATCGGCCATCTTTGGCGGACCACAGGTGATATTCAGGATTGTTGGGACTGCACCAGAGATTGGGGAGGAATGGGTTTTACCAAAATTTTGGACCTTCAAGTAGGCTTAGAAAAATATGCAGGCCCAGGCTACTGGAATGATCCAGACATGCTGGAAGTCGGAAATGGAGGTATGAGTATCACAGAATACCGTGCCCATTTCAGTCTGTGGTGTATTCTGGCTGCCCCTCTTATGGCTGGAAACGATTTACGGGCCATGTCTGAGGAAATTCTGGAAATCCTGACCAATCCGGAAGTGATTGCCGTAGATCAGGATCCGCTTGGTGTACAGGGACGCAAAGTCCGTGATGATGGTGATTTTGAAGTGTGGTCAAAACCATTGATGTATGGAGGCCAGGCCGTAGTGCTCTTCAACCGCAGCACCGAGGATACAGAAATAGCTGTTTCTTGGGAGGAGATTGAATTGTCTGTTTCAGAAGCGAGTGTTCGTGATTTGTGGAAGAAAGAGAATTTGGGAAGATTTGAAAATAAATTTTCTGCAATTGTTCCGTCTCATGGGGTCATTATGATAAAAATAACGCCCTAAGCAGCTCAAAAACTCTGCGACACTGCTCTTCAGCTACCTATCGCTACTGGATTATTATATATGGGAATTTCCTTTTTGAGCTGGTAGGCATTTTTTCTACTTTTTGGCCAGGTTGCGCATGCTGGCAATGTTATGAAACAACTCTGGAGGAAGATGAATGTCGAGTCAGAAAAGAAGGTGAAAAGAAAGGATATATATGAAATCTAAAAGGCTGCGGGCAAAATTTAGAAAACTTCTCCCTCAACTTAACAAGCAAATAGCTTTTTTGAAAAAGGCATTAAATGGAGAAGAAATATAATCTTTTTAAACATTAAGAAGCCATTTCCAGGCAGGTTTTACCTCTATTTCATCTTCAAAGTTGAAATAAATATAACTATTAAAAAGTAAGAATTTCGTATAAAATTTTAGGCTGTCCATTATTAGTGAACAAGTTATTTTTGTGAACATAATAGGTTATTATTAAAAATAATAAAAAATTTATTGACTTTTGTTCATTTTATTGCTATGTTCACAAAAAATGAACAGATTAAAATAATGTACATATAAAGGAGCTTTTCTCAATGAATATGAAGAATATAGAGAGAGATGTTTTGCATAGGGCGATAGATATGTTCCGCAAGAATACTGGACTGACTGTAGAGATAGAACCTTATCCATTGCATGCTACCTATAAGCCTGATGCAGTTATAAGAATAAAATGGCAGGACTTGGAGTACTTCTTTGAAGCAGAAATCAAAAATGTTATTACACGTGCCACACTTGGTGGGGCAGTACAGAAACTAGATTTATTTCAAGAAAAAGGAATTTTAATTGCAAGGTATATTACCCCACAAATTGCAGATGAGTTGAGAAAAATGGACATCCCTTTTATTGATGCTGCTGGCAATGCGTACATAAATGAACCCCCTTTATTCATATTTTTGAAAGGAAATAAGTTTACTTCTGACTATCACGTTGATCGGCCGACAAGGACATTCCGACCTGCAGGGTTACAGGTGTTATTTACATTCTTGTGTAATCCAGGTCTGGAAAATGCACCTTTCCGCGAAATTGCCAAAAAGGCTAAAGTGGCTTTAGGGACAGTTGGTTGGACAATTTATGATTTAAGAAGATTAGATTATTTAATTGAAACGAAGTTCAAAAAACGTAAATTAATTCGTAAAGAAGATTTGTTAAATCGGTGGGTAACTGCCTACCCTGAACAACTACGGCAAAAAATGTTGATAGGGCTTTATCGCACTGATACTTTGGATTGGTGGAAGCATGCGGATATAAAAGATTTTGATGTTTTTTGGGGAGGAGAAACTGCAGCGGCATGGCTGACTCAATACCTTAAACCCCAAAGAATAACAATTTACGCGAATCAGCCTATTAGCAGATTTCTATTTAAAAATAAAATAAGGAAAGATCCTAACGGTGATATTGAAATACTTCGAGTATTTTGGGGCTTTGAGGCAACCTGGCGAGATAAGAAAGTGGTACCTCCCTTGTTGATTTATGCGGATCTGCTTGCAACTGGTGATGCAAGAAATATTGAGACTGCGAGGATAATTTATGAGAGAGAGCTTAATAGATATATCAGGGAAGATTGATAAAAAGAGATTGGGTGCTATTGAAGCAATTGTTAAGATAGCTGATTCTCAAGAAATTCCGTTATTTATCATAGGAGCCTCAGCAAGAGATTTTTTATTATATTACGGTCATAATATACCTACAACTCGGGCCACACTTGATATTGATTTTGGAGTAAGAGTCCCAGACTGGAATCAATATAATGAGCTCAAGCAGTGCTTGATAGAAACTGGAAAATTTACACCATGCGAAGAGGCTCATAGACTTAAGTTTCAAAATAGTATGTTAGTTGATTTAATACCATTTGGGCCTATTGCAGATAATAAAAGTGATATTAAATGGCCTCCTTCTCATGAAATTGTGATGCGGATTCTTGGTTTCGAAGAATCATTCCGCCATTCTCAAACTGTTAGATTGCGAACAAAACCCTTTCTTGATGTAAAAATTGTAACATTAGCTGGATTAGCGTTGATGAAAATATTTTCTTGGAAAAATAATTATCCTGAAAGGGGCAGAGATGCAACAGACTTAGCGCTAATCATTCAAAATTATACTGATGCAGGAAATTTCGATCGCATTTTAAATGAGGAGTCAGATTTACTGGATTCAGAAGATTTTGACTATGTCTATGCTGGATCAAGATTATTAGGCCGAGATATCGCAAATATTTTGACCCCAGAAACTAAAAAAGAAGTTCTAGAAATATTAAATAACGAAACTGGAGAGCAAAACCGGTATAGACTAATAGAAGATATGATTAGGAGCATTATAGGAAGAAGTAATGATTTTAAATATTTGCTCGATCTACTAGAAGAATTAAAATTAGGTATTCTTGAAAGGTTTTAAACTGCTATTATTACCATCAGAATTATTAGAGTGATATCCCCCACGGACTTGACTTGACACTTCACACAGAAAGCAGATCAACTTGCTAGCGAAAAATGTATCTTTTGTCCTTCCAACTTGTAAATCTATAAGGCAATATTCTCCTCAAAATCATAAATCAAAAGATGAAGGTTAGAGGCATAGAATTTTCGAACATTAACCAGATATTCCCTAGAAATCTAAAAGAAATTCTTTTGCCTTATTGGGAAAGGGAAATGGGGAGATTAGTATATCCTTTGCCTGATTTAGAGCTAGTATTAAAAGAATTTAAAAAGGCCTTAAATGGAAAAGAATTACGATCTTTGTCTTGAGGTTTTAAGACGATTACAAAAAGAAGGTTTCTATAATACATTATGTTTTTATATCGATTGAAGAGCTAGATATAGTTTCCTAAAATGTCATTATTATAAGGTATTAACACCATAAAAACTACATGAAAAGAAATTTCTCATTGTGTTGTAATTATAGTGTGATTACATTATAATAAGTACATAAGGAGAAACTATGTCAAATATTACAGAAAAGATTATCAAGGAATTTCAAGATAAGCGGGTGGTCCATTGGAAAGAAATCAAGAATTTTCTAGGAAATGAGGTCAAAGCCACGACCGCAATGCAATGGCTGATGAAAAGTGATAAAGCTGTAGTAATCAAAAAGGGTATTTATTATATAAAAAGACCCGATGAGTGGTTTCGAGAAAACCTGGAAGTAAATCCTCTTATTATCGCTGGGCATATTCATCCAAAAGGAGTTATAGGCTATCATGCTGCTTTAAAGTGTTATGGAGTAGCGTACAGCGAATCAAGCCTCTTTCAAATTGCTTTATCAAAATTAGTCTCTCGAGTGCAAAAACCTTTTCAATACCAAAACGCTCGGTATAAATTTTACCGCGCGGAACTGTCTTTTGGAATCGCCTCTTCTGTAATTGATGACGTTCGTGTTAAGCATTTTAGCAGGGAGCGCATTTTGTTAGAAGGATTGATGTTTCCTGATCGTTTTTTGGGAATTAGTGAATTTTTAAAATCAATTGATGGATTTTCTTGGATAGATTTAGATACATTGATAAATATTCTAAATTACTATCCATTAACCTCAATCAGTATGAGGCTTGGTTGGCTACTTGAAAATAATCAACAAAAGTGGAGTATGAGTGAGTCGATTCTCAAAAAACTCGAGAAAAAAAGGCCAGAGTCAAGAATTCTACTTGTTAAGAAAAAAACTCGAAGAAATTATCTAGTAAAAAGATGGAATTTAATGGTCCCCAAAACTCTTAATGGATTAAGCGAGGCATAATGTTTCAACTGACAAATAAAGAATTAGATTCATTTGTGAAGGAGTCAGGTTTTCTGAAAAATTCTCTTGAAAAGATGTTCAGGCTTCTTGATGTCCTTTTCACTCTAAAATCTAA
>Ga0114921_10001236_pt1 | contig 11628 bp, 14 predicted proteins | sample BentaG_FD_87016 | JGI IMG/M metagenome (GOLD analysis project Ga0114921, IMG submission 87016) | Deep subsurface microbial communities from South Atlantic Ocean to uncover new lineages of life (NeLLi) - Benguela_00093 metaG | ecosystem: Environmental > Aquatic > Marine > Oceanic > Sediment ...
TGTTTATGCGAATGCGGTATTCGTTCCTCGCAACCACGAGCCACTTAGGGGTTGGCACCCTTCTGCTCCCTCCAAGCCAAGAGTTTCTTCTCCTCCACTCCTCCGGTTATGGCGATGAACGCTTCTTCCAAGGTCTTCGTTTTTGTCTTAGCGAGGATTTCATCTACTGTGCCTATCGCGATGAGTTTGCCTTGGTTGATGATGCCTATTCGATCACACAGCTCCTCCACGACTGGAAGGATGTGACTGCAGATGAAGATGGTTTTCCCTGCAGTGTCAGCTAACTTCTTGATCAGATCCTTCACCATGAGAGCGGCGCGAGGGTCTAACATCGAAGTGGGCTCGTCAAAGAACAGAATTGGAGGGTCGTGGATCAGGGCTGATGCGATCAAGATCTTCTGTTTCATGCCTCGGCTGTACCCCTCAAGCAGATAATCACGTCTATCATAAAGTCCAAACAACTTCAGTAAGTCATCTATCCTTTCAGGCAGAATATCACTGGGGACGTCGTAAAGGGCTCCCATGAACTCCAGAAACTCATGGGCGCTGAGCTTCTCGTACAGGCCAGGTGACTCGGCAAGCAACCCTGTAACCCGCTTTACCTCTGTTTCCTCTTTGAGAATGTCATCGCCGTTCACGGTGGCTGTGCCGCTAGTCGGTTTTATGATGCAGTTTAACAGGCGAACGGTCGTCGTCTTACCAGCACCGTTTGGGCCGAGCAGACCAAAGGTTTCGCCCTCATAGACTTCGAGATCGAGCTCATCAACAGCTTTGATCTCGCCTCCCTTACCATAATACTTTGACAACTTATCTGTACGGATCATAACCTTCATCATTTATCCCCTCGTAATCCTTTTTCTTCGGATCTAACCCAATTTGCCCATGTATATAACTGTTGTTTTTTGGTGACTTCTGGAAGAAACTTCGATTGATGCACGCGCGGGTTTAAGGTTTCAGCCGAAGGATGAGACAATCTCATTCTTAAACCTTTCAACAAGTCTTAAACTATCCCTGACTCTTGCTATGCCTAGCACCAAGTAATCCATACCAGCCTTCTTGTAATCCTCAATCTCTCTAACAAATTCTTCAAACCTTTCATGGGGGGCAATTAAACATGCGAACGTGAATTTGCCATTTTTAGCCAAACTTTTCCTATACCTCTTGATCTTTTCTACAAATCCCCTATACTCCTCTACTGTCGTGCAGACGGGAGACCATCTTGGACCCATAGTTATCCACCCATTCCCCATCTCCGCTGTAAGTCTAAGCATCTTTTTACCCGTTCCACCAAACCATAATGAAGGATGCGGTTTTTGGACTGGTTTTGGTTGGAGAACTGCGTCCTTAACCCTATAATATTTTCCCTCAAAGTCTACCTTATCCTCGCTCCAAAGCTTAACCATGAGCTCTAAAGCCTCCCTAGTTTTCTCAAACCTCACAGGATTAGGATCCCAGCTACTATAAGCCTCAAACTCATCCTGATACCAGCCTAAACCAACTCCAACAATAACCCTACCATTTGAAACCAAATCTAAGGTTGAGATTGTTTTTGCTAGTAAGCTTGGAGGTCTAAATGGTATAGGTGTAACGCACGTTCCAAGCCTAATATTTGAAACTTTACCTGCAAGATAGGACAGATAAACCCAAGTTTCAAGAGTTTCATTACCCCACGGAAGCATGTAATGATCCGTTGTCAAAAATGAATCGTAACCTAGCTCCTCGGCCCTAACAACGATATCGCCTAAGAGACCTAGTTTTTCAACTAAACCTCTCTGCCTGTTGGAGAATGCGACGCCAAACCTCATCTAAATCACCCATAAAAACTTAATCCCAACTAAAACCTTTATCTTCTATTAGATAGAAAAAGATTGCGCGCGCTCATGAAGCAAACTTTTTGAATATTTAAGTGAAGTCATACCCATTCTAGAGCGATGGGAGGCTTCAGAATGAAAGAAGCGATGTTTTACGAAATGTTAGGCGATAACGTGGTTAAGTGCAATTTATGTAGTCACAGATGCAGAATAACCGATTCTAAGAGAGGAATCTGTGCGGTTCGGGAGAACAGAAACGGAACGCTTTACAGCTTGGTCTACGGGAAAGCTGTAGCCCGTGCTGTGGACCCCATAGAGAAAAAGCCTTTATTCCATTTTCTTCCCGGTTCGCGGGCTTATTCCATCGCCACGGCCGGATGCAACTTCAGGTGTGGGAACTGTCAGAATTTTGAGATTTCTCAGATGCCCAAAGACCGTAAAATAATTCTTGGACAAGATGTTTCTCCTGAAGAAATTGTTATGGCGGCTAAACGAAATAATTGTGAAAGCATAGCCTACACGTATACTGAGCCCACTATCTTCTTCGAATACGCCTATGACACAGCCAAACTAGCGAGGAAAGAGGGAATCCAAAACGTCTTCGTGACGAATGGATACATCTCCGAAGAAGCTCTGGTTGAAATAAAGCCGTACCTAGACGCAGCCAACATCGACCTAAAGAGCTTTAGCGAAGATTTTTACCGCAAGAACTGTGGCGCCCGCTTAAAGCCCGTATTGGACTCTATAATACTTCACAAGAGTTTGGGAATCTGGATTGAAATAACAACCCTGATTATTCCAACTCTCAACGACTCAGAAGAGGAACTGCGGAAAATTGCAGAGTTCATCAAAGAGGTGGGTGAGGAGACACCTTGGCACATCAGCCAGTTCTATCCAACGTATGAACTCATAGACTTGCCTCGAACGCCCGTCGCAACTCTCCGTAGGGCTAGAGAGATTGGTTTGGAAGTGGGGTTAAGATACGTTTATGAAGGAAATGTCCCTGGCGAAACTGGAGAAAACACCTACTGCCATAAATGTGGAAAAACACTCATTCGTCGGGACGGCTACCAAATTCTGGAAAATAAGATCAAAAACTCTGGGTGTTCCTATTGTGGCGCCAAAATTGACGGAGTAAACATGTAAATCGCGCGCGCAAACACAAATTTAATCGTAAGCTACTAAATCAGATGGGGACGAAACATGACAATCTCGGAGCTTCACCTTCTCCTTACCTACCAATGTAACCGTGAGTGCGATCACTGCTTTGTCTTCGGAAGCCCAGACGCAAAAGGCGTTATGACCATCGCCGATATCATGGAAATACTAAGAGAAGCGGAAAAATTGGGGAACATAAAGTGGATCTTCTTTGAAGGTGGCGAACCGTTTCTCTATTATCCTATAATGTTGAAGGGGATAAAGGAAGCTAGCCACATGGGATTCAAGACAGGAATCGTCACGGACCCTTACTGGGCTACCACAATAGAAGATGCCGTGGAATGGCTTAACCCAATCTCAAAGCTAGGGCTCTCAAATTTCAGCGTCAGCGAAGATGCTTTTCATCAAGAGGAGGAAGCGAGGAATAACCCTAAAAACGCCATTGAAGCGGCGAAAAAGCTTGGCATACCCATAGGTACAATCACCATTGAGGAGCCTACTCCCCGCATTAGTGAAAGAGCTGGTTTAAAAGGGAAACCGGTAACTGGAGGAGAAGTTATGTTTAGGGGTCGCGCTGTAGAAAAACTGGTTGAGGGTCTACCGAGAAAGCCTTGGACAGAATTTCGTGAATGTCATCATGAAGACCTCGCAAACCCGAGCCGAGTACACATCGACTCCTTCAGATTCGTTCATCTATGTCAAGGCCTTACTATGGGAAGCTGTAAAGAAGAGCCTCTTTCAGAGCTCATTCGGTCGTATGATCCCGTTTCTCATCCTATTTGCAGACTGCTTATAGAGGGAGGACCCGTGGCTTTGGTTAGGAAATACGATGTGCCCCACGAGGACGGTTATGTCGATGAATGTCACCTTTGCTACTGTACTCGCTTGGCTTTAAGAAGCAGGTTTGCAAAGTACTTAGCGCCTGGACAAATGTACGGGAAATTATGAGAGTAGCAACCGTGCGCGCATGTGTGCGCGTTCAGTAGAAATTGTTTTCTGTTTGTTCCAAAAAATGGACATATAAGCCTAGTTTCCACAAGTATATTACTGGTGCACTCGCTGTTGCCTGTCGAGGATGAAACTAGGCTGGAATTTGAACTTCGTGGAAAGGCTTGGAAAGTTTATTGGCTTCTTTTGAAACAGGGATGCCCAATGAGCGTTAGAGAGGTTCAAAGAGCCTTACATTTCAGCAGTCCAAGCGTGGCACAACATCACCTTGAACGGCTACGCGAGTTAGGTTTGGTTCAAAAGCAAACCGCGGGCGGGGGCTATTTTCTAGCCAGCAAGGTTAAGATTGGAGTACTTCGGCACTTTGTGAAGTTGGGGAGACTTCTGTTTCCGAGGTACTTCTTCTACGCTGTTTTTTCCACAACCCTCTACGTAATCTACCTTGCGATATTCATGCAAGGCTTCAGCCGAGAAAACCTGTTCATCGCGTTTTTTGGTGCTGTTGTCTCCATAATTTTTTGGTACGAAGCCTTCAGAGTATGGTCGCTAAAGCCTGTCTAGTTTCTAGAACGGAATGTACCAAGAATTAGCATAAAATAAGAGTGTATACCTCTCTCATTAGTAGGTGCTTAAAGTGGAGACTCAAGTTAAGAGGAAAACAGTAGCATATGGAGTTGCGGCAGTTCTTTTGGCCACCATTGTAACCGCGTTCGCATACAATTTTGGCGTTTACAACCCAGAAACTGAAACTCCTTTGCCGCCTATTCCAACCCCACCTTCATCTATACTGACTACATTCCAATCATCCGAAGAACTTAGAGACTTCTTGGTATCGAATTCAGAGGTTCAAGGACCATTTCCATTCTATGGACCCGCAGATGTACTTAGGTTGAATGCGATGGTTGAGGGTCTTGATGCACAAGTTAGTGCGCCTGGCTTGGTGGTTGGTGATTCAACCGAATATGATTATTCAACCACAAACATTCAAGTAGCTGGCGTTGACGAGACAGATATTGTAAAAACGGATGGAGAATACTTGTATGTCTTGTCTGGCGATAGTTTGCTGATAGTGCAGGCTTATCCACCTGAATCCGCTGAGGTGATAGCGAATGTGACTTTTGGCGACTTGCACCCAGTAGGCATATTTGTGAATGGTGACCGTTTGACGGTGTTGGGAAGCAAGTACGTTGTCCCCACCTCCCCCTACAATTATGGATTCTACATGATTGACATCAAAACTTTCGCTCGTGTCTATGACATTCAGGATAGGGCAGAACCTGTGTTACTGCGTGACTTAACGTTGACCGGCAGCTACTTCAATTCTAGAATGATAGAAAACTATGTGTATTTCGTTGTCAGCCAACCAGCATACATAATCTACGACACTGTCATACTTCCCAAAATCTACTCAAACGACCAATTGGTTAAAGAAATAGCTCCTTCAGAGATACACTTCTACAACGGTTCAGACAACTATTATCAATACACCACTTTCGTTGCCATGAACATGCAAAACGCAACTGAAGCGCCAACCTATATGACCCTCATGTTGGGTGGAACAAGCAGCATGTATGCTTCGCAAAACAACACGTACATAACATTCCCAGAATTTGACGGCAGCACAACAATCTATCGCGTGCACATACAGGGCAACAACATGACCGCCGAAGCCAAGGGTCACGTCTTGGGAAATGAACTCAATCAATTCTCAATGGACGAGTACAACGACAATTTCAGAATCGCCACTGCAACATGGATAAACGGTATTCCTCGAAGCAACCTGTTCATAATGGACATGAATTTGAGTATAGTTGGATCGCTGCTAGACATTGAAGTGGGAGAAACACTTGACTCAGCTAGATTCATGGCAAACCGGTGTTACCTTTCAACATCGGTCGTTAGACTAGATCCTTTTTTCGTCATAGACGTAGAAAATGCAACAGCGCCCAAAATATTGGGGTATCTGAAGATTCCGGGTTTCAACCGTTATCTCCACCCATATGACGAGAATCATGTGATAGGTGTGGGCAGAGACGAGCTTAACAACGTCAAACTCTCGCTTTTCAACGTCACCAACGTAAGTGCTCCAAAGTACATAAGCGAATACAGATTTGAAGGTGACTGGTCCGACACACCAGCTTTATGGGACCACAAAGCATTCCTCTTTGCGTATCCCAAAGGTTTGCTTGCCATTCCAGTGTCAGTAAGCCATTACAACCCTGATTATACTATAAAGCAAGGACTGTTCGTGTTCAACATAACTCTAACCAAAGGATTCATTCTGAAAGGCAACGTGACTCACCAAGAGGTTGGAACAAACGGGTGGGACAGCAGTTATCATGTCAAACGCGCACTCTACATTAAAGACGTGCTATACACAGTTTCAGACAACAAAATAAAGCTGAACAGCCTAGAAAGCCTAGCATTGTTGAAAGAAATACTAATTGCCTAGGTTCTCTCCCCTTTTTTCTGCGCGCGCAAATGCGAGAACCTAGCAGAACACTTAGGCTACCACTACACATACACCTTTTTTCTGTTACATCTATTTTGGATTATGCAATTGTTTATGAAATGTTAGAGTTGTAACAAATTGTTTTGCGCGCATTAGCTGTCTTAATGTGGCTCCAATTCCACCTTGACTTTTCCCTTCAAAGTAATCTTGTTTCCAACGAACTCAGAATAGTAAGCGTATACCTCAACTCCGTTCACGGCAGCATCTCGAAGAACCTTTCCAAACTCCAGATCGGTTTCGTCGTTAGGAGTGAACACGTGAGCGTCGGTTCTTTGAACGACAAACAACACACACGCTCTATAGCCTTCTTTCTTAGCCTTCACCAAATCCCTCACGTGTCTCCTCCCCCTCTCAGTCTCGGCGTCAGGAAACAAGGCTACGCCGTCTTTCACCAGCGTGCACGACTTTACTTCCAACAAACAACTCTCATGCTCGTTGGCCAAAAAGAAATCAAATCTAGTGTGCCCATAACCATATTCTGGCTTTATTATGTTGTATTCCGAAAGCTCTTCTATGTCCCCGTTTTTTAAGGCCTCTAAGACCAGTTTGTTGGGCACCCGAGAATCAACAGACACCACCTGACCCTTATAGAAAACTCCGATCAAATCAAAATCAGTTTTTCTGTCCTCTTTCAGCACCTCTTTGAGAACAACTTCGGTTCCCGGAGTTAAAAGCTCGGGCATTCTTCCAGGGTTGGGCAAAAAACTTGGCAAAATCCTGTCTTCGACTCTAACGAGGGCTAAGAAACGGTTTGGTCTCTCCTGAAAAATGCCTCTACGGGTTCTTCCTTCGATTCTTATGAAGCTAACCAACGTCTGACTTTCCCAACCACACAAATAGACACCTTACAGGATTAGAAATAAAAGTTAGGCTAGAAGGAAACTGACATATAACTAATGGACCGCGGTGTGATGTTTAGTTTTCCGTTATCGATTTTCTATTCTTCTTCCACAGTTATGGCTTCGGTGGGACAAGAAGTCACGCAGGCCATGCATAGAATGCAGTCATCTGCTCTCACAGGAACAGATTTCTGAGTTTCTGGATGTTCAGCAAGGTCTTGAAGTTCGAAGACGTCGACAGGACAAACATCCACGCAGACACCGTCACCGTTGCACTTGTTCCAGTCAACCTTGACCTTTACCATTTTATCTAACCTCAGCTTAGTCCTTATTCAACACATAAGAGATTTTAATACTTTATGTTCTGCACCTGTTTTGTCATTTTTCGTCAACTCGTACAACAAAAGTTTATAACAGTGTTATAGCATAGTATATCTTGGAGTTTTGAGAATACCCGAAAAGGAGTGAAAAATTATGACTGAAAAAGGGAAAAAGAGGCTTGCAATCATAGCTCATGGAGGCACAATAGACCGGCTCTACCCTGTGTTCATACTGGCTTCCGCTGCTGCAGCCATGGACATGGAGACTCACATCTACTTCACCTTCTGGGGCCTCACCATGCTCAGAAAAGGAGCTATGGAAAAAGCTGGGCTACCCACCATGTACAAAGACATGGAAGCACAGTTAAAAAAGAAGTTGGGAGAGATGAAGTACCCCACACCTTATGAGATGCTTAAAAGGTTAAAGGCAACCGGAATGCTGAAGATCTACGCTTGCAGTCCAACCATGGAAATGTTTGGCGTAAAGAAGGAAGACCTCATCCCTGAAGTAGACGAAATCGCTGGTGCAGTAGCCTTCCTCGACGTTGCCTCGGATGCAGACGTAACCCTCTTCGTGTAGCCCTTCCTTAGCGATGTGAAGAAACAGAAAACCGTTGCCAAGCTTGTCCTTTTTCTGAAACTAGAATAATGTGCACACTTTTTTTGGTTAGGTTTTTTGTATTAGCATTTTCATTTGGCTAACAAAATCGTGTTTGTTTCTTCTTTCGAATTCTGGTCTGCGGGTTAAGCCATAGCTTAAGTATACGTCTTCTAGAATTTTCATTTCAATGATGTGAGCTCCTGACATTAGGAATTCTTCGAGCCCTTCTGCGAAAACATCTATCTTCTCAACGATTTCGTCTTGCCTAACTGAATAGCGGTTTTCTAGGTGTTTGTATATGAGGAGTGTGGCTTCGTCTCCGAAGATTTTTCTGAGAACTTTGTCTATGGCTTTTGAAACTTTGTCATAATACTCATGTTTCTGTTTGGTTAGAGTACTCATTATCGGGCGCCCTCAATATCAATCTGTTATATTAAGACTTAATAAACCTTGCCGTCGATTTGTCGAGCAAATATACACACTTCTAAAAATCAACCAATGATTTCACATGAAATCCGTAACATTTAACTGTTGAACTCTTTCAGAAACTATTTTTCCGTTGCTTGCGTGCACGTGCATCATTTAATAAACAACGAATGCGTGCTAACATAAAAACAGGCGCAAGACTTCACCGTACAAAACATCCGATCGATCCCGCGCATATCTCAATTGAAAACAAAAACAACCGAACAAAAGTTGTAGGGTACACAGGAAATAGGAAACAGAAGACATCTCTTCCATCGAAGGAAACTCATTCCAAGAAGACTAGTGAAAACAAAATGAGAACTCCTAGAACAAAGGCTGTTAGCTGTAATGCTGATTTTAAAAGTCCGGGTTCTTCTTTATGAAGTTCTGGGATCAAATCTGAACCTGCTATGTAAATGAAATTGCCCGCAGCGAAAGGTATCAAAAATGGAATAAAATCTTGAATGAGAAAACCTACGCTGAGGGCCACGATGGCTCCAAATATTGCCATGAGGGCTGTTGAGAAATTGAAGAAAATAGCCCTAGATTTGTTGAATCCTCCGTAAATCAGAACTCCGAAATCTCCGATTTCTTGAGGGATCTCGTGGAAAACGACGGCTAGTGTTGTGGCTACTCCTAAGGATATGCTTGCCAAGTAGCTTCCACCTATTATGAGGCCGTCTATGAAATTGTGAACAGCGTCGCCAAAGAGATTCATGTAGGCAAAGGAATGGGGATGTTCCTCTGAGGTTGGTATGTGACAGTGTCTCCACTGGAGAAACTTCTCCACACTAAAGGAAGTAATGATACCAATCAGAATGTATAAGGATACCTGCAATCCAAAACCGTTCTCCCCTACCGCTTCGGGAATCATGTGAATGAAAGCGTGTCCAAAAAGTCCTCCAGCAGAAAAACTTACGAGATACAAGAGTATCTTCTTTAGATGTTCTTCTTTTAACGAAAAAGCCAACACGCCGACTAGAGAGATTAAACTAACAATAATGACGCTCACCAGACTATACATCCAGACAACAGTCACAGAATTCCCCCAAATAGAACAAAACTAAAGTAGACCGTTGGGACTTTTTACCTTTTTCTTTGTTAGAAAATGTTAACTTATTGCTATATGAAGTTGCGCTCTCATCCTCTCAGACTCAGGAGGGCAATCAGGCCAAACCCCGTAATGATTATACCTGAGATTCTGTTCACCCACCACAACCTGTGAGGGTTGAACCTTGTACGAAATACACTGACACCGCTGCTCAAGATAAACCACCATAGGGCTGAGCCGATAAACACACCTAGGACCAATACTGCCGCAGAGACATAGCTCCCACTCGCGCCTCCCACCCCCAATCCGGCAAATATCGCCGCAAAAGAAAGGATTGTCATCGGGTTTGTGATCGTCAGGAAAAACGTCGAGACATAAGAGCCAACGAGTCCGTTTCCTTTAGCTGAAGCCGCATGTTCGGCAGGTTTGGATAGAAAAGTCCTGACGCCCAAAAAGCAAAGAAAACCACCGCCAATAATACGAAGCCATACCTGTTGTCTGATCAAGAAGTTTGAAATAAAGGTCAACCCAAATCCGGCAATGAAACCATAGACAGCATCAGCAGTAGCAGCCCCCAGACCAGAGAACAAACCAAAGGCTCGCCCTTCGGCTAAGGTGCGTCGTATGCATAACACACCAATTGGTCCGACAGGTGCGGCAATCGAAAAACCAATGATGAGTCCCCTAAGGAAAAAACTGATGTCCATATATCTATCTCTCCTTTGGTAGGGTCAACAGAACCCTTTATTCTAAAGTCAAATATATACATGGGCGATTGCTTTCATAGTCTTCTAAGGGTTAGACAAATGGGACTTGAAAGAATCCCAAACCAAAGGGTTATTCAGCCAAGCACTCTGGTAGTCTGCAATCGTTGCTTCCGCAAATTCCATCAGCTTCTTTGGATGGGCAAAAAAATCTTGGAGACCTTGCTTACTTTCTGCTTTTCTGATAAGCAACTCTTTGACTCTTCGTTGTTTTTCTTCGTCTATTTCTAGTTGCTCAACTTCTTTTTTAAGAAGTCTATACTGTTCGTTTCCATCAAGTTCCCTTTCAACTTGTTTATTCATTTCAGCAACATGCTTCTTGTAAAGGTTTGCAACGGTGCTTTTACTTATGGAGGCTAACTTGTCTTCCTTTAACTGTCTGCTGATTCTTCTGAAACCCATGCCACTTTTTTTTTTTAGCTCTATGATTCTTTGGACGGTTTTGGACGTTTCGGACGCTTTGGACGGCATTTTTTCCCCAAAATAATATTGTTTATAAGGATATAAATGGTAAAGGGAGGATCACAACAATCTTGGAAGGGAATATTCTCTTGGAAGTCTCTTGATAGAGTTTGTTATAGGTTTTTTTGCATATTGTTCGGTGTGGTTCTGCTAGAGCTTCTGTAATTAGAATCTTTTCTGGGTCGTATCCCCAGGCTCTTATGATTTCTTTGAGCATGGATGCACGGGTCATTTTCGTTCTATGTTGGACTGAGATGTGACTTGCTGCGTACATGTTTCTTAGGAAGTCTATGCCTTTCATTTTTACGTCTTGGTAGGTGCTGATTTTGTGTCTCATCATATATTCGATATATTCTCGGGGGATGCCTAGGGCTGTGAGTTGTGTTTTGAAGTATTTTCGCAGGCTGTGAGCGCGGATGTCATAACGTTTTCGGGGTCCAGAAGGTATTAGACCTGCTTTGGTGTAAAGGCGCCGTATCACCCTGGATAGTTGATCCCTTGTTAGAGGTTTTGGTTCTCTGTGGCTTTTTGTCCTAATGAGTGGTGTTGTGTCCGTGATTATTTCTGGGGGAATTCTGCCTGATGCATGCATGCATGATACGTTTTCCCGTACTAACGATATGTAGAATAGATGATTTGCAACGAATAATTGCATTTATGTTTAGCTAAACCGTTATGCTAACAGAGTTTTCTTTAA
>Ga0114921_10001237_pt1 | contig 11623 bp, 11 predicted proteins | sample BentaG_FD_87016 | JGI IMG/M metagenome (GOLD analysis project Ga0114921, IMG submission 87016) | Deep subsurface microbial communities from South Atlantic Ocean to uncover new lineages of life (NeLLi) - Benguela_00093 metaG | ecosystem: Environmental > Aquatic > Marine > Oceanic > Sediment ...
ATCGGTGGCCTCTGATAGACAATAATAGAGAGTGGGTAACAAACCCCAGAGGGCAGTTTGCCACTACATACTCTTACGGATGTAGCATTGCTGAGGTGGAGGTAGATAAGGAGACGGGTAAGGTAAAGGTTCTGCGCATGGTAGCGGCTCATGACTGTGGATACCCGATAAATCCGATGGCTGTGGAGCAGCAACTCGAGGGAGCGGCGATGAACTCAGGCATACGCGGTGGCCTTCTTGAGAGAATACTGTGGGATGAGGGCCAGAACCTGAATGCCAATAACCTGGACTATTGGTTCCCTACAGCCCTTGACGTGCCTGATATAGAGCCTATCATCGTATCCTCAATCGATCCTTTCGGTCCGTTTGGAGCCAAGGAGGGCAGCCTGACCATCCGAATCTCCATGTACAGTGCCATAGCCTGCGCCATTCATGAGGCTACAGGAATATGGCCTACCGAAGTCCCCTTCACACCAGAAAAGATTCTGCAGGCTCTGGAGACAAAGCAGAAAAGTAAATAAACGGATGGTTTGAGAATGAAGATAAGAAAGATAGACCACATATCTCTGGCCGTGAGAAATCTGGAGAAAGCTCGTCAAGCTTACGAAGATATCCTGGGGTTAGAGCTACATAGCACATATGTTAGCGAGGAAGAAAAGATAAGAGTGGCTCGCTATCGTGTTGGCGATATGTGGCTTGAACTAATGGAACCTACTGGTGAAGGTGATGTGTCACGGTTTCTTGACAAGCGAGGTGAAGGTTTATTCGTAATCTCCTACGAAGTGCCGGATGTTGATGCCGCTCTGGCCGAGTTGAAGGACAAAGGCTATAAACCAGTAGACGACAAACCGAGGCATCTGCTTGGGAGTAGGTATGCCTTTATCAACCGCCCCAAGGAGTTATGTGGGATATTATCTGAAGTATTAGATTACAGAGAGAAGGAATAGAAGTACGTATGTCTGAGAGACCTTATCGGCTAGGATGCGATATTGGTGGTACTTTTACTGATTTTGTTCTTCTGAATAATGAAACTGGGGAAATTCAGGTTAACAAGCGCCTGACTACCCCCAAGGACCCGTCTGACGCCGTAGAAGAAGGAATAGAAGACCTTTTAGAGATGAGTCCTGGCTTTGTTGGACAACTGGATGAGGTGATACACGGCACAACCTTAGTTATCAATTCTATCATTGAAAGAAAAGGAGCCAGGACAGGATTAATCACAACCAGGGGTTTTAGAGACGTACTGGAACTGGGCCGGGAAAAGCGCTATGACACGTATGATATCTTCGCTGAGTATCCGGAACCGCTTGTCCTCAGACATCTTCGTCTGGAAGTGGATGAGAGGATTGCCAGTAATGGACGGATACTGAAAGAACTGGACCCTGAAGATGTAAAGAGGGTTTTGCATAGACTACTTGATATGGGCATTGAATCCCTAGCGGTATGTCTCATAAATTCCTTTGAGAATCCAGTTCACGAGCTGATGATAAAAGATATCGTGTTGAAAGAAGCTCCTCACCTATCTATTTCCATTTCCTACGATGTTTTGCCCCAAATAAGGGAGTACGAGAGAACAAGCACCACAGTGACTAATGCTTATGTCAAACCCCTTACTGGAAGGTATATCGCTAGGCTATCTGACCGCCTTGAGGCACTGGGTTCAACAGGGAAGCTCTTCATTATGCTCTCCAGCGGTGGTATCACCTCGGCTGACATTGCCGGGGAATATCCAGTACGGATTATCGAGTCAGGGCCCACTGCGGCCGTAATCTCCGCAGTGCACTTTGGTCACATGTTCAACATTGAAGACATCTTCTGCTTTGATATGGGAGGTACAACCGCCAAATCCTGCCTAATTCAGAAAGGTGAACCGGGAATGGTATCAACGTTTGAAGTGGGCCGTGTTCATCGTTTCAAGAGGGGCAGTGGCCTTAACATTCAGGTACCTGTTGTTGATTTGATGGAAATCGGTGCCGGCGGTGGTAGCATCGCCAGAATCAGCAAGATGGGACTCCTTCAGGTAGGCCCAGACAGTGCCGGGGCTGACCCTGGTCCGGTAGCCTATGCCTCAGGTGGAATAGAGCCGACGGTTACTGATGCAGACCTGGCATTGGGATATTTAGACCCGGACTACTTCTTGGGGGGAGCGATGAAACTTGATAAGGAGGCTGCCGTAGCTGCTATCGAAGAGAGGATTGCCAGACCGCTGGGAGTAGCCTTGACAGAAGCTGCCTGGGGCATTCACGACCTCATCAATGAGACCATGGCAGGTGCCGCCAAAACGCACATTGCGGAGAAAGGAGGCAATCCAAAGATTGTCACTATTTGTGCTTTCGGTGGGGCAGGCCCAGTTCACGCCTATGGTTTAGCCAAGAAAATAGGTGCCTCTCGAATTCTTGTTCCTCCAATAGCCGGTGTAGGGTCAGCACTGGGATTCTTTACTGCACCGCGGGCATTTGACTTGGTTCGAAGCCACAAGGTCAGTCTCAAAGAAGCTGACTTTGCTGAAATTGAGGAGTTATTTAGAGAAATGGAGAAGGAGGGGGCAGCAGTTCTTCAGAAGGCAGTGGCAACCGAGAGAATTACATATGAAAGGTCATTGGACATGCGCTTTATAGGGCAGGGAGCTGAAACCAATGTTCCCCTCCCCAGCCGTCATTTTGCCCAAATGACAAGGGAGGAGGTTCGGCATTTATTTGATGAGAAATACCAAACTCTGTACGGTCGAACTTATCCTGAGATTCTGACTGAGTTTGTGAATTTTAAGGTTAGAGCCAGCCTGCCCCAGCGCACACTGAAATTACCCAAAATAAGCAAGAGGGTAAACTCTCTCGTGGACGCTATTAAAGGGCAGCGTCTGGCTTACTCACTGATTGCCAGAGATTTCGTTCCGTGCAATGTATACGACAGGTATAGTCTATTTCCTGGCGCATCGTTCAACGGTCCAGCCATTATTGAGGAGAGAGAATCAACAGCTGTCGTTGGTGAGGATGCCTCGGTTTCCATAGATGATTATGGATTTTTGTGGATTAATTTCCAGAAGGCATGAACATGGCACAGAAATTTGACCCAATAATGCTGGAGATTCTTTGGCGCAGGCTAGTCTCCATTGTGGATGAGGCTGATGCCTCGGTAGCTAGAACAGCCTTTTCCAGCTTGCTCCGCGACGCTCATGACTATACATGCATCTTCACTGATAGGAATGGACGGTTACTAGCTCAAGGCACCTTCTGCACTCCGGGGCAAGCAGGGGCAATGACACTGGGCGTCAAGAAATGGATAAACATGCTCCCTGCAGCAAGCTACAAGCCGGGTGATGTCCTTATTACTAATGACCCCTGGCTTCTAGCTGGCCATCTTAACGATGTTTGTGTCATGAGTCCGGTCTTCTACAGGGACAAGCTGACAGGTTTTACGGCCTGCGTTTTTCATCACTCAGATGTCGGAGGACGGGTTGCATCTGATAATTATGATGTGTATGAGGATGGCTTGTTTATCCCTCCTTTAAAGCTTTATGATGCTGGCGTTCCCAATGATGCTGTCGTAAATCTCATCCGGTGGAATGTCCGTACGCCAGAGGAGGTCATCGGGGACATACGCTCGCAGATTGCCGCTAATCATGTATGTAGCCAGAAGATAATAGAGATGATGGAAGATGTTGGGCTGGAGACCTTGGATGACCTAGCTGACCAGATTACGAGTGTGACTGAGAAAAGCATGAGGGATGCGATTAACCAAATTCCGGACGGCCTTTATCAACATGAAGGGGTGATCGAAGGACCTGGAGGGAAAGAAGACGTAAAGATACAAATAGCTGTAGAAGTAAAAGGAAGCGACATACTTGTTAACCTTGATGGGTCGTCTTCTCAGGTGGATTGGGGAGGTAATGTTGTCTACAATTTCACCTATGCCTATGTGTTTATGGCGATAAAGAGTGCTTTCAATCCGGATATACCTAATAATGAGGGTTGTTTTCGGCCAATAACCTTGGAAGCACCCGAGGGTAGTGTTGTCAACTGCAAATTCCCCGCGGCGGTTGCTGCCCGAATGCAAGTTGGCCATTTTCTAACCGAGATGGTCTACAAGGCATTGGCACCAGCGGCACCGGAGAGAGTCCTGGCAGCTAGTGGTGGCACTCCGGCATGGATGAATGTGTTTTATGGCAACAAGCGTGATGGCAGTAAATTCCATACCGTGTTGATCAGGGGTGGTGGTATGGGTGCCAGTTATGTTCAGGATGGTCGCAGTTGTGTCATCTTCCCGGCCAACGGCGCTAATACACCCTGTGAGATTTTCGAAAGTGACTGCCCGCTAATCGTGGAGAAGAGGGAGCTCATTTGCGATTCAGGTGGGCCTGGCAAAATGCGAGGGGGACTGGGAAGAGAAGTGGTCTTCAGGGTACCTGGTGACGAGTACGCTCCTAGCTCACCAGTAGCCATAGGAGTTCAAGGAGGGAGGTTCCGTTATCCAGCTGACGGTCTCTTCAGCGGCAAGCCGGGTTCCAAATCCAGATTCCTAATCAATGGCGTTCCACAAGACCCTGGAGGGTTAAGCTTCGCCGAGCCCGGTGACGTAATAGCATTTTCCAATCCTGGTGGCGGAGGATATGGTAACCCCCTGGAGCGCGACCCTGAAATGGTAAAAAGGGACGTCATTAATGGGTATGTCAGTCCGGAAAGTGCCAAGGGAGATTACGGAGTTGAACTCAATACCGCACAGACACGCAAGAAATTGGACAAGGTAACATTGGGGGATAAGGCACCGAAAGTATCATGAAAGCGGGAGCTTTGTAAGGCAGCTAGACAAATGAGAAGGAAACATAAATTGCTGAGCGCTCTCTTGGATGCCACCTCAGGTTCGGAATCCGACCATTAATTTCTCAAGTAACTATGTAAGGAGTGAATTAGAGCTATGGTCAAGGCTGAAGTAATTATTGATGAAGACCTATGCCAGGGATGTGGCTACTGTGTGGAGTTTTGTTCCCGGGGAGCTCTTAAAATCAGGGGGGATAAGTTCACCTCCAAGGGATACTTGCTTCCCTCTGTTGAACCTGAGAAGTGTACCGCCTGTGGGGTCTGTGCTTGGATGTGCCCCGAGGTGGCTATTGAGGTATACAAATACAGTCCTAAGCTTGTGATATAGACTAATTTTGCGAGGGAGGAATTTGTGTTAATGAGTGAGAGGATTTTTGTTGAAGGCAATGTGGCTATTAGTTGGGGAGCAGCTACTGCTGGTTGCCAAGCTTTCTATGGCTATCCCATAACCCCCCAGAATGAAATTACCGAATGGTTCGCCCGTGAATTCCCCAAAATGGGAAGGATTTTTGTCCAATCTCAGAGTGAGCTAGGATCCATAAACATGCTGTACGGCGGTGCCGCTGCTGGAATCAGAGCAATGACGTCGACTTCAAGCCCAGGATGGTCTCTAATGCAAGAGACGGTATCAGACCTGGCAAATGCGGAGCTCCCCTGTGTCATTGTTAATGTGCAGAGAGGAGGTCCGGGTGGTGGCCCCATTCGGCATGCCCAGCAGGATTATTTACAATGTACCAAGGGGGGCGGCCATGGCGATTATAGGAACATTGTCTTGACTCCTTCCTCAGCCCAGGAATGTTGTGACCTCACCCAGCTTGCCTTCTACCTGGCTGACAAATACCGTAACCCGGTGTTGATTTTGTCAGATGCTATTATAGGGCGACTCCGAGAAACAGTTGAGCTTGAGAGAATTGAATTTGGCCCAGTTCCAGATAAGGATTGGGCAGTAGGGGGTAAGGCAAGGCACAGAGATGGGAGACGCCATCTCGTCGAGCACGCTGGCGATTTGTATGGCCGTTATCCTAGCTATCGTGCCTTACTGCAAAGGCTGCAGGAAAAGATAAAAGAGATGCAAAAAGCTGAATTGCGATATGAAGCCTATAAAATGGAGGATGCAAACTTGGTTCTGGTCGCCTATGGATACACCGCTCGAGTCGCTAAAGAAGCAATTAACATGGCACGAGCCGAGGGTATCAAGGCAGGACTAATGCGACTGATAACTGCCTGGCCGTTTCCCGATGATTTGATTAGAGAGAAAGCCAGTGAGGGCAGTAGATTCCTAGTGGTGGAAGATAGCCTGGGACAGCTGATTGAGGATGTTCGATGTGCTGTAGCGGGGCGCACTGAGGTACATTTAGTGGGCATACTTGACCGCCATATACCGACTGATGGTGGCATGATTATGCCCGATAAGGTGTTTAGCAAGATTAAGGAAATAAACGAGGCTGAATCAGGAGGGAGCAGAGGATACCATGAATGAACAACTTAAGATGGTTAGGGAAAAGGTCGCTGGAAGACCGAAATTGCTCGTGCCGCAGACAGCAGGCTTCGTTTACTGTCCTGGTTGCCAGGAACCTCTCGCTGCCCGGATCATCGCTGAGGTCCTTGAGGAGCTAGAGGTGGGTGGCAAGAGTATCGGGATCTTTGATATAGGTTGTGTTTCTTTCCTGCTCGGTGTGTTAGATATTGATGCGCTGAACACCCCCCATGGTCGTCCGCCTGATATGGCAACAGCCATCAAACGTGCCTACCCGGACAATATTGTATTCACGGTACAGGGCGATGGAGGTTTGTTGGCTATCGGCGCTGACCCTCTACTGGGGGTGTTAACTCGCTCAGAGAAGATCACAATTATCATGCTAAACAATACTGTCTATGGAACCACTGGCGGTCAGATGGCGCCTACCAGCCTGGTGGGGCAGACAACTACAACCACCCCCGAGGGAAGAGATGTGACCCGCTTTGGCTTCCCAGTCCATGCTGCCGAAATGATAGCTACCTTCAAAGGGGTTGCCTATTGCGCTCGTGGTGCCTTCAATACACCAGCCAACTATCAGCGCACTAGGAGGTACATGAAGACTGCTTTCCAGAAACAGATGGATAACATTGGCCTGAGCTTTGTTGAGATTATCTGTGCTTGCCCACCCAACTGGCATATGTCACCCCAAGACTCCCTGAAATGGATAGAGGAAAAGTTGATTCTGGAGTTTCCCTTGGGCGAATTCAAAAATGTAGATAGGCTAGAATAGCACTTCTAGAAGGAGGTTATTATATGGAGAAGAAATTGCCAGTGAGAGGTGAAGTAATAATAACTGGTCTTGGCGGGTCCGGTGTTCTTACCATGGGCACGCTACTGGCCGAGGCAGCCGTGACTAAGTACAGAAATGTAACTTGGTTTTCTTCCTATGCCATATCCAAGCGTGGCGGTCTTTGTGAATGTAGCGTTATCTTCTCCGATGACGAGATTGCTTCTCCATTATTGTCCCAAGCTGATAGGGTAATTGTTACTGAAGCAGCCCAGTTTAGAGATTTTGAGGATAGGGTGCGTCCCGGTGGAACAATGGTTGTTGAGAAGGCTGGGCTAGAGGCAAAAGCTGAAGCCGAAAACATAAGGGTAATTGAAATTCCAGCCATCGAAACAGCTATTAGCCTGAGCGGCACTAGCCGGGGCGCAAACTTAGTTCTACTGGGAGCGTTTGTCGAAGCAAGTAAAGCAATTTCCCCTGAGCTTATCGGGCAGCAGATTAAGAAGACCTTTGCCCAGAAAAAACGCGTACAGAAAGCAAATCTTGAGGCTTTTGAAAAAGGGCGCAACTTGGTACAAACCTATGTAGAGAAGACCTGACAGGTTAGCCAGCCTCGCTGAAGAAGTCTTCCGAGAGGCATTAGGACTGTCTAGACTCCTACACTGTTCGTTCACGTACAGGATACGGTAGCTGGTGACCTTTTGTATAGGATTTACTGAAAATACTTGTAATTAAACTGGTGGATTCATTACATGTCATTTGTTGAAAAGAGAATAAAGCATATTTTAAATAATTATGCAATTGAATTTGAAGAGACAACGCACGAAACGGTCTATACGTCACAACAAGCGGCTCAAGTCAGGGGTCACTCTGAAGAGGCAGGAATAAAATCAATGATTTTCAGAACTAAGGAAGGAGATTTTATTCTGGTTTTGAATCCAGGAAATAAAGAAGTCGATACCAAAAAGATTGCCCGTATGGAAAATACTAAATCTTTATTTCTGGCCAAACCAAATGAGGTAGAAAGAGTTGCTGGTATCCCAATTGGTTGTGTCCCTCCATTTGGTCATAAAACAAAACTCAAAACTTACCTTAACGAAGAGCTTTTAAAACGTGAGTATCTATATTTCAATCCAGGTTCTCATACAAGAACAATAAGGATTAAATCCGAAGACTTACTCAAATTAATGAGTAATCCAATAAGTTTTAAATAGGTTAGTGGGTACTCAGTTTGACGTTAGCCCATCCTCTGCAGCACTACCTCCCTACAAAGTCCTAACTGCATTCCGCCTCAGCTCCCTGCTGGCAAACATCATATCAGTTGTTAAGGTGCTACGGCTTATCTAAAACGTTCCTTTTTACCAGTCACAATTTGACGGAGTGTTACTTCATTCTCTCGCCAACACCACTTCCCTCCCCAAAGCTACAGCTATATTCCGCACGCCCAGGGGTTCACCTTCCATCCCATATTCTGGTGAGCCTTGACAGAAAGAGAGCAATTACTTAAAATGCCCATTACTGAGTTGTGCCAATATTGCTGAGGATACGCGATATTCAGCAGACTGGAATCCTATCACAACAATTTAGATGGAAGGTAAAGGAGGCGATAACAGGATGAATGTTGCTCGCTCAAACTCGCCGTGGGTGGCTCACCACGTACCAGATAAAGCCTATAATGGCTACACCCTGTTTACCCCAAAGGGAGGGTCAGTGGCTTGGTTAATAGATATGGAAGGTCGCTTCGTCCACTACTGGGAGATGCCACGCCGTCCTGGAGACTATGGTGTGTTACTGCCCAATGGGAATCTGCTCTATGCTGGGAAAATCATACCTGGGCCACTGGATAAGTTTGGTGGCTTTGGTGGGGTGCTACTGGAAGTGGATTGGGATGGTGATATAGTCTGGAAGTACGAGGATGCATATATGCACCACGATTTTTGCCGCATGGATAATGGAAATACTATGGTTCTCAGGTGGGTTCAAACACCTGGCGAGATTGCTGCCAAAGTCCGTGGTGGTGTCCCCGGAACTGAGCATGAGAGGGTAATGTGGACTGATTCCTTCCAGGAGGTTACCCCTGCCGGTGAAGTGGTCTGGGAATGGTTAGGCTATGAGCATCTTGACCCTGAGGTTGATGTCATCTGCCCACTGTGTCCCCGCGGTGAGTGGACTCATGGCAATGCTTGCTTTGTCCTACCTGATGGGAATATTTTAACCACCTTCCGCAAGACTGATACCCTCGCTATTATTGACAAAAGCACCGGTGATATCAAGTGGCGATGGGGTCCAGGGGCATTAGCACACCCGCACAACCCGACCCTGCTGGACAACGGAAATATCCTGGTCTTTGACAACGGTGCCCATCGGAGAATACGGACCAGCAATTACTCCCGGGTAGTGGAGGTAAATCCAAACACGGGGAGGATTGAGTGGGAATATCAAGCAGACCCGCCACATCATTTCTATGCATCCGCCATCTCTGGTTGCCAGCGGTTACCTAACGGGAATACCCTTATCTGCGAGGGAATGACGGGCCGGCTCTTTGAGGTTACTCCAGAGAAAGAAGTGGTCTGGGAATTCGTGAACCCTCTTTACTTCAAGGACAAGATGCCACAACTTGGCTGGAATAACTTGGTCTTCCGAGCCTACCGCTATGGTCCTGACTATGAGGGTCTTAAAGGAAAGACCCTCAATCCTGGCAGGTTTGAGTTGACATTGCGAGAGAAGCCCTTCTGGAAGGAGGAAGCTGAAGAGCAGCGCCGCCGCCGCCTTGGTTACTAGAATTAATGTATACCAAGGTATATAATTAAGGTATATAATTAAGGTATATAATTGACAATTACCCGCAAGAGTGCTTAAATTTGCTTGAAAGGAGATGATAGATGAGGTAGCATTAATTGAATCCAGGCAAACTAAAATCTTATGAAGGAGGATTTTTCCAACAATGAAAAGGATAATAATAGTAATTGGCAGCCTCTGTTTAGCACTGGCGCTGGTAGCCCTGTCTGTTGTGTCTTGTGCTGAACCAACACCAACCGGCGGCATCTTAAGAATAGCTAAGGCTTATGAGCCAGCAACTCTAGGGGATCCAATAACGAATATACCAGGTGGTCTGCAGGTTGCTGCTCCCTGCATTGAGACTCTCCTCCGTCTTGATGAGGGAGGTAATCCGGTGCCATGGCTGGCTACTGCTTGGGAAGTTGACGCAGATGCCTTAACTATCACCCTTACCTTGAGGAAAGGGGTCAAGTTCCACGACGGGACAGACTTTAACGCTGAGGCGGTGAAATACAACATAGAGCGCTATGCGCGTTCTGACCACCCTATCTTACACGCAGTGGAGTCGGTGGATGTTGTTGATGATTATACTGCTCGGTTTAATCTTTCCGAATTCGATAGTGAGATCATAGGTAATTTATCGTATTTTTCTGGCATGCAGCCATCACCAACAGCATTCGAAACGAAGGGTGTCGAATGGTGTAATACCAACCCTGTAGGAACTGGCCCATTTAAATTTGTCAGTTGGGAGCGCGATGTCTCTATCTAATATGAGAGGTTTGACGACTACTGGGGGGGCAAGCCCTATCTTGACGGAATAGAATGGGTTATCATCGCTGACCCAATGACACAGCTAGCTGCTTTTAAAGCGGAAGAGGTAGACGCCGTTGTTGGGCTAGACCCCAAAAACGCTAAATCGCTAGAGGCAGAGGGTAAGTATACTATTGTCTCGCGCGGCACAGGAGGAGCCAACGCAATAGCTGGTGATGCTGCTCACCCGGATTCTATCTATGCTGATATAAGGGTGCGGCAGGCAGTCTCGCACGCCATTGACTGGAAGGCGATTTGTGACAGTGTTGGCTATGGCTATTGGCAACCGACCAACCAGCAGTGTGGTCCCGGGGTGTGGGGTTACAATCCGGATCTAAAGGGCTACCCCTACAATCCCGACAGGGCAAGGGAGCTGCTGGCAGAAGCAGGCTACCCTGACGGCTTCAAGACTAAAATCATATGTATGAACACCCCTAAGGCAAACGTAGACGCACTTACCGCTGTACAGGGCTACCTTAGCGAAGTAGGCATCGATGCTGAACTTGACATTGCCGAGAGGGGCCGGTTCTATCAGATTATTGTTGGCGGCGGCTGGGAAGACAGCATGGTGTTTGTCCAAGGAGGAGCGGGAGTAAAGGCCGCTTTTGGGCTGAGGTTAGCTATGTCAAGTAAGAGCATTGCATTCGGTAGCATGCTTCACGTGCCTGAAGTAGATGAGGTAATTTACGAAGCATGTGTGACGGCTGATTTTGAGACCAAGAAAGCCCTGGTCCACGAAGCACTTAGGATGATAACTGACGACTACTGTGTTACGACGGTAGGTTGGTCAGCCACTTACATTGCTGCCAAGCATCCATACGTTCACGATGATGGCCTTGGTATGTCTGCTGAAACATATTCGTTTACACCCGAAGATGCCTGGATAGAGAAATGATGTAAACTAGTAGTGGAATCCAGTAACATTAGTTGGGGCCGGCATGCTGGCCCCGACTAATGCTCTATTGCCTAAATTAA
>Ga0114921_10001238_pt1 | contig 11623 bp, 10 predicted proteins | sample BentaG_FD_87016 | JGI IMG/M metagenome (GOLD analysis project Ga0114921, IMG submission 87016) | Deep subsurface microbial communities from South Atlantic Ocean to uncover new lineages of life (NeLLi) - Benguela_00093 metaG | ecosystem: Environmental > Aquatic > Marine > Oceanic > Sediment ...
ATGGAAAATGCATTCTCAAAAAATACCCCTCTCTTCTTTAGTTTTTTCAAATTAGGTAGACATTCAAGGTTATCAATAAACAAGTTGAAATTAAAAGCATCTAATGTTACAAGAATAACATTTGTAGAATTCTCTTCGTAATTCCTTTTTGATGAGCAGGTGCTCGAGATAATTTCCTTGTTTTTTATGATTTTATCCACTTCCTTTCATTTTTTGGTTTCAATTTGCCGTGGGCGAGCAAGACATCCTCGAGTCAATAAGACCACCACTCCTTACACGTTTACTGTGCGTGTATACATCAGATTGTCGAATGGCAAGCCCTCGCCATTCTAAGATGCCAATAATTTTTCATACATTGACATTGTCTTTTTTGCGATTCTGTCCCAAGAATAATTTTTGACTTTTTCCCTCGCATTATGTCCTAATCTAGATCTAACAGCGTCATTATCAAGCAAGAATAATAACGAAGAAGACAATTCGGCAACATCACCAGGAGTAATCAGAATACCTTCAGAAGGACCGACTAAATCGGGGATTCCTCCAACTCGAGAAGCAACTATTGGTAAATTTGCAGCCATCGCCTCCAGCAACACTAATGGAAGCGATTCCATAAGAGAAGGAAGAACAAATATACTTGCGCGACGATATAGCGCAAGCAAATCATCAGATTCGTGTGGAATGTAACCCATTAATATGAAGTTCTTTTCTACATTCACTTTTTTGACCAAACGACGAAGTTCCACGGCGTATGCCTCAGGACAATTTCCTACTAGCAAGAATTTCACTTTGGGCCGCTTAGAAACTACATGTGCAGCAGCTCTTATCAAAAACTCGATTCCCTTGTTTTCTCTTATCCTTGTTACGCACAAAATGAATTGGGTATCAGGACTACGTATCTGTTGTAGGGGCTGCTTGTCCTGTACAGGAGTCAGATATTTTGAAAGGTCTATACCGTTTGGTATAACTGAAACCTTGTCATGAGAAATCTTAAGATAGCTCATAGGTCCAAGGTCATTTTTGGATAATGCCACTATGTGATCAGCTTTTCCAAGCGCTAATCTTAAAAGTAGTTCATTGATCCATTTCGAAAACCTCTGTTTTCTAAAAAGGTCAATTTGGGCATGCAGGCCATGAACTGTAAGAACTGTTTTGCTTCTAGAAAAAGTCGAGGCATAGGAGGTCATAATGGCTTGTAAAACTTCGTTCGCCCCTTGAAAATGGATTATGTCGGGCTTCTCGCGTAACACCATTTTAATTGCTGACGGGGAAACTATGATCTTGTAAAGTGGTTGAGACCCTTTTGTTTTTCCAAGAAAAACCACTGGAAATCGATAAACCGGGATTTCATCTATTTTTTCATAACTCGGGAGACCCGCTGAACAGTAGCCGTTTTTTAACTGATCGAGTGGGTTCACGTCAAAAGTAACTATTTTTACGTCGACCTCTAGTTGTGCCAAATTCTTTGCCAAATGATGCGTTGCAAGTTGAGTACCTCCTACGGAAGGGTAAAAGTAGTTGACGCATTGCAAAACACGCATAACAAAGGCCTCATACGCACCCGCGCGGATAAAGAACATCTTTGTAGACCTGTAAGGTCTCGGCAGCCGTTTTCTCCCATGAAAACAATCGGGCAGTACTTAATGTCTTTTCGACTACAGAATCATAGTCTTTCTCCAGTTCTCTTATCTTGGTTACACATTCAGTGGGTGTTTGAACCCTGTATCCACATCCGTTTTCAATCATTTTCCGTATCGGCATCGAGTACGCTATTACAGGAGTGCCTTGAGAGATGGATTCTAAGTATGTAATAGGACAGTTTTCCCATTTGGAAAATGAGATAAAATACTTCGCCTTTTCGTATGTTGCGGTCAGCTCATCATCTGGAATATCAATTAGAAATTCGGCGTTTCCGGGCTTTAGTCTCTGGAGCTCATGATAATACGGATAATCATCAACATGGCCGATTACTTTGAATTGCAAATCGGGCATCAGCATAGCCACTTCAAAAATCTTTTCGATTCTTTTTCGTCTCTCAACTCTTCCAACAAACAAAATCATGTTTTCTTTATTCTTGATCAAATCGTCTGTCACACCTCTGTAGGTTTCAAAACTACTTGCAAGATACACAACGTATGTTTTTGTTCTGTTGAGTTTGAATTCTGTGACGAAGAATTCTCTCTGGTCATCAGAGACATAGATTATGGCATCGACGTTTTTTTGCACATATTCTTGAATATGACAACGAAGCGGTTTCAACACAAGTCTTCCTGTAAATCCGTTGTATATCTCTTCCCGCTTGGCTATTCCATGGGAAGTTTTGATTATTTTTACTCTTTTTACTCTTTTCTTTAGACTTCTGAGTATGCCATAGAGTGAGTAGTCAATTTGGAGGAAATGAATCAAATCATATTTGTCGTAGTCTATTTCCTTCGGAAATTTCAGAATTAGGTTTAACCTTTTCATGTATTTTCCTGGAAGGTCATAAAAGCGTTTTAGGTTGATGAAGTCAAAATCCAGTTCTTGGCTCTTCCTAAGATTTCGAATTAGATTGGTAGTGTATCTTGATGTCCCACCAGGGCTCAAAGTCTTTCCTATTATCAAAATCTTCATTTGAACCATGCTCTTACGCGTGTGCAAAATTATGGACGCACGGAGTTAATCTATCGAACGAAACATTAACAAGCCCGCATCTAAGCCTCAGGTCTCTTGACACACGATGTGACTGATCGTAGTTTTCCCGATCGCTCTTTTTCTATCCTTTCCACCACCGAAGGCACAATCATCATGTCTTCCCCAACCACTTTTCTTACTTCCGTGATTATCTGGTCGATCGTTCTATCAGAGAATTTCTCATCTTTGACTATGTATATTTTTAGTTTGGTCAGGCTTTCCTGAACAAACTTATATTGTGCTATTCCTGGTATCGACCTCACAAGATTGATAATGATCGGGGAAAATATCACTCTTCCGCTTGGACAGATTATGAAGTCGTCCTGTCGGCCCAGGATCTTATCGGCCAGTGGGAATCCTCGACCACATGGACACTCCTCATTGGATGGAACTCCAATATCTCCTAGTTCATACCTAATTAACGGCATAGCGTAATTGTAAAGACAGGTGACTATGATCTTCCCCTCTTCACCGGGAGAGACTGTCTCGTTACCTTCGACAAACTCTATAATCGCGCTGTCGATGTCCATGTGATAACCTACATGTTCCTCGCACTCCCAAGCTAATCGTTCCACTTCGACGCAACCGTAAAGATCGAAAATTTCGGTGTTCAAGACGTTTTCTATAAACTTTCTCTCTTCGTCACCTAAAACTTCTGCAGTGCTAAAAACAAGTCTTGGAGAGAATTGTTTCGCTCCCCTCTTCTGAATCTCCTTGGCCAAAAGAAACAGGTAGGAAGAGTATCCGAAAATGGCTTCTGGATTGTAATCTACAATTCTTGACAGCTGTTCTTCGACTGGTTCAGCAGCAGAGAAATATTTCCTGCGTAAAACGCCGAGTTTCTGGAACCATTGCGACTTCTTTGGGAAGTGCCTAGCATCTCCCACCATCATCATCTTATCTCTTAATTTCAAACCGCACTCGAAGAAGGCTCGCCCAAAGAGGGCTGCCCTGTAATCGTTTCCCTTTGGGTCAATAAGCACCTTTAAGGGAATGCCTGTTGATCCAGATGTGGAATAGCTTTTACATTTATCTAGATTGATGTTTCTTGCGGTTATCTTTCTCGGGAAGTTCTTGCGTACTTCTTCTTTGGTTATTATAGGAAGCTTTTGCAGGTCTCCTACGTTTTTGATGTCTTCTGGCTTCAAGCCGAGAGAGTTGAATTTCTTATGATAATATTCCACGTTTTCGTAGGCATGATTAACAATCATCCTTAGCTTCCTTTCTTGAATTTTGAGTAGCTGCTCGGCCTTCAGCCAAACATTTCTTCTTAGCTTGTCAAGATACCAAAGCTTTCTAAAATCCGACATGCTAATCCCACTATTCTAGCTCAACGCGGCTTCATACAACTTCAGGGTTTGGTCTACAATGCGTTCCCATGTAAATTTTGTGCGTGCCAGATTCCTAGCTCTGCTTCCAAGCTTCTCCGACAGAGTCTTGTCAGCTAGCAATTCAATGAGTGCATTTGCTAATTCTGCAGGGTTAGCTGGTTCTACAAGTACTGCTGTTTTATAGTTTTCAAGTATCTCAGGGGCTACTCCCACTCTCGTAATGACGATAGGGTTCCGCATGGCCATTGCTTCTAGCATTGCATTTGGAAAAGATTCGCTGAGTGAAGGTAGGACGAATACGTCTGCAATGGAGTATAGCTCCGGCATTTCTTCATGTCTGATTTTTCCGAGAAAAACAACATGAGATTTGAGCCCTAGTGTCCCGGCTTCTCTTCTCAGCAATTCTTCTTGGGGCCCGTCTCCTGCTATCAGCAAAACAACGTTAGGTACTTTTTTTATGACCGCCTGAATTGCGCGTAGTAAATATAGAACTCCTTTTTGTGCAGTCAGACGCCCCGAAAAGAAGATCACTTTTCGGTCTTCAAGTCCAATTTTTCTTCTAATTTCTTTGGTTCGAATTTGATCTGGATCAAATACTCTTGTATCGATCGCGTTTGGGATAATTTGGACCTTGTCCGGGGCAATTTTGAAGTTTTGAATTACAAATTCCTTGTTGAACCTGGTTTGCACTATCATGTATTTTGCATGCTGAAAGACGTTTCTTTCGACCAGTTTTTGATAAACATTAGCCAATCCTCTCCAGAATCCAGTTAGTGACGTGTTCAAAAGGCGAATTGATATAACATATGGGAATTTTCTTCTGGACAGCAACTTGTAGAGAGCCACGCTTTCTGCAAAGAGTTTCCTTGGTGTGTGTGCATGAACGAGCTCAAACGGTGTTTTTTTCATAGCGCTTAAGATTGACGGACAAAACAACAGATCACCCCAAGATCTTTCGATCTTCAGCACTACTGGAAGTCGCCACACACCGTCTTTCAATCCAGATGCTAAGACACCTGCAGTTATCACTCTTACCTCATGGTTCATAGATCGTAGCCTTGTAACCATCTGATAGACAGAGTTTTCTACACCTCCAAGCATCGGTGGGTATCCCGAAGTAACTTGAAGTATCTTCATTTCTTCGCTACTTCCAGAGTTGTCGTGTTTACCTAAAACGCGCGCGATGCTCCAATTTGAAAAGATCTCATAATACCCAAAAGCCACTCATCGCTGTTCATTTAGTTGTTCAAAAACCGTTGTAGATATCCAATGTTTTCTCGGCCATAATTTTGGCTGAAAATCCAGTTAAAATGGTGTTTCTTGCTCTTGCACCAATTTTCCGCAAAAGATGCGCATCTCCCAGTAGATTGCCAACTGTCTCCGCTAGAGAATGGCTATCTCTCGGTGGTATTAGAAACCCATTTTCTCCGGATCGAATTACTTCAGGAATGCCACAGACTCTTGTTGCGACTACTGCGTTCTCACATGCCATACTCTCCAGAAGACGCAATGGAAAACTCTCATAGAGTGTTGGCATGACGTATACGGATGCCAAAGAATAGACTTTGGGCATATCTTGACGGGGTAGATATCCCAGGAAGCAACAATTCTCTCTTCGCGTTTTTTGTTTGAGTGTTTTGAAGTAATGTAGATAATCCCCTCCACCGGTAAAAACGAATAGTACATCTGGATGATCTTTTACAACCCGTGGAATTGCCTGAACAAGGTTGTGGATTCCTTTCGAGGCAACGAATCTTCCGGTAAAGAGAACTATAGGTCTGTTTGTTGCTTTTAGTTTGGCGATCTTTCCATTTCCATAGTCATTTGTTGAATGGAAAAATGTTGTATCCACTCCATTATGGACAACTGAAATATCTTCCTCTGCTATGAAGGGGAAGCAGGTCTTCAATTCATTCATTATAAAATTAGATGTGGCGATCAGTTTTGAATAATGTGAAAGGCAGACGTATTCAGCTAGTCTTAGTGGCAAATTCAAAAATAGATTTGCAAAGTCCGTTTGTTCCAGTTTCGAAATTTCCGTTTGTCCAATTTTGACTCCTCTATGTTGTCCCTCTATAGTAGTGTGAATAGTTGACACGACAGGTATTCGAAGACGTTTTGTGACTGTTATTAATAGTTCGGACATTAGTGGAAAATTGACATGTAGAAGATCGAAGTTTGATTGTCTATGAAGCTCAGGAATTACCCTCAGACAAGTTGCCTGAAATTTGGCATGGTCCCATAGAGTTTTTGTGGATCTGCATACGGGGTAAATTTTGACATTTTTTCCTGTTTCTTTCAGAAGCAATCTCATTTCATTCTCTGGATCAACTCCAGGTAATTCTCTTTTTGTTGTTAATACATGTAGCTCTATGTCGTTTGGCATGTTCTTTAGTAGACCAATTGTGTAAGTAGCGATTCCACTCCACACGGGAACTAAATCTGGAGCTAATATGCATACTTGCTCGGGCACTTCAAGATACACCTCAACGATACGACATAAACCTAGTTCACATCTGACCCAACTTGCCGAACGATGCAATGCGCTTTCTACTAATACTCTTGTGCGCGGGCCTGAAACAGTTTCTCCTCTACATTAATCACCTAAATCTACCGAAAAATAGTTTAAGCAGACAAATGAAACCATCTATGAAGCGAATTTTCGATCTTCCATGTTTGCGTCGCGTATATGAGATCGGAATCTCTTGAAGTTTCCAACCCTGCTTCAGAAGTTTTCCAGTTATCTCAACTTCTATCTCAAAACCATTTGCAGACAAGTCCATGGATTCTATGGCTTCTCGAGAGAAAGCCTTGCAACCTGTCATAACATCCGTAATTTTTGCATTGTAGAGTAAACCCGCAACTAGTGATAGAATTTTGTTCCCGAAACTATGTGAAATACTCATGTCATGATTGATACTTAAGAAACGGGATCCAAAAACTATGTCGGCTTGTTTTTCCACGATGGGAAATACGATTTTTGGTATTTCTTCTGGCGCATACTCGCCGTCTGCATCTTGTATCACGACAATCTGACCTCGGCTTTTTGATAGACCGGTAGCTATGGCTTTTCCTTTTCCCAAGTTTTTGAGGTGACGGATCATAGTAAGCGAAGGAAAAGTTCTGATAACCTCTATTGTTTTGTCGAAAGAGCCGTCATCTATCACTACTATTTCTAGAGACATTTCCTTTTGTAAAAAAGTCAGTTTTTTCAATACTTCTCCAATGGCCATTTCTTCGTTATAAACAGGCACGATTACGCTGATTAGAGGAGCATTTCCAATTTCATCTATAACTTTGTTCAAAGAAGTTCTCCTCGATCATTGCATGTATTTTGAGTCTAGTTGACGAAACCATTCAATCGTTCTGACTAATCCTTCATCAAGGCCTATTCGGGGTGCCCAATCTAAAAGGTGCTTTGCTTTGCTGATGTCTGGGCACCTCCTTTCCGGGTCATCTTCTGGAGACGGATGAAAAGTTATTCTGGATTTACTATCCATGATTTCCCGAATCTTTTTTGCTAGCTCAAGAATCGTTGTTTCTAGTGGACTTCCTATGTTTATCACCTCTCCCTTCATTTTGTTGCCGAGGAGCGTGAGTACGATCCCACGTACAGTGTCTGTGATGTAGCAAAAAGACCTAGTTTGGCCCCCATCGCCAAAAACGGTGATATCTTCATCTTTAAGTGCTTGACGTATGAAACGTGACAGCGCTCTCGCATAAACTCCATCTGCCCTAAGCCTTGGTCCATAAGTGTTATGTAATCTGACAATTCTGGTGTCCAATCCGTGTCTCCTGTGATATGCCATGAATAAGGCTTCGGCAAACCTTTTTCCTTCATCATAGCAGGATCGGATGCCTATAGGATTTACACTACCCCAATAAGTTTCCGGCGTTGGAATAACATCTGCATGACCATAAACCTCAGACGAAGAAGCAAACAATATCTTCGAATCATGCTTTCTAGCCAAGTCTAACATCCTATAGCTTCCATTCGAATTAGTAAGCAGGGTCTCTATTGGATGAATTTGATAGTCCTCTGGCGAAGCCCTACTTGCAAAATGAAGAATATGGTCATATCTTTCTTCGCCTTTAAAGGTGGAAATATCCCTCTTAAGCAATTTGAAGTTCTTTCGCCCCTCAAGATGATTGATATTCTCGGTGAGTCCTGTGGAAAAGTTATCCAGACATGTGACCATTGCACCCACCTCAACGAGCACATTACATAGGTAGCTTCCAATAAAGCCGGCACCGCCAGTTACTAGCACTCTTTTATCTCTAAGAGCACCAAGCCTAGTTTCATTTGCAATTCGCTGAAGATCTTCCGAAATTATCTCATCAATCACACTTTCACAGCCTTGGGGAAACCGACTGCGCGGTAAATAAAACCAGACCCCAGTTCGCTCGGATCTAACACTCGTCTTCCATCAATTATGACCCTACTTCGCATATGATTGTATAACCTAAGATCTGCAAACTGAGGCCACTCTGTAACTATCACACAAGCATCAGCCACAGTCAAAACTTCTTCAGCCTTGTCCTTATAAACAATCTTATCTTCGAAAATCCTCTTCGCGTTACCCAAAGCTTTAGGATCGTAGGCAAAAACTTCAGCTCCCTTGCTTAGAAAAGCATTTATCACTTTGATTGAAACCGCCTCACGCATGTCGTCAGTGCCAGGTTTAAACGCTAGCCCTAAGATTCCAATTCTCTTGCCTTTGAGTTGACCAAGAACCTCCTTAGTCAACTCGACTATCTTATAGGGTTGGGCATCATTAACTTGCAGTGTGGCTTCAAGCATCCTCGGCTTGATCCCCATTTCCTTAGATTTGGCCAAGAGAGCTTTAACGTCCTTGGGAAAACACGATCCACCGAATCCTGCTCCTGCATTCAGAAACTTATCTTCACCAATTCTAGCATCCATCTCCATACCCCTTTTCACATCAAGATAGTCAACGCCAAGTTTTTGGCAAATGTTTGCGATTTCGTTGGCAAAAGAAACGTCCTTCGCTAGATAAGAGTTTCGCGCATACTTGATCATTTCAGCAGTCTTTATGTTAGTCCTCAAGATTTCTGCGTCAAATTCTTTGTAAATATTGAAGAGAACATCCCCCGACTTTTCGTCCAATTCACCTATCACGATTCCTGTATCCTTTGGAAAGAGAAAATCGGTGAGGGCTCTTCCTTCCCTTAAAAATTCTGGGTTCATGCAAACGCCAAATTCAACCCCAGCTTTCTTATGGGAAAACTTCTCTATCGTTGGCACAACTAGGTTTTCGGTGGTTCCAGGTAAAACTGTACTCTTCACGACAATTACTTTGTATGTATCAACTTCTCTGAGTGCCAAGCCAATCTCTTTAGATACGGCTTCTATTTGTGACAAATCAATGCTTCCGTCTGCTCGGCTCGGGGTACCAACACAAATAAAATTCACCTCGGAGTTCCGTATCGCACTCTCCAAGTTCGTTGAAGGAATGAAAATGTCCTTGCCCAAAACATCCTTCAGCAATTCTTCCAATGATTCTTCATGGATTATCGGAGTTGCACTTAGTAACTGTCGAATCTTCTCTTCATTTCTCCCCACACAATAAACTGTGTGGCCTCTTGCAGCTAAACAAGCTGCTGTAGTCAGACCTACGTATCCTGTTCCACCGACAACCGTGATTCTCATGACCTATTCCTCAGAATTCAACCATTTATTTACGTCTCTTTCTATAAGGCACTTATTCGCCTTCCTGTATTCCTCTGGAATTCCCACATCCCAATATTCACGCACAAACAGGTTGCCATTCTTACTTTTCGCATGCACGACTGCAATAATCTTTTCTCCGTTCTCAATAGCCAACTCCATAGCGTCGGTAATCTGAATTTCATTCTTGGTGCCAGGCTTTGTTTTTTTTATGTACGAAAATATTGAAGGACTAAAAGCGTAGTATCCAGTCAAAACATAATGGTAGCCATTTGCCTTTAACGATCGGGCTACACGCGCATCTGGCTTTTCAACCATACGATCAAGCTCACCAAACATCACGCCATTTTCTTCTCGAAAGTTTCTGAACTTCACTAAGCCAAATCTTCTCGGATCAGCGTTCGTTGGATGCACAAGAACTGTCGCAATCGAACCATTGTTCTTGTGCACATCTATTAATGGCTTCAAACAGTCTAGAGGATTGCTATCAGAAAAATCACAAATTATTGTATCTCCGCAAGCGACAGCAAAATCTTCGTTATCTGTCCAATCTCTAGCAGCAAGAATCGCTGCGCCCAAACCTGAATTGAGATCCTCGGCCCGTTCTTGAACAGCATAGCAAAGTTCCATGCCGAATTTTCGGCCACTTTGCAAACCGTCGATAATGCCATGTTTTGTTTGGGGAGCAATAACTATCAAAACACTCCTAATTTTCGCAAGTCTAAGGCTCTCCAAAGGAAACCTAATCGTGGGAACATTACCTATTGGAAGCAACTCCTTGGGAAAGGCTCCATAAGTTACCCTTCTCATTCTGGAACCTTCACCAGCAGCCAGTATAACACCTTTCATTTTATCTCTCAAACCAACAGTTTATTACTGAAGTACATGTAGCACCCCAAACACTGAACAAGGAATACCATCTTGATCACACGTAATTCCTACGATTAAAGGAAAACTTATCAGTTTTTCCCCCATCTTCTCCATGAAATCGCTAACCAGTACTCTGTATATCTGATTGCTTTGAATAAGATAAATCATTAAGGAATATTGTTCTATAATTGTAACGTGGTTGTTCTATAGTTATAATTCAATAACTCAATTGTCCACAACAAATCAAAAGCCACCCTAAAAGCTGCTTATTAAACCGCTATATTCAGCCATATGGCAACGAACTGGTTGTGATACCGAAAACTCGAACTAGCATCATCATACATCCAAAGCTCAAAAAAAAGCTGATAAAAAAACCCCACGTTTTCCGAATTCCACATGGACGAATAATCAACCATAAAAACTGTGCCATTAATCGATATCTTCTTCACAGTAGAAGAATTCCCGTCACGTGAAGCTTCCAAAAACGAGAAAAGCACAGAGGCCTCCCATGTCTCACCGTCCGCAACAACAGCACGAAACTCATACAAAGGAACAAGAGGACTCGGTGTAGAAGTCGTTGAATTGGGAACCGCCTGCGTCTGATTTCGAACCTTAACATAAACCACATAATAGGCTAAACGCCCCATGTGATTGCCGACCGCAACAAAAACCTGCTTCTCCTCCCCAATTGCAGCATTGAAAGGATAATCCTCAGCCATATGATTTGGACCCAACAACCAAAGCTCAGAAAAACGTTCCCCACTCCCAGAAAAAGGAATAATCAAACTGAGAACAGGCGAAGCCGCAACAAGCATCAAAACCAAACCAGTCGTAGTAAACATAGTGCGATAATCCTTAAGATTCACCTGAAAACACCTCCGGCTTCATCTTCAAAACCCGCCGATAATAACGCCTCTTAAAAACCCGCCAACCCCAAAAACTGCCCAAACCAACAACTACCATGCTAACCAACGACCCGGTCATCTTTAACCCCATATCGAAATACCGTGCTACATAAGCTTGAACCCCCAATTCTCCCGCTTCACCCTTCACTTCCTCACTA
>Ga0114921_10001239_pt1 | contig 11621 bp, 6 predicted proteins | sample BentaG_FD_87016 | JGI IMG/M metagenome (GOLD analysis project Ga0114921, IMG submission 87016) | Deep subsurface microbial communities from South Atlantic Ocean to uncover new lineages of life (NeLLi) - Benguela_00093 metaG | ecosystem: Environmental > Aquatic > Marine > Oceanic > Sediment ...
CTAATGTTTTGAATACCAGGAACTTAAATGAAATATAAAATTGCATGTTGCAAATATTTTGCAATTTGCTAAAAATTTAGACAAAAAAATTATACAATAATCTAATATTTTCTATTTACAATTGTATTTATAAGCTTTAGGTATTTAATATTGTTAATTTTTAAGAATATCGAAAGATATTATTTTAGATTTAGAAATAATTGTATAATATTAATTGGACATGTAAAGTCGATTTATCTGTGTGAGTATAAGTAATTTTTAATCTCTGACGGTTTCAATCAAAATCTCATTTTTTATCAATTTTATTATATTTGCTCCAGAAGATGGAGCTCCTTTGAACAGACCATCGAGAAAGAATAAAAATGCGGTATTAGTGAATCCTTTTTCAGCGAAGTATGCTCCTGCATCATTCAGGAGGTTCTTATCGTCCTGAATTAATAAGCCTTCAGCAAGAAAGTTTTCTGCTTCATCTATCTTTCCCATTTGTAAGTGAGAATAATATAGACTATGGTATATACCAGGATAATCAGGTTCTTTTTTTAGTATCTCCTTTTCGATATTAACTGATTGCTCGTAATATTTGATTTCATCGTAGGCAGAAGCAACAGTAATTTTATGGGAATTTAGCCAGGAAACATTACTTGCTTCTTTTAAAATAGATAATGAGAGTGTGGTTTCCCCTCTCTTATATAGATAAACAGCATAACGAGTTATTGATTTAATATAAAATTCGTCCTCAAGTATATCCTTCCTGCCCTGCCTTATTCTGAAATTCCAGGGTTTTAACTCGTGTGCCTCTTTTGAAAATAGCATTCTGTCGTATATACTGAATTCTTCATTCCAGTAAGTAGAGTAATCCGGGGTATCTTCTATATGTATCCTGAGACCAGGTGTATTAACTTTTACTTTAATCCTTTCTGTTAATACCTCAGTATAGAGAAGCGGGAAGGTTAAAGCATCACCCCTGGATAGTATAACAGGACGCCAGCTTCTTTTATCAATTTCAGTTTGTTCCAATATAGTTTTAATATAGTCGAAAGAAGTCCAACTCCTTTGGAATAATCTTTCCTGGTAACCAAGAATAAAGAAGACAGTTAAGATAAATGTTCCCACGATTGGCAGGAATTTCATTTTTATCCTTTTTAGTGCAAATGTAGATAGAATTAGAATCAATATGAGTTGAGGTAAAAAGAATACTCTGTTTGCTTCAAGGTTCAATTCGTTCGGCTTAAAATGCAGAAATAGAGCAAGAGGTAAAGAATAGGCTAAAAGTAATAAAAGATACTCCTTTTTTACATTTTTGATGGCAAATGGAAGAAGTAATAGCAAAAAGTTAGTATCCCTAAGAGTGATTTTAAGCCAGATTAAGAATTCCTTATAGATAATTAAAAATGTGAATGGAACTTTAACCTCTCTATAGTATTCAAATCTTAAAATATGAGAAATAACTCCCCTTAAAGTTTCAGGATTACCCCAGTCTATCAGTGGATTGGAAATGGAACGTATCGGTAAATAAAGAATAACTGAAATACCAACAAATGAATAGATAATAAGACGATAGTCTCTCTTTAGTATTTTATAGAGTGAATAAACTCCAATAATCCAAAGCATTGGATGTATAAGGAAGGAAATGCCCACAACATATGAGAGTAATAGGTAGTTATCCCTTTTAAGCAAAAGTAGCTCTAAAAGGAAGAAGAAAGATGTTATGGTGTATACCTCGGTAATTGTTGCAAACTGCAAAAATAAAGGATGAATAGATAAAAGAATTGAGGGGATGAAAGCAATTTGAGGCTTGATGCCAAAGTCAAGTAATATCTGGAATACAAGTAAAAGAGAAAGAATAGCAAAAATAGATGAAAGAATGTTCATTCCCAGAGCAGGATTTTCTGGAAATATCATTGAGAACAATCTTCCTAATATCATATAAAATGGATACCCTGGTGGGTGTGGAATACCAAGGATATGTGCAGATGCTGCAAGCTCTCCACTATCTCCAGAACTAATAGAGGGGCACAAAAAAGACATATAAAGGGCTATTGAAATGAGAACGATTAGAAACCGATAATAAAAAGTCTTATTTTTCATCTCAATTCAAATTAATCTCTCACAAATATGTAAAGCAGCCAAAGGTGTATTTCTTTTCACCTTTGCGTGATTTGCTGTCTTTGCGCTTTAACAAAAAATTGGCTATTGTTTTTCTTTGCTGCCTTTGCGTCTTTGCGAGATACTTTCTTTCTCTTTTATAGCTGCCTGTGCAGCTGAAAGTCTTGCAATTGGTACACGGTATGGAGAGCAACTTACATAATCAAGCCCAATATGATGGCAGAATTCAATTGATGCAGGATCGCCCCCATGTTCACCACATATACCTACTTCTAAATCTTTTCTTGCTGCTTTACCACGCTTTAATCCCATTTCTACAAGTTGCCCCACACCAGTTTGATCCAGGGTTTGAAATGGGTCATTAGATATTATTCCTTTCTCTATATAGTCTGGAATGTATTTACCGACATCATCACGTGAAAATCCCAGGGTAGTTTGTGTTAGGTCGTTTGTTCCATAAGAGAAGAATTCTGCCTCTTTTGCTATTTCATAAGCGGTTAAGGCTGCCCTAGGTAATTCAATCATTGTCCCTATCTGATATTCAATTTCTACTCCTGATTTTTCCAGAACTTCTTCTGCTACCTTCTTAATAATATCTTTCTGATTCCTGACTTCTTCAGAAAATCCTGAAAGAGGTATCATAACTTTAGGAATAACTTTAACTCCCTCTTTTGTGATATTTACTGCAGCTTCAAAGATTGCCCTACTCTGCATCTCTGTTATCTCGGGATAAAGTATTCCTAACCGGCATCCACGAAGACCAAGCATAGGATTTGCTTCTGAAAGGCTTCTAATCTTCTCATGTATTTTTTCTACAGGTAAACCAATATTTGATGCAAGTTCCTTTATAGAGGATTCATCCTTAGGAAGAAATTCATGCAATGGAGGATCAAGTAATCTTATAATCACAGGATAGCCATCCATAGCTCTGAAGAGTCCCTCGAAATCATCTCTTTGCATTGGAAGTATCTTTTCAAGGGCTTTTTTCCTTTCTTCGGGAGTTTTTGCAAGTATCATTTCCTGCATTGAAGGGATTCTATCTTCTGCAAAGAACATATGCTCAGTTCTTGCAAGACCTATTCCCTCTGCACCAAATTCTCTTGCTTTCTTTGCATCTTTGTAGGTATCTGCATTTGCTTTAACTCCCAATCGTCTTATCTCATCAGCCCATTCCATAAGTTTTTCAAAATCTCCTGAAATCTGTGGTTCAACTTTGGGAACATCCCCGAGGATAACATTCCCAGTTGTCCCATCAATGGTAATAATATCACCCTCTTTTATTTCGTTACCATTAACGGTAAAAATCTTTTTATCGTGGTTAATTGATATAGACTCACACCCCACAATGCAGGGTGTACCCATACCTCTGGCAACTACTGCTGCATGTGATGTCATACCACCTCTTGATGTAAGGATTCCTTGTGAAACGTGCATTCCTCCAACATCCTCCGGCGATGTAACATGTCTTACAAGGATAACTTTCTTTCCAGCATTTACCTCAAGAACTGCATTATCAGAGGTGAATACAACCTGACCTGTTGCAGCACCTGGAGAGGCAGGAAGACCTTTTGCAATAACTTCAGTTTTTGCCTTGGGATCAATCATAGGGTGTAATAATTGATCTATATTGGCAGGAGTAATTCGCATGATTGCTTCTTCCTTGCTGATAAGACCTTCTTCCTTCATTTCCACTGCAATTTTAACAGCAGCTATAGCAGTCCTTTTTCCTGCTCTTGTCTGCAAAATCCAGAGCTTATTATTCTCAACTGTAAATTCCAGATCCTGCATGTCCCTAAGATGTTCTTCAAGCTTCATCCTTACATTCTCAAGTTGATTATATATTTCGGGCATGCTTACTTTAAGGGAGGGTTTCTCTCCGCCTGATTCTTTTGTCTGTTTCTCGCTTATAGGTCCCGGAGTTCTGATACCTGCAACGACATCTTCCCCCTGTGCATTGAAAAGAAATTCCCCATAGAAGACATTCTCACCTGTTGCTGGATTTCTTGTAAATGCTACACCAGTTGAACTATTTTCACCTTTATTACCAAAGACCATTGCCTGAACATTAACTGCTGTTCCCAGGTCATCGGGAATGGCATTTATTCTCCTGTATTCCCTGGCTCTTTTGTTATCCCATGATGTAAATACTGCAGTGATAGCACCCATTAATTGTTCCTGCGGTGATTGAGGGAATTCTTCTCCTGTTTTTTCCTTGATTAACTCTTTTGATTTAATTACAATATCCTTCCAATCTTGCCAATGGAGGTCTGCGTCATTCAAAGCGCCCTTCTTATCCTTGGTGGATTGTATTATTTCTTCAAAATCGTCATGTTCCAAACCCATTACTACATCTCCATACATCTGTATGAGACGTCGATAACTATCATAGACGAATCGAGGGTCATTCGTTTGTGAAATAAGAGCCTCTACAATTTCGTCATTTAAACCTAGATTGAGTATTGTGTCCATCATACCTGGCATAGAAATAGCAGCACCTGAACGGACAGAAAGTAGTAATGGAGATTCACGACTACCGAACTTTTCTTTCATTATTTCTTCTACCTTTTTGTTTTTTTTCATTACTTCTTTCTCTAAGTCTTCAGGAAATTTCTTATTTTTATAGTAGTAGATACAAACCTCAGAAGATATAGTAAATCCTGGTGGAACTGGAATACCAATACTGGTCATTTCAGCTAATCCTGCTCCTTTACCTCCCAGGATTTTTTTCATTTTGATATTCCCTTCAGCTTTTCCATCCCCAAAAGTATATATCATCTTCTCCATAATAATTACCCCCATTTTTCTTTTTTTCTAAGTATTAAAGAAATAATCTATATTAATTTCTTCATTCGAGAAACAGTGCTCTTTATTTACACATATCCTTATAGCTCTTTATTCTGGAGTATGAATATGCGTTGTTTTATGATATTAACTAACAGGATAAATGCAAGTAGGTAAATTATTCAACATATCTTTGTAGAAAAAAAGTAAAGATTCCCCTGACAAGTGGATTTGGTTCGGAATCGAGTTTTAGTCTAAATTTCACTGCTACATCTTCACCTCCCAAAAGAGAAAGACCTCTTGCTGCATATAATCTTTTTTCCCAATCGGAATTATCAAGATAGATGAACAGCGATCTTTTTACTTCTCTTCGGAAGTTTCCACACTCCGAAGCAATAGCTTTTGCTCCCAGGAGTAATAAATCGGGGTGAAAATCCTTTTCTAATCTCTTTTCAATGTATGGATAAAGCAGAGTATCAAAAGAAATTAGAGATTTAAGTATAGATGATCTTACTGTAACAAGTGGACTTTCAAATTGATCCAGTAATGGATTTATTGCAATTGTGTCCCCTATTTCACCTAATGCCTTAATAGAATTAATCTTTAATGGTTCTTCTTCATCTAAATAACCTATCAATTCATCCACTGCTCTTTTTTCTTTCACTTTTCCAAGAGCATGAACTATATACCGAAGGATATACTTATTCTCACTCTGCCTTAGAGCAACTATTAGTGAGTCAGATAGGGATGTAACCTGAAATTTTCCAATAAAGTGGAATATATTCTTTCTTGCTTCTTCTTTAGGATTGTGTATATTTGCTTTAAGATAAGGAATCATTGAGTCTCTGTTTTCCTTCAAAGAATGTTCTATTGCCCTAAGCTCGAGTCCACTTTTGGTATCAATTTTATTAAGAAAGATATAATCAAGAGCAACCTTACCTCTTTTACTCAAATTTTCTCTTGCTGCTATAACTCTATCTTTATTATCCCCAACTCCCCACTCTGATGCGATTTTGAATAATTCCTCAATATTCATATCAGAGAAATCAGGAACCGGACGTTGGGTAATTACTTCCTCCACCACTTCACTCCTTTTATCAATACCTATACCAAAGTCATTATTAATCCATGATAAATTATCAGCACCTCTTCCTGCAGGGTACTCATCATTTCCTCCTAAATCAAGAAAGATTCCTATTCCACAAAATCCCCGCGCACATTTCACATCACCTATTCCAAGTTTCTCTGTTATGTTATATACATCATTCCCGGAAATGTCAGCAAAAAGTCCAAAGGAGTTATTCAACCCTATCCCCAATCCACCACTTACAGAATACCAGTCATCTCCTTTAGTATCTATTAGTATCCCACATGAAAAGTCATGTCCCTCACCAAGTGATGGACCAAATCGAGAGAAATAATGGTCATTACCCCCAAGATCTGCAAGGTATCCATAGGCGAAATGAATCCCTGCACCCTGAGCGTATTCTGTTGCTAAGTATCTATCCTGACCATTCCTGTCAATTAAAAACCCTGCTGAACACCAGTAACCCACACCCTGAGTATAAATATCACCATTGTAGAAATCATTACCACCACCATCGTAGAGAAAACCAATTCCACCGCCCCAATCGGGACGTACCCCAGTTGCGAACCCTTGAGAAAGAGACTCATAAGAATTTGGTTGGAGTGGAGTGTGGAAATATCTACCTCCAGCATAATAGATATCCGAACCTTGATAATCTGCTAAAATTCCATATCCATATGTGCTACCAAAACCTTCCCCATAACTTGTGGTTCTATATGAATCATCCCCATCAAGATCTATATTTATACCAAGTCCGAAGTTGGCTGCACCAATGGAAAATATACCTCCTTTATAGAAATCATTGCCACTCTGGTCTATAAGTAGCCCAAAACCCATATATCCTGAGCCGATTGAATAATGCGAACAGTTGTAGTAATCATCTCCTTCCATATCAAGCATAAGTGCACATCCACCTAGAGATGCACCAATCGTTATTATCTCATTACTACGATATATATCATTACCCGCAACATCAACTATAAGGCTTAAACCAAAAGTAGAATCCAAAATCCCTAATGCTCCTCCGCAGTTGTTATATACATCATTACCACCTGGCTCCAGTATAAATGGTATATCTCCATTGTAATGATCCACTCCCCTACTCCCAATAATTATCCTTCCAAGATCCATTTCAATAATTTCAGGAAGGCTATCGTCTGGTATGCTATTTATTAGTTCAGGGACTTCAAGTGCGATCTTATAGAGCAAAAAACCACTTTCTAATAACCTCTTTAAATCTACTTTTTTGAAAATTTTCATTATACTATCTTCATTGATGTGAGTTGTATCAAATTCGATATTATAACGCTCTAATAACACACTTTTTAGCCAATCATCTGTTGAATCTTCTTCATTTTCCCATCTTCCAGGTAGTTTTGAAAGGAGTATCAACCTGTCTCTCTTTGATAAGTCCTTGAATGCATCATCTTTTAACTTTTTTGCCTTATTTAAACATAAAATCATTTCATTTATACTATTAATACTGCATTCCTGTTTTTCTAACTTTACCCCTAAATCATATGAAACACTCATTATTAGATCCGAAAGTGTGCTATTAATTGCTCCGATGATTTTGTCACTATACTCTTCTCCTTTTAAAGGGTTCTCCATAAGTTCTATAACTCTTGGTAGGATAAGCTTTGAATCAATCCATTCGAGCCTTGAAAAGTAAAGAGCTTCACGATTTAGATTAAGTGAACTTAATGCACTATCAACCTCAGAAAAAGGTATGTAAAATGGAATCAACAATACTAGCATTTACCCTCCTTTTATTTAGTAATTAGTTATTGGTTATTAGATATTAATAAAAGGATTCAAGGGGTCAAGGATTAAAGGGGTAAGTGCTGGGTTCTGAGTTCGGAGTACTGAGTTATTTTAATTTTTAAATTTGCAATTTGAATTTTTCATTATGCAGTGGAGCGAAGCAACTTCTTTGTGCCTCTGTGGCTTATTTTTCTTTTCAGTAACAACCTTGATTTTTTATTCTTTATAGTTATTCTGCAGTCTATATGAATTATTTAAAGTTAATAGGTGAAATAAAAGAAATAAATTTAGAAAGAGGACAAAAAGAGATAAGAGGTAAAACCACTAATTACATAATCAAGGTTAAGATTACCAATACCTTTCATTCCTCTCTTCCCCTTCCAAAAGGGATTACTCGTCGTATCTTTACTGTTAAAAAGAGATGGGTATATCCATATATACCTGAAATTGGAAGTAAAATAGGTATAGATGGTGAAGAGATTGGTATGGATGTTGGTAAAATCGATTTATCTAACAAGATACTATCCATAACTATATTACCAGAACTTGGCGGAAGAATAGTTTCACTACAATATCTGAATCACACTCCAATCCAATCACCCCTCCTTTATGGGACTAAAGCAGAGCTTTCCACTGCAGGGATATCAGAGAATTTAGGGGAAAAGATAAACTTAAGTTTATGGAAATTTGATATTCTAAGAAAATCAAAGAGGTCGGTGACACTTGAATGTAAAAAGAAAGGATGGATAATTAAAAAAAGTCTCTTTTTAGATAAAAATATTATTTACAGGAAATTTGAAATAACAAAGAAAGGGATAAAAAAGGAACTTGATATAAACTTTAACGAAATATTATCCCTTATACCAGATATTAAGAACCTATCTATTCATATCCCAACAACAGAAAAACTATTTGTTTTTACGCCATCTCCCGTTATTCTTCCATGGTTTTCAACCTATAGATACTATTCTATTAGAAATGGAATGGTTGCTAAAGTTAATGACACTGTTTTATTATGGCAGGCAAATATGAAAGATATCGATAATATTACTGTTAGAGAAAGGCATTGGTTAATAAATATTGCATCAATTTGGAGTAAATTATCCATAAAGAAAGGTGATTCTAAGTTATTTAAATCCAGAATAATACTTGGAGAAGATTTCAAGATTGATGGAAATGGAATTGGTGTTATGAGTAAAGGAGAATGGTTATGGGTAAGAAACGAGTGAGTGATGGACTAACTATAGGATATGAATGGGAAACCCTTTTATTAGATAAATACGGTCTCCCTCTCAAATTTGATGAAATAGAGCATTTTATTGCAAAAGTGAGAAAGGAAATACCGAGATCTAGAACTGGTACTGATTGGGTTCCAGGACTTGATCGTGCCTTGTATGAAATAAGGAGTGGAATCCTTAGAAACAGGAATGAATTGGAAGATAGGACCAAAAAAACTGTAGAGACCACTTTGAAACTCGCTAAAGAGGAAAACTACCGTTTCCTGCCTTTAGGTTCATTTCCTCCGGTAGGGAGCGCTATAGGATTTCACATTCATACTGGCTCATGGGAAAAAACAGAGGGGCTTCAAGAAATTGTAAACAGCATCTTTCCATATGTTTCATGCTTTGCGGCGCTTTCTGTAAATTCACCTTTTTGGGGAATAAATCCAACAATCCCTCCCTTTGGTGTTAAAAGTTACAGGTTGAAAAGCCATGCACAATTGATGTCAGTACCAATGTATTCTAAGCCAGAACTTTCTAATATTGGCTGGGAGGCAGATATAACATTAAAATTTTACAGTCACCCTACCATTGAGCTTCGTATTTGCGACGCTCCTTTATCCATGACACTAGTAAGTGAGCTAACTGCCTTTGTTTCCTCCTTTATAGCAGAGTCTATAAAATACCCGGGAACCTTTAGTAAACAGAGATTCATTGAAGGAATTGATAACCGTATACGTGCAATGAGATATGGACTACAAGCTTTATTCCTTTGGGAAAGTAAAGAGCGGGAAGTTACTGATATTCTTAAGGAAATGCTTGAATTTGCAAACCCAACTCTAAAGGATTTAGGGTATGAAAAACTTCCTCTGATAGAGAAAATGTTACAAAAAAGACAGACACAAGCGGATTTCCTTTCTTACCTTTTTGAAAATTATAATGGAGATTTATATGATTTTACCAATTATCTTGCTTCCAGCCTAAATCTGAGTGAAGATCCATTTGATATTTATCTTGAATATGCACCGGTGCTGCAATCAGAGAATCTGATGGATATTAATGAGTACATTTTATCGATGGTAGGAAACAGGACAAGGTATGGAAGCCTTTACTGGGTTTTATATCAGACCACAGAGGAATTTGAAAAGATAATTTATGAGTTAAAAAAGAGTAAGCTCATTAACATCGAATTTGATGAAGAAATGGGTGCTCTGTTTTCAAAACGTTCCATCTAACCATACAAAACTCTAAATAATTCTTTATAGTGTCCATATAAATAAAAAAACCCGGACGAGCAAACGCCCGCCCGGGCGGAGGGGTCCACAGAATCAAAAATCTACAGTTTTAAGTAATCCTTATATTTTTCTCCCATCTTTTGCATATGCTCTCTAAGCTCCTCCATACTTTCTCTGTACTTATTCCTTGTTTCTCTATACCACCTCATTCTTTCCAGGAACGTACCCCGATCTTCATTAAATTGATAATGTGGAAAGTCTCTCATTTTTATTCTTATATGCGAATGACAGCCAAATAGAATATCCTTTGCGTCATCTTTATTATCATCGGGTATTAAATCGTATATATTGACCTTATGTTCAATTTTCTTTATTTCTATCTCTTCTTTTAACTTTGCTATCTCTTTATATCTGGAGAGCAGTTTTCTTGTATCGAGTCTATCTTCCATTAGAATTCTCTCTAACTCTACCTCTGCTTTCTCAATCTTACTTCTGTAGTCTATCATTTCCTCTCTATGTTTTAATTTCAACTCCCGTATCTTTTTTTCAGTTTCCTCATCAAGATCCAAAAATTCAACAGGGTCTCTAAAATGTTTCAAAATCTTTCTTTGTATTCTCATAGGGAAATCTTCGTCGAAGATATCTTCTATAACTTCTACACTTACCTGAATGCGGTTAAGATCTACTTCAATCTCTGGAATTGAAATATCTTTAATACTTTCCTCGATTTTTTCTAACTCTTTCTGGATTTCTTCATCAATTTCATCCACGTCTGCGAATAACATTATCGGCGCTGCTAATAATGCAAATACTAAAAAAAGTGGTATCAATAACCTTTTCATATTTTCCTCCCTTTTTAAGTTAAATTAAAAACAGTTTCAGGACTATAAATTTCATAGTATCCTAAATCTTTTGAAGGTATATATATTTCTTTTAATTTGCCTAATCTTTTATTTATTATTTTTTTCAATACTCATCCTTTTCTTGTGATTGAATTTGGTTATTTTCTTCTTCCTCTATTTTCTCTGTGTCTACTTGAGTGGGGAATTTAAGAATAACATGAACATCAGGAGATATGTTAAAAGCTTCATTTATGTACTTCTTTATTTCTGGTAGATTTTTTCTTGAGATTTCAAGGTCTATTAACCTGTAATATGCATTAAGATTGTTTGGTTCAATTTCAAGAACATCAAGGTATTGTTCCTTTGCTTTATCATATTGATTAAGTATCCTATATACATTTCCAATTTTAATTCTGCTAATTACATTTTCCGGGATTTTTGATATAATAGATTCGTATTGTTCAATTGCCTTCTCATATTCACCGATATTAAAATACGCTTCGGCTCTTTCGTTAAATTTATCCATTTCTGGAGGAAGGGGTAGCATTTTTGAAGGTGGGACAGGGATGTCTTCAAATTTATGTAA
>Ga0114921_10001240_pt1 | contig 11620 bp, 12 predicted proteins | sample BentaG_FD_87016 | JGI IMG/M metagenome (GOLD analysis project Ga0114921, IMG submission 87016) | Deep subsurface microbial communities from South Atlantic Ocean to uncover new lineages of life (NeLLi) - Benguela_00093 metaG | ecosystem: Environmental > Aquatic > Marine > Oceanic > Sediment ...
ATATTGACTGAAGCTATCTTTGCTGGCAGCAAAGTAGACGAAAGCACCTTGGTAGTTATTTATGGTAGGTTGCTAAATAAGGGAGTGGTCATGACACCACTGACCAAGGTAAAGGGGATAAGGGGAGATACAGTGATTGTCTTTAATGTATTGACAAAGGCTGAAAGGGAAATCAAAGGGGTTGATACCATTGTTATCGCTTCACCTGGAAAGGCTGACGACGCCTTATATCGCTCTCTCAAAGGAGAGGTAAAGGAGCTTTATGCCATCGGCCACTGTCTGGCCCCGCGCCAGCTCCGTGACTCAATCTGGGATGGAGCTCGCGTGGGAAGGTTATTATAAGGAGGAAGCAGCAATTAAGTGATCGTGGACAGCGGAGTCTGGGTTGTGGCAGAACAAAGGCAGGGGGAGCTACAAGAGATCTCCCTGGAGTTAGTATGCTGGGGACGAGAAATCGCAGACAAGCTCAGCGAAGAACTCTGTGCTGTGCTATTTGGAAAGGACACCGCTGGAATACCAGCCGCTCTTTCACATTATGGGGCAGACAAGGTCTATGTTATCAATGACTCACCACTAAAAGGCTATCCTGCTGAAGCATATACGGAGGCACTTTCAACTCTTATCACTGAACAAACCCCGAGGATAGTACTATGCGGTGCTACCTCGTTCGGTAAAGACCTGGCATCGAGGCTGGCAGCCCGACTAAAGACGGGTCTGGCCTCAGATTGCACTGCCTTAGAGGTAAATGATGATGGCTTGCTATTGCAGGTAAGGCCTATCTATGGTGGTCAGTTGGAGGCTACGGTGATAAGCTCTGTTGCCAAACCCCAAATTGCTACGGTGAGGCCTGGCATAGTGGATGTGAAGCCTTCCAAGATCGAGCGCAGGGCGGAGATCATCTCAGTCGAGCCCCAACCGGCCACAGCAAGTAGCAGGATAGTGGGTTTTGTAAAAGCTGATCCGAGAACTGTCAGTCTCGATGAGGCTGAGATTATCGTAGCTGGTGGCGGAGGGATAGGTAGCAACGAAGACTTTGAACTTCTCGATGAGTTAGCGGAGCTCTTGGGAGGTTGTGTCGGAGCATCGCGTGTCCCTGTGGATAAAGGGTGGGTTCCGCTGGAGAAGCAAATCGGGCAAACAGGTATGACTGTGGCTCCAAAGTTGTACATCGCCTGTGGGATATCAGGCTCGATTTACCATACCATGGGCATGAAGGACTCTAAGGTTATTGTAGCTATTAATAAGGATCGCAATGTGCCGATTTTCAAATTGGCCGATATGGGCATAGTGGGCGATTGCCGAGAGATGCTCAGGGCGATAATATATCAGTTGCGAGAGGCATTGGAGCAATAGAATGGCGGAGAAGTTCGATGTGGTGGTGGTTGGTGCCGGGCCAGCAGGCAGTACAGCGGCTCTGGTTTCGGCACAAGCCGGCTTAAAGGTCGCTATCTTCGAACGGGGCGAGAGCCCGGGATCAAAGAATATGTTTGGCGGGGCATTATATTACAGTGAGGTATTGAATAAATTGTTTCCCGACTTTTGGACGGAAGCGCCGGTGGAGAGATATGTAACGAGGCGCATTATCACCTTTCTCAGCCCCAACGCTTCCTTATCACTTGACTTCAAGGATACCGACTTTGGTCGCCCCCCGTATAATGGATTTACCTTGCTCAGAGCCAAATTTGACCAGTGGTATGCGCAAAAAGCCCAGGAGGCTGGGGCCCTTCTTATACCTGAGACAGTGGTCGATGACCTTCTTTGGGATCATAATAAGGTGATCGGGGTCGAGGCCAGAAGGAGTGAGGGTCGGGTATATGCTGATGTAGTCATTGCCGCTGATGGGGCCAACTCTCTCCTTGCTGAGAAGGCGGGCCTGAGAAAAAGCTTCTCGCCTTCTGATTTTGCAGTCGCAGCTAAGGAAATATTAGCCTTGCCTCGGCGAACCATCGAGGAGAGGTTTAATCTCTCCGCTGACGAAGGGGTAGCCAATGAATTTTTGGGCTCCTGTACGCAAGGGGTCCAAGGTGGGGCGTTTTTATATACCAATAAGGCCAGCATCTCGATCGGGGTAGTGGCCAATTTAAAGCATCTTCGGGAAAACAAAGTCTCCATCGCTGAGCTACTGGAGGGATTTAAGAGTCACCCTGCCCTCAAGGAATTACTAAAGGGGGCCGTCATTAAGGAATATTCTGGCCATCTGATTCCAGAGGGTGGGGCGAAGGCCATCCCTGAACTTTATAGCGATGGAATCCTCGTAGTCGGTGATGCTGCTGGCTTAGTGTATTCCACGGGGCTGATACTGGAGGGAATGAACTTCGCCATTACCTCCGGTTTTGCCGCAGCCAATGCGGTAAAAAAGGCTCGGCAAGCAGGGGATTTCTCAAGGAGGAGCTTAGCTCACTATGAGACCTTGCTCAATGGCAGCTTTGTCCTTCAAGACCTCAAGAACTTCAAGCGAGCTCCAGATTTCCTGGCGAAATCTCGGCTCTATGGATTATATCCTGCGTTAGCTTGCGGAGCAGCACATAGAATTTTCAAGGTCGATGGCCAACCGAGGAAAAAGCTATTGAGTTTAGTAAAAGAGGAAATGAAAGGGAGGATTTCGCTTTCCCAGGTGGCCAAAGATGGGATCGAAGCTTGGCGGGCACTATTATGATAATAGAGGATAAGCTACAAAAGACGAGATTCAACGCGGATACAATCCCCCATATTAAAGTCAATGTGGAAATCTGTAAGCATTGTGCTGAGAAACCATGCTTATATGTTTGCCCAGTTCAGAATTATATAGTGAAAGATGGTGAATTCGATTTTGTGTGGCAAAGCTGTGTAGAATGCGGTGCCTGCCGTATAGTTTGCGATAGGGGTGCTATCGAGTGGAACTATCCCAGAGGCGGTTTTGGCGTCTTTTTGCGTTATGGTTAGTATTTTTGAGGGTTTATTTTGAACATAGTGGTATGTATAAAGCAGGTGCCTGACATAAATATCCCTATCGGGCTGGATCCAGAGACGAATTCCATCGCAAGCGAAGGGCTGGTCTATGTGGTTAATCCCTATGATATGCTCGCTGTAGAGGAGGCTGTGCAGATCAAAGAAAAGAAAGAGGGGCAGGTCATTCTTATTAGCATGGGGCCGGCTTCAGCCGAAAGGGCTTTACGCAAGTGTCTTGCCTTGGGTGCTGATAGAGCTATCCTTCTTTGTGATCCCGCTTTTGCTGGCTCTGATGGCTATGCTACAGCGACGGTACTGGCGAAGGCCATCAGCCTTTTCCAATATGACATCGTCCTCTGTGGTGTCCGAGCTATTGATACCAATGCCGGTCAAGTTGGCAGTGCAATTGCAGAGATGTTGGGCATATCCCTGGTCACTGGGGTCACTAAAATTGAGGTTTCCGCCGACCAAAAGAAGGTCATGGCCCAAAGGAAGCTCGAAGGAGGGAATAGAGAGCTTGTGGAAACTACTCTCCCTGCCTTGCTTACGGTAGAAGCCGGGCTTAATAAGCCAAGATATCCAAGTTTACCCTCCATGATGATGGCACAAAGGAAAGAGAGCGAACAATATGATATAAAGAATCTTGGTCTGTCTCCGAAAGACGTTGGCTCGAGCGGTTCAAAGGCTCACACTATTGGATTATCGGCACCTAAGCCGAGACCAAAGAGGATTTTTACTCCTGATAGTAGCCTCTCGGCAGCGGATCGAATGCGGTTAATTATGTCCGGAGGTATTACGGAAAAGAAAGGTGAATTGCTTGAAGGGGATGCAACAGAGCTCGCCTCAAAGTTAGTTCAATTTCTCAAGCAAGAAAAGTTGTTACATACATAAAATAATCGCCAAGGAGGCGAAAATGATCATACGGCTCTATACATACGAAGTCCCCGTGGGGAAGCAAAGCGAATACCTCAAGGCTACCGCTGAGAAAATCAAGCCATTCTGGGAATCCCATGGCTGCAAGTCCTATAATGTGTGGCAGGCAGCCGAGGGCGGGACGAGCTTCCTCAAGCCGATGTTCTTCGAGGACATGGCTGCAATGGAGAAAGCTATGGCGCTCCCTGAGGCCAAGCCGATTGTAGATCTCTTCAAGAGCTTTGCCATCAACAGTTCGAGCACAGTCTACATCCAGAAGGCCTAAAACAGGACAGCGCCGCGTAAGCTATCGTCAACTGACGGCAGTACAAGTAAGGGTGTGCGCCAGGCCATCGGCCGACCACGTCGCGGCTGAGGCAGCGCCACAGAGTTCAGGCTGCCTTCTCCAGGATATAAACCGCGTTCATATTGCCATCAACCCTGAGCCGGTCGCCGGTCTTGATCTTCTTCGTCGCCTCCATGGTGCCGATAACGGCGGGTATGTTATACTCTCGAGCAACGATGCTCGCATGGGCTAAGCTGCCACCGGCATCGGTGACCACAGCGGAGATGATGTTGAAGATCGCGGTCCAGGGGACACTTGTGCCCGGGGCCACCAGGATCTCACCAGGCTCAACTGTATTTAGCTCCCTCTCGGTCAGGACCACACGGGCAACTCCTTCCACCACCCCTGGGATTGAGCTGGCACCATAGAGGTCAGCCTTGAGCTCAGGCCTGACCCTGGGTATTGCAACTGCCACCTGGATTATAGCGTCTTTCCTCACCGCCTCAAGCACCCTCGTGGCGTCCCCGATGAAGGGCTCCGGCGGGACCTTGCAGTTTTCCTGCCACTCCTTTTTGTTCTTCTCCACATAGGGGCGCAGGTTGATCCTTTCCATACTGATCGCTGCTTTCCTTACCTGTTCAGGGAAGATGAATACGATGTCATCGGGATCATCGATGACCCCAGCTTTGGTGAATCTCCTTCCGTATTCCATAAATAGGTGCCTTAATATCGCCATTGCCGGACAATCGATAAACACGTTGTGTTCCTCACTGAATGTACCACATTTCTGCGTGAGCTTCATCAGCGCCGTAAACCATTCCCTTTGCGCTCCTGGGACCTTGCTCAAGATCTCCTTCTCTGCCTCCTCTCTCGACTTGGCCAAGCGCTCGCGCTCGGCATCGAGAGTGAAGGCCCCTCCCTTGGCTATTCCTGACCTGACGTCGCGGAGACCGAGGCTTGGCTTCTCAATCCAGCTCGGGGTCGCCACATCCCAGGTGTCTAAAAGCCTCCAGCCAAACCTATTCACGAATTCATGATATTCGGAAAGCCACTTCCTTCCGCCATCGCTTTGCTCAAGCTTGGCCATCAACTCTTCGTCGTCCGTGGTGCTGAGAAAAAGATCAGCAAGCCCCAATTCCCTGGCTCTATCGCCAAGCCCCCAAAGCTCTCTATTGATTCGAAACAGCTCATTGTCAAAGCCGCCGAGAAGGGCCTTGAATGTCGGGTGTTCAACATCGATCCCAGTTAGCTCCGCGCTAAGCTGAGTGAAGAGGGTATAGAGTCCATAAGCAGGATACATCCAAATCATGTGTATCTTCCACCAGCCGTGATGGATGCGCACCATAGCATCGTTAAAGAGTTCCCAGAGTTCCATATTGCTTATCTGCTTGAGCTGATCGGGGTGACAACGCTCTGTGAAGTAACCGATGTCGTCAGTAGCCCACTTACTCATCGACCACTTCCATGTCTCATCATAGTTCTCAAGGAGCATCCTTATCCTCTCCCGGAAAAGCTGCTCCCGAGTTGGGGCATCCTCAGCTTTCTCCACGGTGAAGAACTCCTTGGGGCGGAATTCCGGCCGCTGAATCCGGTAGAAATCCACCTGCTTTGGAATCTGCTGTGGTTTCACCAGCTCCGATACATAGAGCTGGCGCTCACTAACCTCACATTCGATCACCGCCAGATAGAGGTAGCCATTGATGAGCCTCATCTCCCAGCCCTTGGACTCGGGCATGCACATCATCTCGGTGCCATATCGCGTGCCACGCATGCTGCCATCACACCAAAGCCAGGCACTGAGCGGACGCCGCGGCGTCGGTGCGTGCACTAAATCCGCAATCCACACCGGATAGGTTTTTAAGTCCAAATCCGGGTCGAATGCAAACTGAGTCAGACCATAGTTGCCGCCATATTGACTTGCCATTTCTCCTCCATTTATTTTGATTGCCCCTTTTTGCTTATTGTAAGGAAAGTATTTCCCCCTCTTGACAAATCGCCGCTCCGGCTATGTCCTTGGTCTCCTGTAAAAATCTCGGCCGGTAAGGACCGCCCTAGGCAAAGATTGTATACTCCACAAGCTCTTTTGTCAATACCTTCCCCTGTTTCGGTTCTGTTCGATTTTGGTTGACATGGTTAATAGACTATGTTAAATACGAATGCTGCAATAGCAAGTAGAATAGCAATGCCCGACATAAGGATATTTGTCAGAAAGGGCCTTTTGATACAACTTCAATATCAGCTATGTGTATAGGGGTAGTTTCTTCAACTCTATCATCATAGAAATTTTGAAACGATAAGCTACATTTGATATTGCAAGGTTGCCCAAAACGCACTCCCCCCTTCAATGGCAAAGTTCTCGACCACCATTTATTAATAGGAAACTGGTATTTCACAATCACCTTCATTTTTGCCGAATTTTTACCTCAATATCCTTGATTGCTTCAAGGAGCCCTAACTCCTTGAGCTTTTCAATGGATGGGATGCCATTTCTCATGTAGCCAGCGACATCGTAATATTCGTCAATCATCGCATCAAGATTTCGTATCACCTGTCCTGTATATGGGCCAGCTTTCTGCAACGGTTCAGTGAGGAACCGGAGCGGGAGGGCATCATCTTTGCGATCGAACCCTTCCCGAACATTAAAAGCACGCTCCAGGCAGACGATCCTTTCTGCCACCTTCTCCAAGTAAGCAGGGGCACCAAACTGTTCAATGCCTGTGACTGCTGCGAGGAGCTGGTTTTGCACCTCAGGGGTAACCCCCATATGGCCGAAGGGGCACACCATGGCACAATCCCATATAGCCATTCTCTTTAGCTCCGAAGCGATCAGCTTCCCCTTCCCTTCCTCAGTTGTGGGATCTATAGCTAAGTCGACTTCGGCAAAGGGGCGAGCATACATGTGGCTTCCCCCGATGTTAGAAACAGCGTAGCTAAGTCCATAACCTTTGATAGCCCGGGGTTCGTAGCCGGGTAACTCGATGCCCTTTGAATGCATGGCGTATTTTTCAGCTCCCTTACCAATTTGCTCTGCTGCCCGCTTCACTCCTTCCCCGAGTAGCTTTCCAAACCCTTCCCTTCTTCCGATTCTCTCCACCAAGGAGAAAAAGGCAGCGTGATTGCCCCAGGCGAGTTCAAGCCCATCAGTATCCCTGGTGGTGATGATTCCCTTCTCAAATAGCTCGCAGGCGAAGGCGATGCAAACGCCGGTGCTGATGGTATCCATGCCATAGAGGTCACAAAGGGCATCCGCCGCTATTATGAAACCAATGTCAGTGTTATAAATCAAAGGACCGAAGCTCCAAGCGGTCTCATACTCTGGCCCATCGCTGACGGTTCCAGCATAGGGCCCCTCGGTTACCTTACGAACAATGCCACACCTCGTCAGGCACGCATAGCACCCGTAGTTCCCTATGCTGAGCCTCTTAAACTCTGGGGGTGATAGCTTCTCAATGCCCTCCAGTGATCCTTCTCGAAAATTACGAACCGGGCTCTGATGCCGATCCTTACAATGTTTAGTTAAGGAGGAGACAGTGCCACTATCGGTTAACTGTTGCCGCCGTGGGTTGGCTTTTAGGATCTCAACCTGCTTTCGTGCCGCTTCTCTGAAAGCCTTCGGATTGTAAGGAACAATCCTTTCCGTGCCATTAACAGACACCGCCTTTAGATTCTTGGAACCCATTACTGTGCCCACGCCACAGCGGCTCGCAGTGCGCCGGGCATTAACGATGGCAGCATAACGGACAAGCTTCTCCCCAGCGAGTCCGATGCAAGCGGTTTCCGTCTTCGGACCATGCCTTTGCCGCAGTCTCTGTTGCGTGTCCTCAGTATTCAATCCCCAGAGGTCTCCCGCATCCAAGACCTCAGCCCTTCCATCTTCGATATAGATGTAAGACGGCTTTGGCGCTCTGCCCTCGATTATGATGAAGTCAAAGCCAGCAGACTTGAGCTTAGCACCGAAGTTGCCCCCTCCTATAGATCTGGCAAACCCTCCGGAGGCAGGACTTTTGGTCACCGCCACCCACTTAGAACCTGCTTGTGCTGGAGTGCCACAAAGGGGTCCAGTCAACAGGAGCAATTTATTATTCGCTGATAAAGGATCAATCCCAGGGGTTAATTCGTCGTATAGATACTTGATGCCAAACCCACGAGCCCCGATGAAGTCCCTTTTGATCTCCTCGGGGAGCAGCTCCACCTTGGTTGCTCCACTGTTAAGGTTCACCCGAAGGAGCTTTCCAGCATAAGCAACTCTCATACCACGCTTTCCTCAAGTCTCTTTATTCCTAATTCAGAAGACATTATAGCGGGTTACATTTGGCCGTTACAATCGCCATTTCTTAGCTGTCTTCTTTCTGTAATCAGGACTGAAGATGTTAACCACAGGGAAGTCCTTAATCCAGGCGAGCGGCTTGCAGGCATCGATGATCATTATGGACCTAACTGGCGGCTGTCCAGCATGTAGTTGAGGAATGATCACGGGATCCGAGCCAGCGGCACGAATCCCCCTGATGAGATCAACATCCTTATCAAAATTGCACCCGGTGGCTTCGGGGTCCCTGGTGATGACACAATCTCCAGTCCCGATATACCTCCCCCCATCACCTTCGTGCCATTTACAGGCCGGAAATTTGAATAGGTCGATATCCTCTCCAGATAAGATGTTCTCCTTCAGCGGCGCTTTTTTGACTTCCACAGGAAGTATCGGTTTGAAATCCTGATAACGCTTGCGCCATATGTCCAGCATCTGCAAGGGGCTCAAATCTTGATCAAGAGGCAGGTTAAATACCAAAGCTGTCCTTTTTGCGGTGGAACCTCCGTTGCTAAACACCCTGTAGCCTGGAGGGGAACCTGGGATTTTGTCAAACAAGAGGGCAGGGCCTCCCCGTTCAGCCACTAACTCGGTAATAGCTCCTATTTCCAGATCCCAGTGAGCATTCATCATTGGGATAGAATTTTGGTGCAGGGAACCTAAACAGGTCAACCTTGTCGCCCTCGATTATGTTTTCAAGAATCGGTCCTTTGGCTACTTCCTTTGGAGGGATGCTATCCCGACCAATCAATTCTGTCCACCTCATAGTTATCTCGTGCATTGAAGCCTCACACGGCATATCGAACTCTCGAGCAAAACTCGCTAAAGTACCGTATTGGCTTGTTAAGACAGGGATGTCATAGTCCTTGACATTTTCAAACAGCAGTGCGGGGCCACCCTTTTCCTCCGTGATTTTGGCTGTGTGAATAAGTTCGACATTCCAATCCACTTCTCTTTTTATTCTTCTGATGTCGTTATTCTGTTCCAATTTACTTATGTATTCCCTTGTACCCTTTGCTGCCATCTCTAAACCCCCTCCTTCTTTGTGTTAGTGTAGCTTTCCGCTCAACGACCCGGATCGCCACCATCCACAGCTGCGGACTCATCACAATAGCGAAGGTCCGCATCATGCTGCTCACGTATCCCGATATCTCCCGTGATGTTCACTCATCATAGCATCCAAGATCGCATCTTTTATTTTCTTTTTAGTCTTACTTTCTTGTGCTCCTCGTCTTCCATTCTAAAGGTGTAGATTCTTTTTTGGTCTTCGGGTCCCATCCTCATCCTCCTACTTTAGCTCTCGTTACGTCTTGCTGCCGCACAGTCGGCTGATCCTTTTCCCACAAGGCTAGCCGGGTTCAGTGTCATGTGCGGCAAGTGACAGCTCCTCATGGGTAGAAGCGGCTCATCATCAGATCTAAAATCTGATCCGTAGTACTTTTCTTCTTGACCACAACGGTCACCGGACGGACCTGCACTAGGAACACGCCCTCTGGGAATCCCAAGTCCTGGTCCACTGCCCACTCAATGTCTATTGGAACTCCATAGTGCAATTCCAACAATTTCGCGGATTCGGCTATCTTAATAGCTTCGTCGTCGCTAAGGCAGGGAAGGGATTGCTTCGCAAGAGGAACATCTTCCTCTGCTGTCCCTCTATCTCGGATGGAATATTGTCTCAGTTTTGCACTAACCTGCCGTTCTTCCAGGGTCAAAGTCCTCTTGTCTATGACGAAAATGTCAGGTCTTACTACGCCCTGGACAACACTTTCACCAAACCCCCAATTGCCCTCAAGAATTATTGTCGCATCGTCACCACTAACGGGATCCACGGTGAAGCCAACGCCGGCAGACCGAGAGTTGACCATCTTCTGCACCGCTACAGATATGGAGCCTCCAAAGACCCCAATCTTGTTTTGCATCCGATAAGATATGCAGCGTGCATTAAACGCGCTGGCCCAACATAGTTTCACCTTGTCTGTGACATCTTCTTTCCCTCTCATATTGAGATACGAGTCATATTGGCCTGCGAAACTTGCAGTAGGCATATCCTCAGCGACGCCGCTGGATCGGACCGCGACTGGAAGGTCGCGAATCCCGACTCTCTCACATAAGGCTTCGTACTCCTCAAATATGGCTTGCCGCAGTAATGTGGGTATTTCCCTTGACGTTATGATCTCCCTTATAGCTCGTCCTATTTCTTCGAACTCGGTAAGGCTCTGCGGCCCATTGGGGAAGTTGCAAAGACATTGCTCCATCTCTTTGCCAGCGTGCGTCTCCAGCAAGAACTCGTTGTATGCCGCAGTGGTCACGGCAAAACCCGGAGGAACCCGTATCCCGAGTTTGACCATCTCCCCTATATTGGCACACTTACCTCCAACCAGTTTGGTGTCCGTTTTGCAGACCTTGTCAAGAGACACTATCCATTTCTTTTCCATCAGCTGACTCCCAGATGCTCAATTATTGCGTCACCTTTATCGGGACTATTTGCGAGCTACGTCGAAAACCATCAAGCATTCCCGCCTAGTTTCTCAACTGGTGCGAATAGTTCCTAATGCTATTCCTTTATTTGTTTATCAGTCTTGATCTGCTCCTACTATTTCTCCCGCAGGGATATATTCCTTTACGATTGTCGCAGCCCACATTCATGGCCAAAATGTACCAAAAGTACAACACTTTGTCAAGGTCGCCGTTGCCTCAGAAAAAGTGTTACCGAAGGGGGGCAAGATGACACGAAGCAGCATACGAGAATACACTGAAGCAGTGCGATGGCGGTATCTGGGGGCATCGAAGAAGGAGAAGGGTAAGATTTTAGACGAGTTCACCAAAGTGACGGGTTACCATCGCAAGGCAGCGATTCGTTTAATCCGCCGAGGAAATCAACCCAGAGGAAACAAAAGGCGTGGTCGTCGCCATACTCCACCTCCCGAAACCCCTGCATATTCAAGTGTAGTGCTTCAGTCGTTTTTCGGACAAATGGATCCTGGGGAAATGATACGCCCCGGCGTTAGTTGTTGTCAATCCATTTAGCCCGTCACCTGTTTCTCCCTAGTCCAGGGGAGGCGGTGAAAAAGTATTCCGCTGACCTTTCCGCTATTTCGTTTAGCGGAAGAGCACAACTAATGAGCTATTTTCCTTCGGCACCTGCGGCAGGCTTCCTCTTCGTTTGAGCGTCTTTTGACACGGTCGTC
>Ga0114921_10001241_pt1 | contig 11619 bp, 10 predicted proteins | sample BentaG_FD_87016 | JGI IMG/M metagenome (GOLD analysis project Ga0114921, IMG submission 87016) | Deep subsurface microbial communities from South Atlantic Ocean to uncover new lineages of life (NeLLi) - Benguela_00093 metaG | ecosystem: Environmental > Aquatic > Marine > Oceanic > Sediment ...
GCGCTGGTGCTCGACTACGAGCGGGCCATGCTCCGCCTGGGCGGTGGCGACGTCGACGTCGACGGCTCCAGCCCGAGGCTCTACGACTTGTCGGCGCACTACCTGTGGATCGGTGAGCGCACCCGTCAGCTCGACGGAGCTCATGTCGCGTTCGCCGAGGTGATCGCCAACCCGATCGGTGTGAAGATCGGCCCGGGGACATCGCCGGAGGTTGCGGTGGAGTACGTGGAGCGGCTGGATCCGCACAACGTGCCCGGGCGCCTGACACTGGTCAGCCGGATGGGCAACGGCAAGGTGCGCGACGTGCTGCCGCCGATCATCGAGAAGGTCCAGGCCTCTGGGCATCAGGTGATCTGGCAGTGTGATCCGATGCATGGAAACACCCATGAGTCCTCGACCGGATACAAGACCCGGCACTTCGACCGCATCGTCGACGAGGTGCAGGGTTTCTTCGAGGTGCACCACGGCCTGGGCACCCATCCCGGCGGCATCCACGTCGAGATCACCGGCGAGAACGTCACCGAATGTCTCGGTGGTGCGCAGGATATTTCGGATACCGACCTGGCGGGTCGCTACGAGACTGCCTGTGACCCGCGGCTGAACACCCAGCAGTCGCTGGAGTTGGCCTTCCTGGTCGCCGAGATGTTGCGCGACTGATCTCGGTCCGCAGGGGGCGGTGCCGAACGGGTCAGAGCAGCACGCTCAGGTTGCTGCCGAGCGTCCACGCTCCGGCGGCCACCAAGCCGGCCAGGGTGATTGCTGCCACGACCCAGAAGAACAGCGCACGCTTGGCCCGCTGGCGCTCCCAGGCGAACTCGGGCAGCTCGATTCCGGCGAATGTGGCAGGCCGGTACTGGTGGTGATGCTGGTATTCCTCGTCGGGGCCGGGTGCCGGTGGTGGCATTTCGTCACGGGTGAACGCTTTGGTGTGTCGGCTGACCGACGCGATCTCGTGGGGGCGGTCCAGGTTTTCGGTGATCTGAGAAGCGTGGTGCGGTCCCTGCGCCATGGCCGCGGAGTCGTGCAGCGCCGAGTTGCGCGGTGCGGGCACCCGGAATTGGGGAAGTCCGAGTTCGCGGACAATCACCTCGAGTTCGTCGAGCATCTCGGCCGCGTCGGCGAATCGCTGCCCGGGTTGGCGCGACGTGGCGCGGCGGACCATTTCGTCGAATTGCCGTGGTATGCCGCTGATTGCCGAGCTGGGAGGCGCGACGTCATGGTCCATCCGCTGGTAGGCCACGGCCAGCGTGGTATCTCCGGTGAACGGCGTGGCGCCGGTCAGCAGCTCGAATACCAGCACGCCGACGGAGTAGACGTCTCCCCGTGCATCGGTGTCACCGGTGCCGACCTGCTCGGGCGACAAGTACGCCGCAGTTCCCAGGATGACGCTGGTGGAGGTGATCTTGGCCTCGGCGACTGCGCGGACCAGCCCGAAGTCGGCAATCTTGACCTCGCCTTCGTCACTGATCAGGACGTTCTCGGGCTTGATATCGCGATGTACCAGACCAGCGTGGTGGGCTACGGCAAGACCGCCGAGCAGGGGTCGCAGCACTGCGGCAACAGCATGCGGTGGCATCGGGCCCCGCTCGCGGAGTAACTCCCGCAGCGTGCCACCCTCGATCAGCTCCATCACCAGGAAGGGGTGCCGGCCATCGATACCCTGGTCGTACACCGCCACCAGGCCGGGATCCTTCAGCCGTGCCACCGCGCGCGCCTCGCGCTGAAACCGGATCAGAAAATGCTCGTCGCCGGCGTAGCGCGTGTCCATCACCTTCAGCGCCACTGGGCGGTCCAGTCGCAGGTCCAAGCCTCGGTATACCTTCGAAACCCCACCGGTCGCGACCAGGTTGTCCACCCGGTACCGGCTGTCCAGCACGGCCCCGGCGAGCGGGTCAGCCTGCTGGGATGTCTCCATCGAACACATGTTACGAGCCGGGGCCCTAGCAACCATCCAGGCGCTCTGTGCACCTAAACTCAGGGTGGTGAGCAGTATTCCAGCGGCCGACGACATTTTGGATGCCGACGAGGCTGTCTATGACCTGCCCACGGTGGCAGGTCTGCTGGGGGTTCCGGTCACCAAAGTGCATCAGCATCTGCGAGAACGACACCTGCTCGCCGTACGCCGCTCGGGTTCGGTCGTGGTACCCGCGGCGTTCTTCGACGAATCAGGAAACTTGGTCAAGAGTTTGTCCGGACTACTCTCGGTACTGCACGACGGGGGTTTTCGCGAAACCGAGATCGTCCGGTGGCTCTTCACCCCCGACCCTTCGCTGACCATCAGCCGTGACCACTCCAACGAACGGCAGGCTAACGCCCGCCCGGTCGATGCGCTGCATTCGCACCAGGCCCGTGAGGTGGTCCGTCGCGCCCAGGCGATGGGTTATTGATCCCCGCCACAGTGGGCTCGGTCGCCGAGGTCGTTCTGGCCAGCCAGTACCAAGCCCCCGCGGCGCACGCCAGAGCCAGCAGCACCCGTACCCAGGAGTACATTCCGTGCGCGCCGTCGGGGTTCCAGATCACCATGATCCAGGTCGACAGACTGGCGATGATCGCGATCGCCTGCCGCGATTGCGCCAGCGCGGCGACGACCGCCAGCGGCCAGGTGTAGTACCACGGCAGCGCAGCGGGAACGAAGAGCACAACCACGCCCATCAGCAGAGCGATACCCATCAGTGCATCCCGGTCGGTGCGGCGGAAACGCCACCACAGCAACGGTGCCGAGATCCCGATGGCCGCGATTCCGATGATGCGGGTGGTCTCGAGCACCGCATAGAAGTTCACCGGTGCGAAGAGGCCGCCTACCGCATTGATCAGGTTTGCCGTCGCCGTGGGCACCGTGAGCCAGTTGATGATCTTGACCGACCCGGCGAGCGCGGTGAGCCAACCCAGGCCGACGCCCGCGACCAGCGACAGCACCGAGAACACTGCCACGAAGATCAGCAGCGATGCCGCGGTGGCCAACGCGAAGGCCTTCGCCGGCGGGTAGCCGCGGCGATCGCGAAGGCTACGTGCCCACACCCACACCATGAATGGAAGTGCGAGTCCGGCCGTCGCTTTCACGGCCACACCGACCGCGATCAGGGCGACGCCCGAGACGTGGTGTCCGCGGAATGACAGTGCTATGCCCGCCATCATCAACCCGACCATCAGCATCTCGTTGTGCACCCCGCCCATCAGGTGAATGATCACCAGCGGGTTCAGCACGCAGATCCACAGCGCGGTCGCGCCGTTGGCGCCGACGTGGCGGGCCACCCTCGGCGCCGCCCAGATCAACAGCGCCAAGCCAGGCAGCATGCACAACCGAAGCAGCATCGTTCCGGTGACGATATCGTTGCCGACCAGCATCGTGACGAACTTGGCCACCAATATGAAAGCCGGGCCGTAGGGCGCAGTGGTGGTCGTCCAAATCGGACTCACGTTGTCCAGCAACGAATTCGGATTCTCGATCGGTCCGACGACATACGGATCGAATCCGTCGCGTAGCAGCGCTCCCTGGGCCAGATAGGAATAGGTGTCACGGCTGAACACCGGGACGCTCAGCAGCAGCGGGGCGAGCCAGAATCCGGTGGTGGCGACCATCGTGTACTCGTCGGCGATGCGGTCGATCACTCGTCGGCCCAGCCACAGCCAGGCCATCAGCATCAGCGCCACGCCGCCCCACAGCAGTACCGACGACAGCACCAGCCCGTGCCCGAACCGCAGCCAGGACAGGTGAAGCGATTCCAGCAATGGGTCGTGCAGGCGGGTGCTGCCCGCGCCGAGTCCGCCTACGGTGATCAGGACGGCACCGATCGCGCCGACCAGGGCGGGTTGGGCTTCCGGTGAGAGCGTGAACACCTTCAGCCGGCGGAATTGCGGCAGAACACGCCGGGAAAAGTACTCTGACAGACCTGTTCTCGGGGCCTGGGCCGGCGCGGGCGTCGTCATGCTCTCAGGCGGACCGGTTCGCGGCCAATCTTGCGAGGTCGGTGAGCCCCGCTTTGGCCTGGGCGTCGATGGGTGTGGCATCGAGGATGTCCAGCGCACGGCGGGACAGCGTAGCTATCCTGCCCTCGACGGCAGCGAGTGCGCCCACCGACTCGATCACCTGACATACCTCCTTGACCTGGGCGTCCGTCAACTCGGTGCCGATCGACTCGCGCAGCAGCTGGGCCGCTAACGGGTCGTGCTCCTCGGCGAGGCCAACGGCTTCGGCCAGCAGTACGGTGCGTTTGCCGGACCGCAGATCGTCACCGGAAGGCTTGCCGGTCACGGCGGGGTCGCCGAACACCCCCAGGACGTCGTCGCGCAACTGGAACGCGACCCCGAGGCTGGTACCCAGTTCGTGGAAGGCTTCGAGGATCTCGGGGCAGTCGGCGGCAGCGGCCGCCCCGAGCTGCAGCGGACGCGAGATGGTGTACGAGGCCGTCTTGTAGATGTTGACGGTCAGTGCCGATGCGACCGTCTCCGCGCTGCTGGACTCGGCGACGATGTCGAGATATTGACCTCCGAGCACCTCGGTGCGGATCGCCGCCCACACTCGCTGCACCCGCCGGTGGGCGTCGATGTCGATCGGGGCCGTCGCGACGATGTCGTCGGCCCAGACCAGGGCCAGATCGCCCAGCAGGATCGCTGCCGATAGGCCGAACTGCTCTGCGGATCCGCGCCAGTTGTTGCTGCGGTGGCGTTCGGTGAATATCCGGTGCACGGTGGGCAGACCGCGCCGGGTGGCAGAGGCGTCGATGACGTCGTCGTGCACGAGCGCGCAGGCGTGTAGCAATTCGAGTGCCGAGAAGAGCCTGAGCACTTCGGGCTCGGGCTCAGTGCCCGCCACCGCGCGCCAACCCCAGTAGGCGAACGCCGGGCGGAGTCGCTTGCCGCCGCGAAGGACGAACTCCTCGAGTGCTTCGGTCAGCACCGCGTAATCCGCACCGATGTATGCGGCGTCGCGGCGGCGATCGCGGAGATGATCCCGCAGTTGTTCGGTGATGGCCGCGGCCAGTTCGACGGCCGATGGCGCCGGTGCATCCACGCTCAGCGGGCGCCCCTTTCTCTGTTCGTCGCGGTCCGCCCCACTCTGCCCCCGAGGGACTTCAGAGTAGAGCCTGCAGATGAAGTTGTAACAAGCCAGGCTGCCGGCGGGGGAGATCGGCGGCCGGCTTGCCTGCGGCAGACGCTCCTACGGTTCGCCGACACGTGGGGAACGGTCTCGACTGGCATAGGCCAGCGCGCCGATGATGCCTGCGACCAGGAACGAAGCGAGCCCCAGCCAGATCGCCGCTCCGGTGAAGGATCGAGCGCTCGGATCCGTGTATCGGGCTTGAGCGTTCATCGTGCTGACCACGCCCGGCCGGAGCTTCCACGCGACGACTTCGGTGGAGATCTGATCACCGTTGGTCGAGGTCACCTCGCCGGGAAACGAGACTGTCAGCGACACGTCGGCCTCGGAATCGCTGAGCGAGGTGAGATCTACGCGGCCTTCGAGAATTACCAGGTCACCTGCCCTCCGCAGCGAGATGTCGACGCCGGCGGCATCCCGGTTCATGTTCGCCAACTGGGGCAGTTCGGCGAACGTGAGGTCGGAGAACACCGCCTGGGTGCCCACGTAGTCGTCGCGGCTGTATTCCGACACGGCGACCTTGCGGGCGAACGGCAGGCTGTTGAGCAACTGCGGACCCTTGTCGTCGGCGTCGCGGGCTTTGGCCGCGGCGACGATCTGGCCCGACACCCGGTCATCGGGCGACACGGTGATCGACGCTCTGATACGCACACAGCCGATCAGCGAAGGCGCGGCCACCAACAGCAGAAGAGCCAGGGTGAGGAGACGCTTGTAGGTGCGATGACGGGTCGGCACCAGGTCATCGTGCCAGATGCGGCGCCGCGGGAGCGGCATTAGAGGGGCAGGGGGCGGCCCAAGATCGCGAACGCGCGTGGATCGCCGGCGAAGCGGTAGCGGCGAATGATGTCGTTGAAGCCGAGGCGGCGGTACAGCCGCCAGGCCCGGTTTGCTTCTCCGTTGATCTCCGGGGTGGAAAGCAGGACGTGCTGCTCTCCTCGGTCCTCGAGTAGCCGCCGGGCCAGCGCTTCACCCAGACCGCAGCCCTGGGCGCGGGGGTGGATGTGGAGTTCGGTCAGCTCGAAATAGTTGTCCGTCAGCGCCGAGATCTGCGTCTGATCAGCGCCGGTGAGGCGCAACCCGGCGACGACCTGCCGCTGCCACCACTGGTCGGGGGCTCCGCGGTAGCCGTAGGCGATGCCCAGCATGGGCCCAGCGCTCAGCGCGGTCGCCGTGGTGACGTCGGCGTCGGCGAGGTCGATGGCAGCGACGGCCTTCCAGCCTCGCCTGCGGGTGTGCTCGAGCCACATCGAGGCCCGCTGGCCTTCAGTGCCCCGCGGGTAACGCATCGCATCCACGTACACGGCCAGCGCGTCGCTGAGCCGGTGCGCCATATCGCTTGGCGAGAGATCGATGAGGGTCATCGCCAAGGATCTGTTCCTCCGGTGGGTGATTCGTTTGGCTCACACCATTATCCAATGGAGTTATCGGCGGGTACCAGATAAGCAGGTGCTGTTTCCCCGTGACGACGTTCGTCATAGAATGGTCGGCTGAACCAGGTGGTACGGCTCAGATTGAGCTCGTATCATTGTGGTGCAAGTCCACACGTGGACATACGCCGACTTCGAACGACTGCGACGCCCCTACGGCAAGAGGGAGGGACGAATGCCACTCTCCGATCACGAGCAGCGCATGCTCGACCAGATCGAGAGCGCGCTCTATGCCGAGGACCCTAAGTTCGCATCCAGCGTTCGTGGCGGAACTCTGCGCGCGCCCTCCACTCGGCGCAGGTTGCAGGGCGCCGCGCTTTTCGTGACCGGGCTGGCATTGCTGGTGTCGGGCGTGGCTTTCAAGGCCACGATGATCGGCAGCTTCCCGATACTTTCGGTGATCGGTTTCATCGTGATGTTCGGTGGGGTGGTATTCGCTATCACCGGCCCGAGAGTCAGCGGGAAGCCCGAGGGTGCCACGGACATCGGCGCAGCCCGACAGAAGCGGGCCAAGGGCGGGAGCGGTTCATTCACCAGTCGGATGGAAGACCGGTTCCGCCGACGCTTCGACGAGTAAGCGATTCTTCACACCAGGGGCAGTCCAACGGGACTGCCCCTCTTTTTTGCCCCACCGGGCCCCACCGGGCCCCAACGGGCCGCAATTGATGCTGTTGAGCAGGTATTTCGCGATGCGCAAGTGCCCGTCACTCGGTGGCGAAGCACCCGAATCGAGTGTGTCGATCCCTGCGGATGGGGCATGGGGGGAAACGCGACCTTCCATTTGGAGCAATGTGGGGGATTGTGGGGTAAAGTGGCGGACAACGGAGCGACCGGAGCTCCGTTCGAGAGCAGGGCTAGCGAGGTGGCGAGATGTTTTTCGGCACCTACACGCCAAAGCTCAACGACAAGGGGCGACTGACGTTGCCCGCCAAGTTCCGCGACGCGCTTGCAGGAGGGTTGATGGTCACCAAGAGTCAAGATCGCAGCCTGGCGGTGCACCCGCGGGCGGAGTTCGAGGCGATGGTCGCCGACATCTCAGGCAAGGCCAAGCGCGGAAACCCCGAGGCCCGGGCCTACCTGCGCAACTTGGCGGCAAGCACCGACGAGCAGTACCCCGATACCCAAGGGCGCATCACGCTGTCTGCAGAGCACCGCCGCTACGCCAACCTGACCAAGGAGTGTGTGGTGACAGGGTCGATCGGGTTCCTGGAGATCTGGGACGCGCAAGCTTGGCACGACTACCAGGAACTTCACGAAGAGAACTTCTCCGCGGCCAGCGATGAAGCACTCGGCGACATTCTTTGATCCGGCCACTGGCCCGCAGGCCCGTGCAGCGTGGCCTCTGCCCGAACCGACCCTGGCGTACTTCCCCGACGTCAGGTTCGGCTACTCGGGCAGGGACCTCGCTGCACGGTCCGTCCCAATCTCCCGGGGTGCTGCGATGTTGGTTAACGAGCCCCATGTCCCGGTTCTGCTCGACCGGTGCGTCGAGCTGCTCGCCCCGGCGCTGACCCGGTGTGACTCCGACGGCACGGGGGCGGTGCTGGTGGATGCGACCCTCGGCGCCGGTGGCCATGCCCAGCGATTCCTCACCCAGTTCGCCGGCCTCCGACTGATCGGTCTGGATCGCGATCCCGAAGCGTTGCGTATCGCCGAGGAGCGTCTTGCGCCGTTCGCGGATCGCCTCACGCTGGTGCGCACTCGCTTCGACAATTTGGCCGGCATCGACATGACCGGTATCGGTCACGCGGTGCCAGGTGACGGCGTTATCGACGGGATTCTCTTCGATCTCGGTGTGTCGTCGATGCAGCTTGATCGTCGGGAGCGCGGCTTCTCCTACTCGACGGACGCGCCGTTGGACATGCGAATGGACATGGGGGAGGACACGGGGGCCGGCATAGCGGAAGGCGCGGAGTCGGACCTGACCGCGGCGGAGATCTTGAACACCTTCGACCAGAGGGCGCTGACGCGACTACTGCGCGAGTTCGGCGAGGAGCGCTTTGCCGGCCGAATCGCCGCCCACATCGTGCGCCGTCGCGCGACCATGCCGTTCTCGACGACCAGCGAGTTGGTCGAACTGCTCTACCAGGCGATCCCGGCGGCAACGCGCCGCACCGGCGGGCACCCGGCCAAGCGCACGTTCCAGGCGCTGCGCATCGCGGTCAACTCCGAGCTGGAGTCGCTACGCCGCGCGATACCCGCGGCCCTGGCGGCCTTGCGCCCAGGCGGTCGAATCGTCGTGATGGCTTACCAGTCCCTCGAAGATCGAATCGTCAAGAGTGAGTTCGCTGCCGCGACCGCCTCCCGCACACCGCCGGGTCTGCCGGTCGAACTGCCGGGGCACGGACCCGAATTCGTGGCGGTGACCCGCGGTGCTGAACGTGCAGGTCCCGACGAGATCAAAGCTAATCCACGAAGCGCGCCGGTTCGGCTGCGCGCACTGGAACGAGTCGAGGGGGAGTAGCGATGAAGGCAAAGCGGCCCGCACGCGGCACCACGTCTGGAAAGAGGTCGCAGACCCGCGGTGGTCGTGGGTCGGCGCGGGAAGCCAAGCGCCTACGCGACGCGCCGCCGCGTAGGCGCAATCCGACCCGCGAAGCGCGTCCGCAGCGGTCGGCGCCGCGGGCCGGCCCGATACGTCGGCCCGTGGGCAGCCCCGCACGTCCCAAGAGTTCCAGCCAGGCCAAGGCCCGGTCCAAAGCGCGGAAGGCGAAGGCGCCCAAGGTAGTTCGTACGCCACTTCGGCAGCGGATTCTGGTCAGGCTGGCTGCGGTCGAGGTTAATCCTCGCGCCCTCGTCGCGCGGGTTCCGTTCGTCGTTCTGATCATTGCGGCCCTGGGCACTGGGCTGGGCGTGACGCTGTGGTTGTCCACCGACGCCGCTGAGCGCTCGTATCAACTGGGCAACGCGCGTCAGGTGAATCAGGACCTGATACAGCAGAAGGAGGCGCTGGAGCGCGATGTGCTCGAGGCCCAGGCCGCGCCGGCGCTGGCTGAAGCCGCGCGGGATCTGGGCATGATCCCCTCTCGCGATACCGCTCATCTCGTCCAGGATGCGGCGGGCAACTGGGTGGTCGTCGGCACTCCCAAGCCGGCCGAGGGGGTTTCGCCACCGCCGCTGAATACACCACTGCCGGACCCGGTGCCGCCCGCACCGCGGATAGTCGAACCTCTTGAGGTCCCGGTCAGAATTTCTGCTGTCCCGGGTGCTCTGGAGGCGCCAGCAGGGGCGGCGCCGAGCCCGGCCCTGGGGGTGGGCTCAGCACCCGCAGCACCCGCAGCGCCTTCCGTCGTTGCGCCGGGCGTCGCGGTGCCGCATGCCGTTACCGACCGGCTGCCAACTCCGGGGCCCGTACCGCCGCTGCCGCCCGGAGCGCCGGGCGCCGGACTGGGGCCGCCGACTGATCAACTCGGTTTACCGCTGGACGCTCAACTCGGTTCACCGCTGGACGCCGACCAGATGCCGCTGTTGCCCGAGGCAGCCAACCAGCAGGGTGCTCCGTCGGTCACCGAGCAGTTTGCGCCAGTGCCGGGTGCGCCCGCGTGAGCCGCGACCAGGGCCGCCGGGAGCGCGCCGCCAAGACGTCCAAGAAGGCGACACCTGCGCCGAGTCAGGAGCACTCGGCCCGTGCGCGCCGTATCCGTCAGGCGGCGCCCCCGAATGGTTTGCGCAGCGCTTCGTTCGTCTTCCGGCACCGCGCGGGCAACGCCGCGATCTTCCTGCTGCTAGTGGTGGCTGCGGCCCAGTTGTTCACCTTGCAGGTGCCACGCGCTGAAGGGTTGCGCGCCGAGGCGGCCAGCCAGTTGAAGGTGACTGATATCGACCCGGCGCTGCGCGGCGCGATTGTCGACCGACGCGGCGAGAAACTGGCCTTCACCATTGAGGCTCGTGCGCTGACGTTTCAACCTCTCAAGATGCGCAAGCAGTTGGAGGAAGCCAGGTCCCAGTCGTCTGACGCGCCGGACCCGGACCGCAGGCTGCTCGAGATCGCAGCCGGGGTGGCCGACGTGCTGGGCAACAAGCCAGATAGCGCGACGGTGCTCAAGAAACTGCGCAGCGACGAGACTTTCGTCTACCTCGCGCGAGCGGTCGATCCGGCCCTCGCGGAAGCGATCACCGACAAGTTCCCCGAAGTCGGCTCCGAGCGCCAGGACGTTCGCCAGTACCCCGGTGGAGTGCTGGCGGCCAACGTCGTCGGCGGCATCGATTGGGACGGACATGGCCTGCTCGGCCTGGAGGATTCGTTGGACGCGGTGCTGGCCGGAACCGACGGTTCGATCACCTACGACCGCGGTTCTGACGGCGTGGTCATCCCGGGCAGCTATCGCAATCGCCACGACGCGGTGAACGGGTCGACGGTGATGCTGACCATCGATGACGACATCCAGTTCTACGTGCAGCAACAAGTGCAGCTGGCCAAGGACCTGTCCGGTGCGAAGAACGCCTCGGCGGTGGTCCTCGACGCCAAGAGCGGTGAAGTGCTGGCGATGTCGAACGACAACACGTTCGACCCCTCCCAGGATCTGAGCCGGCAGGAGGACCGCCAACTGGGCAACCTGGCAGTGTCGTCACCGTTCGAACCCGGTTCGGTGAACAAGATCGTCACCGCCGCGGCAGCTATCGAGTACGGGTTGTCCGACCCCGATGAGGTGCTGCAGGTGCCGGGTTCGATCGGCATGGGCGGGGTGCGGGTAAGCGACGCCTGGGAGCACGGGGTGATGCCCTACACCACCACGGGAGTCTTCGGGAAGTCATCCAACGTCGGCACGCTGATGCTCGCGCAGCGTATTGGTCCCAAGCGCTACGCGGAGATGCAGCGCAAGTTCGGTTTGGGTCAGCGTACCGGCGTCGGTCTGCCTGGCGAGAGCGCCGGGCTGGTTCCTCCCATCGACCAGTGGTCGGGCAGTAGCTTCGCCAACCTGCCTATCGGACAGGGTCTTTCGATGACGCTGCTGCAGATGGCCGGTATGTACCAGGCTGTCGCCAACGACGGTGTGCGGATCTCCCCGCGGATCATGAAGGCGACGGTCGCAGCCGATGGCACCCTCTCCGAGGAAGCCCGGCCCGACGGGGTCCGCGTGGTATCGGCTGAAA
>Ga0114921_10001242_pt1 | contig 11618 bp, 12 predicted proteins | sample BentaG_FD_87016 | JGI IMG/M metagenome (GOLD analysis project Ga0114921, IMG submission 87016) | Deep subsurface microbial communities from South Atlantic Ocean to uncover new lineages of life (NeLLi) - Benguela_00093 metaG | ecosystem: Environmental > Aquatic > Marine > Oceanic > Sediment ...
CGACCCAGAGGCCTGCTGTTGAGAAACTGATACCGCTACGCCAGAAGGAGATTGGTGTTCTGTTGCGGCAGGCACGTGCGAAATCTGGCAAGACGCAGAAGCAGTGCGCAGATCTACTGGGCGTTTCGGCCGAGATAATATCCAAGTACGAATACGGGACCAAACCCACACCCTTCCCACACTTGGAACTCCTGGCGTCGTACCTGGAGGCGTCACTGGCCGATTTCCTAGACCGAGAGTTGCTCACCAGCCGAATGTCAGTCTCAAGAACCGGCACAGAGGTGCTACGTGCAAAGGATACCACGACCAAGCTACCTCGACAGATCGAGGAGTTTGTTCGCAATCCTGAAAGCCTTCCGTACTTGGAGATGGCGCTGAGGCTGTCCGAACTACCCAAGGACTCCTTGAGACACCTTGCTGAGGCGATGCTGTCTGCAGAAGAACAGCGCAAAAGAGAAGTGTGATGAGTGCGCCCCCGACCGCCGATGCTGCTGACCCAATCCCCCCTCTTCTTGACACTCTGGCAAAGCTCACCAGCCAGCGTGACATCGGGCAGTTCCTCACCTCTGCCCTCCACGAGGCGATCCTAGCCACCAACTGTCACGCCGGCTCCTTACTGTTTGTCAGCGACCAACCACGAACGGTGAGGGAAGGTGACCTGTCCTCCGAGATCGAGAGACAGATCTCTATCTGGGAAAAAGGCCTAGAAGAGAGGCTGCGCACGACCTCGTGGTTGATAGGAGAGGGAGAGACTCTACCAGTCTCCACGCACGCGTTGGAAGCAACAGCTCATTTGCTGGTCAACACTCCTCTTCTGCACGACGAGAAAGTCACCGGTTCCCTCACTCTGGTGTTCGAGGCTGGTCGCCCACTCTCTCTCACCCAGCGGCAGGCACTGACCTCGTGCGCCAAGGCCATAGGAAATCTGGGCAAGATGGTCGAGCAGTTGACCATTGCCGAGGACAGTTTGAAGCAACTAAGCTTCCTCCACGAAACAAGCCAGGCCTTGACATCGACCCTCGACCTGAGAGAGGTCTTGGACAATACCATGGAGTTGGCGACGAAGATACTGAACGCCCAGGCTTCTACCTTGATGCTGATCGACGAGGATACTGGAGAACTGGTATTCGACATTCCCCACGGTGAGAAGAGAGAACTGTTGCGTAGCTATCGAATGGCGATGGACCAAGGGATAGCAGGGTGGGTTGCCACGCATGGCACACCAGCTATCGTCAATGATGTTGCGGGAGACAAACGCTTCCACACAGAAACCGATGCCCGCACCGGCTTCTTGACCCAGTCCGTAGTTTGCGTGCCACTGCAGATAAAGGAGCGGACCATCGGTGTGCTCGAGGCACTCAACAAGACATCCAACGAGGGCTTCAACGACGACGACCTACGTTTGTTGAGCACCCTGGCAGCACAGGCAGCCAGCGCTATCGAGAACGCTCGTCTGTATCGAAGTCTGCGCGAAGAAAGAGATAAGATCATCCGCATTCAGGAAGAGGCCCGTCGTGAATTGGCGCGCGACATGCACGACAGCACGCTGCAAAGCCTTTCTTCCATCGCCATGAGGCTAGATTATGTCAAACGATTGCTGGAGCATCAACCTGAGGCCGCTGTTGAGGAACTCGACCGTCTGCAAGAGATGGTCGTCGAGGCGGTACGGCAGGCCCGCATGCTTCTCTTCGAGTTGCGACCTATTGTCCTGGAAACCCAGGGACTAGTGGGGGCCCTCAACACCTACGTCGACCAGCTACAGGGAGACGGCCCTCCAGTCTTCCATTTCGATCACGGCGGCTTCAATGGCAGATTGAGCGACAAGACCGAGGCCACGGCTTTCATAATCCTTCAGGAGGCAATCAACAATTCAAGGAAGCATGCCAGTCCCCAGAACATATGGCTGAATCTCACCCAGCACGAGGGGTATCTGCAGATTGCCGTGGAGGACGATGGATGCGGCTTTGACCTGGAGGCAACTCAGAAGACCGCCGATCAGGCCGGTCATCTGGGACTGGTCAGCATGCAGGAGAGAGCAGATCTGATAGAGGCGGATCTCAACATCAAGTCAGAGCTGGATCGGGGCACGACGATTGTGCTGAAAGTGCCTTTGACAGGCCCGACGGCCCAATCCTCAGCGGCATAACCTTGTCAGTCATCAGTCTATCCATCGGGCCGCCCATTAGCTATCCAGCCTCTCAATAGCTTGCGAACCGGACCAATACCTTCGAGGAGAAGATTCCATGGGAAATGATAAGGCAGCAGACGCCGACTCGGGGAAAGAACAGGGGATGAAGCTCTTCCGTTTTGGCGAATACGAAGAGGCCGCGCTCCGGTTTGGCGAGGCGTATGCCCTCTATGTGGACCTGAACGACGAGAAAGGACAAGGGGAGACGCTCAACAACCTTGGAGTGGTCCACATTCAGGAGGGCCGCTGGGATCAGGCCGCCGAGGCCTTCGACAAAGCGAGAGAGATATTCGAAGCTCTGGGAGACAAGAACGGCGAGGCCCACACCCTGGGTCACCAGGGAACCTTGTATCGCCACCGAGGCGACAAGGAAAAAGCTGTGGAGCACCTAAAGGCCGCAGCTGATCTCTTCCGAGAGGTGGGGGGGCAAGAGAAGGAGGCCCTTACCCTACGCCTGATCAGCAGGATCCGGCTCGGGCAAGCAAGGTGGTTCGAAGCCCTCCACTTCTATGACCTGAGCCTGGCCAGCGCTGAGCCACCCGGGGTAAAGGAACGGATACTACGTCGCCTCATACAGGTCCCCTTGAACATGCTTGCCCGCCCGCAGTGAACAGGTTTTTCCTGTCCTGGGTAGGATTCCTCTCCACTGTTGCGGGGCACCGATGCCCGAGACCTACTCCTTCTCTTCCTCGACCTGGGCTCTGGCGATAATCTCGTCCGTTAGGAGTTTGGGGACTTCCTCGTAGTCCAAGAACTCCATGCTAAAGACCCCGCGCCCCTGAGTAATGGAGCGCAAGTCAGTAGCATAACTCTGCATTTCTGCCAAGGGTGCCTGAGCCGTGATAATGGTCTTATCGCCCTTTTGTTCTGTGCCCACTACTCGAGCTCGCTTGGTGTTGAGGTCGCCTAGCACGTCGCCCATCTTCGCCTCAGGTATCGCGATAGTGAAGACCATTATCGGCTCCAAGAGCACCGGCGCTGCATCCCGCACCGCGGATTTGAAGGCCTCTCGTCCAGCTATCTGGAAAGCGATGTCCTTGGAATCGACGGGGTGCTCCTTCCCATCGTAGACCACGCCTTTCACGTCTACTACCGGATGACCTGCAATCACCCCCTGGTCCAATACCTGCTTGATGCCCTTCTGGATGGAGGGTATGAAGCTCTTTGAGATGTGACCTTCTCGCACCTCGCTGTCATACTCGAAGCCAGCCCCCCGTCCCAGGGGTTCAACCCTCAGCCACACCTCGGCAAACTGCCCAGCTCCACCTGTTTGCTTCTTGTGCCGATACTGTGATGTGGCGACTTTGGTCACCGTCTCCCTGTACGGTACCTTCGGCACTGATGTGACTATCTCTACCCCGAACTTGGAGTGTAGACGCCGGGCGGCGATGTCGATGTGAGACTCTCCCATCCCGGAGAGAACCGTCTCCCTCGTGCTGGACTCGCGGTCCACCCGCAAGGTAGGATCCTCTTCGGTGAGGCGACCCAGGGCACCACCAAGCTTGTCCAGGTCTGCCTTGGTCTTTGGTGCGATCGCCGCCGAGAAGATAGGATGAGGAAAGCCAATAGGCGGCAAGGCAACGGGGTGGTCCTTGTCACAAAGTGTATCTCCGGTGGTGGTCTCTTGCAGCTTGGCAACTGCACCAATGTCTCCCGGTGGAACTCTGTCCGTCGACTCTTGCTCCTTACCCCTCAGGAAGAAAAGCTGGCCCACTCGTTCCTCTTCTCCCTTGTTGGAGTTGAACACACGGGAGTCAGACTCCATGGCACCGGAAAACACGCGGAAATAGGTTAGCTTGCCCACGTAGGGATCGGCCAGAGTCTTGAACACCAGAGCCGCCAGTGGGTTCTGAGACGCGGGCCCAAGGATCTCCTCTTCACCCGTAGCCGCGTTGGTGACTTGCACATCGGCCGCATCAATAGGCGAAGGAAAATATTCGAGAACTGCGTCCAGCAGAGGCCGCACCCCGACGTTCTTGAGGGCCGAACCACAGAGAACCGGCACAATGGCCTTGTTTCTAAAACCAGTGGCCAAGCCCTGGCGTATCTCCTCATCGGTCAGCGTCTCCTCTTCAAAATACTTCTCAAGGAGCGCGTCGTCCGTTTCTGCCGCGGCCTCGACCAACTGCAAGTGATATGATTCCGCCTCCGCGCGCAAATCCTCAGGAATATCCCCCTCTTCGGCCTTCTCGCCCCGGTAGGCTCTCATCCTCACCACATCAACGACACCTTCGAAGGCCTCCTGGGCCCCGATTGGCAACTGGAAGGGGATGATGTTTCCCTGCAGGCTCTCTTTGGCCTGATTCAGGGCTTGGAGAAAATCCGCGTTCTCCCGGTCCATCTTATTGACGAACAACATGCGGGGCACGTCCACCTCCTCGGCATACTCCCACACCAGCTCTGTGCCCACCTCCACGCCGGCTACTGCACCAACGAGGACGATCGCTCCGTCGCCCGCTCTGAGGGCCCCTTTCACTTCCCCCACGAAGTCGGCGTACCCAGGCGTGTCAAGCACGTTGATCTTGTGCTCACGCCACTCGCAAGGGATGACTGAGGTGTTGACCGAGATCTTGCGTCGTATCTCCTCAGGATCATAGTCCGAAGCTGTAGTGCCGTCCTCAACCCTGCCCAGGCGGCTTACACCTCCGCTGTCGTAGAGCATGGCCTCGGTCAATGACGTCTTGCCCGCACCGCCGTGAGACAAGAGAACGAGGTTCCTCAGCTGCTCCACTCTGTAATCCTTCACTATCGCTATCCTCCACGTTAGCACACCAACATATTCAGGATGATTCTAGAGTAGTTCGCCGTAGTTGTCAATCTCCTTTTGTGCTACAATAGGAGTTAGCATGCCAGAGACCCCGCCGATGATTTCAGACCAGGCATGAGAATATGAGTCTGCCTGGCACCTACGTACTGGTCGTGTACATGCGTCAAGATGCGAAGGTGAGCATTGGTCGCCTGGGCAGTTTCAGATTCCCTACCGGCTACTACCTCTACGTTGGCAGTGCCAGGGGCCCCGGGGGCCTCGGGGCGCGCGTGGCACGCCATCTGAGACAGAGTGCGCACGCCCATTGGCACATAGACTATCTCCTTCAGGAGGCATCGGTGGTGGAAGTCTGGAAAGCCCCTTCGACAAGGAAGCTGGAGTGCCTTTGGGCTGAAGCTATGCTGAGCATGCCGAACGCGAAGAAGAATGTCCGCGGATTCGGCTCTTCCGACTGTGGCTGTCCAACGCACTTAATCCACTTCTCATCCTTGCCCTCTTTGGACGCGTTCGCTCGGCTGCTGAGCGCCTTCGGCTCCGAGGTCAAGCTGTGCAGACAAAGCTTGGCTGAGCCGAAGGAAGGTGAGTAACAATGCTTTGCGACAGACCGGCATGTGTGACAACGTGAGCTTCGTTCCGATAGTAGTGCGCGAAGCCAAACGAGCCGAATCGCCACGAGCTTGACAGGCCCAGGGATTGATGCTATAATTGAGACCGGCGACAATTCACATCAACGCCGATCACGGACTGCTTTAGCGGAACGAACCGCTATCGGGGCAGCTGGAAAGGAGGTGAGGGCCAAGACAGGGAAGCATCTATCTATCATCTAGGAGTGGAGTTCGAACAGAAAGTGAGGAAGGAGAAAAACGGTGAAAACGAGAAGTTGGACAATCGTTAGCCTTCTAGTCCTAGGAGCCCTGCTTGCTGCCTGCGCCGCACCGGCGCCCCCGGCAGAGGAAGCTCCTCCACCCCCAGTAGCGGCAGCGCGGTTCCAGACCATCCTGGACCGCGGAAAGATCATCTGCGGTATCAACCAGGAACTCCCCTACTTCGGCTACCTCAACCCAGCGGGTGAGTTCGAGGGGTTCGACGTTGATTTCTGCAAGGCCATTGCCGCTGCGGTCTTCGGCGACGCGAATGCCGTCGAGTATGTACCGTTGACCGGCGAGACGCGTCTGCCTGCACTTCAGACCGGCGAGATTGACGTGCTGCTCCGCAACACCACGTGGACCCTCACCCGCGATTCCGTGAACGAGGTGGACTGGGCGGCGATCAACTTCTACGATGGCCAGGGCATGATGGTCCCGGTGGACACCGGATGGGCCACGATAGAAGAGATGGGCGGGGCTACCGTTTGCTGCACGACTGGCACGACCACGGAGATGAACCTGGCCGACGCCTTCCGCTCGCGTAACCTCGACTACACCCCGCTTCTCTTCGAGAAGACCCAGGACACGGCGACAGCTTACGAGGAGGGGCGTTGTGACGGCCATACCTCCGACAAGTCACAGTTGGCGGCTCTCCGTTCGGCGATGGAACATCCCGAGGAGCATATCATCCTCGACGTGACGATGTCGAAGGAGCCTCTGGGACCGGTGACCGCCCATGGCGACAATAAGTGGAACGATGCCGTCAGGTGGGTCACTTGGGGCATGATCCAGGCTGAGGAGTCCGGGGTTAGCTCCGCTAACGTCAACGAGGCGCTGGGGAGCGACGATCCGACCATCAAGCGGCTGTTGGGCGTCGAGGGCGAGATGGGCGCCTCTCTTGGTATCCCGAACGACTTCATGGTCGACGTGCTCGAGCAGGTTGGCAACTACGGTGAGGTCTACGAGCGCTGGCTAGGCCCTGCTGGCCTCAACATCCCGCGCGGCCCGAATGAGCTCTGGACCAATGGTGGGCTCCTGTACGCGATGGCCTTCCGATAGGAGCTTGTTCCTAGCTCACAAAGTGCAGCCCGACGTCGTGTCGGGCTGCACTTTCCTGCAAGGTGAAACTGTATGTCAACGATCGCAGTCGCTCGCCAGCGGGCGATGAGCATCTTACGCGATGAACGGTTCCTCAGGGCGTTGGGCCAGGCGGTATTCGCCATTGCAGTGGTGCTTTTCGTGGCATGGTGCCTCAGCAACTATCGGGACCGGGGATCGACTTTCTCCTTTGGGTTCCTGCGCGAGGAAGCCAGTTTCGACCTGGCTGAGGGGATGGCCTTCAGCCCCGTTGATCCCTATTGGAAGGCTTTCCTAGTCGGGCTCTTGAACACCCTCAAGGTCGCGGTCGTGGGAATCATTCTGGCCACAATCCTGGGCACAGTGACCGGTGTCGCTCGATTGTCCAGGAACTGGCTTATCAGCAACATCGCCGGCGTGTATATCGAGATCATCCGCAATACGCCTGTGTTGGTACAGCTCTTCTTCCTCTATTTCGCTGTCATACTAAAACTCCCGTCCCTCAAGGACCGTATTGTGCTGCCCGGTCCGATTTTCATAAGCATTCGCGGGATCAATCTCACCTGGCCCCGGCCGACGGAATCGTTTGCCTACTGGTTGCCTTTCCTCATCGGCGCAGTCATCGTAGCAGTCGGCATCTATGCCTGGCGTGTATTGCTTGAACGACGCACGCGACGGCCCACTTCCCGCCTGCCCTGGACCTTCATTGCGCTGGCTGTGCCTCTGGTGGGCTGGTTCCTCGTACCAGGAAACCCTCTTTATCCTAACAGACCCGCCGTGGAGGGCCTCAGGGTCGTGGGGGGCACGACTCTCTCACCGGAGTTCCTTGCTATCTTGATCGGTCTGGTGATATACACCGCTGCCTTCATCGCCGAGGTCGTTCGCGCGGGGATCATGGCTGTGCCCCGGGGGCAGACCGAAGCGGCCCGCGCTCAGGGGTTCAGCGAAATGCAGATCCTGCAGTTGATCGTTCTGCCACAAGCGATACGTATCATCATCCCACCCCTGATCAGCCAGTATCTGAACCTCACCAATAACTCTAGCCTGGCTATCGCGATCGGCTTTCTGGACCTATACGCCGTTTCTAGCACGATGTTGTTTCAGTCCGGTCGCGTAGTTGAGGTCTTCCTGATGATCATGGCCGCTTATTTGTCCATGAGCCTGACCATCTCGCTGATCATGAATGTTGTGAACCGCAGACTGGCTCTGGTGGAGCAGTAAGATGACGACTGCTACCGAAGTTATCAAACCCCCTCGCACCGAAGTCGGGGTGTTGGGCTGGCTCAAGAAGAACCTTTTCAGCACCTGGTACGACGCCTTGCTGACGTTCGGGTCGCTGGCTTTCATCTCGGGAGTGCTGTATGGGGTTACCAAGTGGGCTTTGACCGGTGCCAAATGGGGCGTGGTGACGACCAACATCAAGGTCTTTATGGTCGGAAGGTACCCCTATTCGGAGGTGTGGCGCGTCTGGGCCAGCGTGGGCCTATTCGTGGTGATGGCGATAGTCACGCTGGTAGTCTGGAGATTGGACATCGCGCGGGCGAGGCGCGCGGTGACGATCGCCTGGGTCATCGTGCTTCTCGTGACCATAGTGCTGCTCAAGGGGTTCGGAGACCTCCGCTTCATACCTTCCGTCCCGATCAATATCTGGAGCGGGTTGATGCTCACCTTGACCTTGGGAATCGTCGGTATTGTGGCTTCCTTCCCGATAGGTATCGTCCTTGCTTTGGGACGTCGGAGCAGTCTTCCGGTCATCAGAGTGTTCAGCACCATGTTCATCGAGATGGTCCGCGGAGTGCCACTGATTTCCGTCCTCTTCATGGCCATGTTGATGCTCCCCCTCTTTCTTCCCGCGTCGATATCTGGAAGGCTGTCCAATGTCCTCAGGGCCATGGTCGGCATGACTCTCTCCAGCGCAGCCTATGTCGCCGAGAACGTCCGAGGTGGCCTGCAGGCCATCCCCAAAGGCCAGTACGAGGCCGGAAGGGCAGTAGGCTTGAACGAGGCCTACGTCATGGTTTTGATCGTGCTGCCGCAGGCGCTTCGCGCGATGATTCCCGCCATCGTTGGCCAGTTCATCAGTCTGTATAAAGATACTTCGCTGGTCGTCATCGTGGGGCTGCTGGATCTGCTGGGCGTGGCCAAGGCGGTCACGGGCCAGACGGCATGGATTGGCACTCAAAAAGAGGTATTCGCCTTTGCCGGAGTGATCTATTTCATAACCTGTTCCGCCATGTCGTATGCGAGCCGCCGGCTCGAGAAGCAACTGGGTGTAGGGGAACGATAGGAATTGCGCGGCGAAAGCCCGGGGAGCGCGAGGGGTATACCATCTGATTCTTGGAGGCGAGAAAGTGGAGAACGACAGAAGCGAGGCGTCAGACGCGCGCGAGATGATCATCTGCCGAGACGTGCACAAGTGGTTCGGCGACTTCCACGTGCTGAGAGGGGTGAACCTCACCCTCAGGAGGGGTGAGGTAGTGGTCATCTGTGGGCCCTCGGGCTCGGGCAAATCGACCCTCATTCGCACCATCAACCGCCTGGAGGAGCATCAGAAGGGCGACATCTTCGTGGATGGCATTGAGTTGACCCACGATATCCGCAACGTCCACGCCATTCGCCAAGAGATAGGAATGGTTTTTCAACACTTCAACCTCTTCCCCCATCTGACAGCTATACAGAACGTCACCCTGGCCCCTATCTATGTTCGCCGCTGGTCCAAGGATAAGGCGGAAGAGGTTGCACGCCAGCTCTTGGAGCGTGTAGGTATTCCCGAGCAGGCTGAGAAGTACCCCGCCCAGCTATCCGGCGGGCAGCAGCAGCGAGTGGCCATCGCGCGCGCACTGGCCATGCAACCAAAGATCATGTTCTTCGACGAACCAACCTCGGCGCTGGACCCCGAGATGATCAAAGAGGTGCTCGACGTGATGGTCGAACTGGCCAAGGGCGGCATGACCATGATCGTGGTTACCCATGAGATGGGGTTTGCCAAAGAGGTGTGCCATCGAATCATCTTCTTCGACGAAGGCAACATCGTCGAGGAGAACCCTCCAGCCAAGTTCTTCACCCACGCCAAGGAGGAGCGCACGAAAGTCTTTCTATCCCAGATCCTCACTCACTAGCGGTTTCGCCCACAATGCCTTACGTTGACAGTAACGGCGGGTCTTCACCCGCCGTTCCGTCGTCAATCAGGCGTTGGAGGAGTGGAGCTTCTGGCTTCATGTCGTGCGCATGGCACACACGATGGCGAGCCCGGCCAGAACACGTCGCCGAAGGGCGTCGCTGTTGACGGTCAGGGCCGGGTGGACATCAGCGCGTCCTTCGCTGTGCCACTTTCCAGGCCGAGGGCCCGGGGTCCATGGCTGCCCGCAATTGCAGGCCAGTGAACGATGAGGTAGAGATACGCCAAGGGCCAATCCTTCGCGAGGAGCACCTGATCAAGGACACGACGGAAGGACAGTATCATCAAGCACTCGATCAAGTATGCAGTTCTCGTCTCAGGTCTGGGATATGCCCTCCTCGTGGGAAGTGCCATCGTCGTTTCGGCAGCCGTCGGACTGATCACAGGCTACTATCCGTCTTCTACCTTCTTCACACTGGCGCTGATAACGTTCAGAGTCGCTGAGATTCATCACGGCCTTGTCTTTGCTCCTCCATTGGCAGCCGTCGCTGCGATGATACTTCTATCCCGGACGCCGATCAACCGCAGGGTGGCGGCTGGCATTGGCGTGAGCTCATTCTACATCTTGGTCTCGTTGATGTACCTGATTCTCGGTGCAGGTGAGTTTCCCGTGGCAACGGCAATCCCTTGGGTCGCGTGGTCGTTCGTGATTGGACTTGGTTCTTCGGTCACCGTGGACAGACTCCTTGCTCGCCTGCGTACCCCAAGCAGGAGGACCGAATGATAGGTCGGATCAAGGCCAGATGGGATCGGCTGGAGTACGGGCATCGGATAGTGTCCGCGGTGGTCATTTTCGTCGTGGGCCAGATTTGCCTTTTCTTCGTGACCTTCGGGTGTATGTGGTTGGTCGTGCTGTGGTGGGTCTCGAACTTGCCCAGATGGTTCCCTTGAGCGCGCCCCAGGGTCCACTGAGCACACTGCCTTGCCGAGTAGCTGACCGCGGACGCCCAATCCCTCAGCGGAATGGGGCCACCCTCTGGAGCGCCCTCTCTTCATGTTCCGCGTTTCCGACCAGAGCTGAAGGACAAACAGAGAAGGACCATCCTATGAGAGGACAGCCCTTCCAATTGAACCTCCCGCAGGTTCCAAACCTGCGGGAGGTTGTTGCGCTTACTCTCTTCCTCCACTCTTGGTCCACCTCCGGGGACTGCTGTCGCAGGGCTACCCCCATTGTCAAGCGTGCCTGATAGTGCTAGAATCCCCATGAGGCTCCGCTCGCTGCTTTGGCTTCGGGCTTTCTCCGTATCTCGTCTCGCGCTAGGACCGACCTGAGCTTCTGGACTGTGCCGGGAGAGTTGTCCCGCCGGTCATGATCCACGTCCGATTGGAAGCCTCAGACTGAGCAAAGTCGAGTGCGCGTACGACTCGCTAGCCAAGATGCCCCTCCAGGGAGCAATGGAGATGGGAATTCCAGAATCACAACTCGAGATCTGGTCACAGCAAGGGGCCGTAGCAACAGCCGAAGCAACGTACAGGTCCATTCGACAGGCCTTGACCAGTAACACGTCCCCCATCCGAAAGAAGGATTTCGAGGTCTATCTC
>Ga0114921_10001243_pt1 | contig 11618 bp, 22 predicted proteins | sample BentaG_FD_87016 | JGI IMG/M metagenome (GOLD analysis project Ga0114921, IMG submission 87016) | Deep subsurface microbial communities from South Atlantic Ocean to uncover new lineages of life (NeLLi) - Benguela_00093 metaG | ecosystem: Environmental > Aquatic > Marine > Oceanic > Sediment ...
AGTAAGTGTGACAAATGATATGTGAAATTTTGGGAATTATAATAATTATTCTTATTGTAAGTTTTTTGATTTTTTCTTACATGTTTTGGATACATTATGATGAGGAGGCACGAAGGAAATGAAAACAAACGAAGAGATAAGGAAAAAAGAATTATGTGAAAGATGTGGTAGAAATCCAAAACTTAAATCCCCAATTAGATATAAAATGCATAATTTCAGATATTGTTCTGAATGTAGAAGTGAAATAGCAAAAATAAACAGAACAAAAAATAAAGAAGAGGCGTTTAAGTTAGGTAAGATTAACACCATCCAGAAAACACGCAAGGAAGTGCTGGAGGAATTGCTAGAATACTTACCAGAAGAAGTTTTTACAAAAATTAAAATAGAACTTTCAAAACTCAATTCCGATAATGCGCCTTTAAGGACAACCGATAAGGAGAGAGCATGAAATGTAAACATAATTTCCAACAATTAATTGCTAAAAATGGAAAACCGGTGAATTACAAAAACATTGCAGAATCAACTATGTACACATTATATTGTGTAAAATGTGGAGAAACAAAAGATGTCGGATAAACAGGCAACCGATAAGGAGAGAGTATGAAATTAGAGATAGGGGATATCTTAATTCTAAAGGATGGGAGTGAAGTCAGTATAATAAAAATTAGAGATAAAACTTATGCGTTTGAATTATGGGTTGAAGATACAAAAACGTGGTTGCCTTACGGATGTAGATACTCGGATATAAAATGGGTTAAGATGTCCGATAAACAGACAACAGGTGAGAAGGAAAAATGAAACTTGAAAGATTCACAATAAGATTAACTAAAATGAATCAAGAATTTTTAAAAGAATTTCTTAATAATGAACCAGACATAGATTTTAAGAATAAATCCGGCGCGGTTAATATGATAATGGCGCGATATTTCCTTTATGAGAAATACGCAGATTTAATAAATGCGCTTGAAAATTTAATTAAAAGGCATCATGTTCGTGACAGATAGGTTATTTTGGGGTATAGTTTGGGAATCTTTAAAAGAAGATTGTCATAAATTTATTAATGACCTAAGACCGTAAAGCTATGATTGTCCGTACGGATGAATTTATGAAGTATAGACAGGCGCGGAATTAAAATAAAAGCGGGAATTACCCCGCCTAAATTAACCCATTACTCTTTTATATATTTTGTCTGCGGTTTTTACCATTTTTTCTATTTCCTTTTCTGGTAAATGGGTTATTCTTCTTAATCGAACACAAAACCCTTTTTCATGTTCTATATATGGTGTCGAACCTCCAAAATAACCGACAGGTAATTTAAATTCTTTAGCTAATTCGGTTACTAATTGGGTTTCTCTTTCGGGTTTGTATCCTTTAATTTCTGTGTCGTATCCATACCACATATTTTCACTTCCCTTATCCGCTTGTTAGCGGTTTATATTAATAATTAGATTGAGGGTTTAAATAGTTTTTACGCCTAACCGATACCATGCGGCTAATTTTCGTCATAAAATTCATTAAGCGCATACAATCGGTTTATTTCTAATTGCATCTTATCAAGCCGGTCATTCATATTATCTAAAAGCAATTCAGAACCATGTTTAAAAGTTAAACAAGATTGACAATATTCGCACTCATGCGGTCGGTCTTTAGTATGACATACTTCTCTAGTTCTAAAGGGCTTTCCGCATCCGGCACATTTCTTTAATAGAAATTTGCTTTTCTTAATCTTCATCCTCTTTTTCTTCATCTTCCGCCTCTGCTTTCTTATACTCTCTGAATGATTTGGTCTTTATTTCTTGCGCTTGTCTTAATCTGTCTATGGCTTTCGCGTGTTTCATTTCTAGGTATATCAATCTGTCCGGCGCATTGGCTATATATGTTAATAATGCTTCATTCATTTTCTTAATTGCAATATCATTAACATAATCGACCCCCTCTTGAGAAGTTATAAAAACATTCGCATATCTTTCTAATTGGGTATCGACCGAGATATTCCAAGTTTTCTTTTTTGAAATAGTATTAATATTGACTATGCTTTTTTTATTGATAACAGCATAACGCTTTCCGAATCCTAACCAATTCATTAAGAAGAAATTATATGTATAAATTCGGAAGATGTATAAATTATATTTTTCTGGTTCTTTAGGGTTAGTTATTTCGACGATTCGTCTTTCATTTTCATCTATTGCAAATTGCGATTTATCCGATTTTGTTACTCTTAACCATTTATCCACGTCACCAATGAAATCAAAACCTTGAACTAGCGACCCCTTAGTATCTATTCCTTGAATCTTGAATAAATCGTCTAAATCTTCTAAAACCAATTCATGAAAAGGTTTGCTTTCAAAATCTTCTTCTGGTTGTTTTCTCTTTATAACATAAACGTAAAACAGATAAGCCCCTATTATAACCGCGATTAAAAATATACCAATAGGTGAAAATATAAATTCGAAAATCATAGCTACGGGATTATTTGACGGCATTTTTCCCCTCTGCTAATCTTGTTATTAAATCATTATGTTTTTCGTATTTCTTTCGCATATTTTTAACGATATTTATAACGCCGTTATATGCTTTCGCTTGATTCAGTTTAGATTTATTTTCTAAATATTTATCCGTTTCTTGTTTGAGTTCCTTTAAATCATTAAGATAATTGCATAATATTTGTCTTTCAGTATATTTTAACGGTCTTGCTAACGCTTTCTTAATCTTATGTTGCTGTATTTCTATTTCTGTTTGTTGCGACAAAACCGCAGTATTTAAATCGGCGGGTAATTGTGATAATATTTGTTTTGCTCTTTTAATCGCCCTTAAACTTTTCAATAATTTCATAATCATTATCAATAACTTGTCCAAACATATCTTTTTTCAAAAACTTTTCTTGAATCACGACGTTTTTCCTTATCTCTTCTTTTTTCATAAATGAATATTCTTCATATTGCCGCCATACGTTTTGGGGTATAGCTTTCTTGCTTACTTTAATTCTTTCAACTGTATAAGGAACAGGTACTTTTCCGGTTAAATCATCATACCTTTTCGGTATCTGTTTTACAATGGCTACGCCCCGTTTACGAACATGAATCAAAAAGTCAAAATGCTTTCTAAATGCTTTAGCAATATCAGACGAAAAGGGGCTTATCATTATGTAACAATTCGTAAGATACCCTTGAGTCATAATGATTTTCTCTAGGGCGATATTGATTTTACTATACCATTCTTTCGCCATTAAATAATTTCCGGCTTCATCAATAATAAGGGGTTCTCTTTTTAATATATTAAGCCGCTTAACGGCATCAATCGGGTCATAAAAAGTATTTCTTTTAACGTCAAATTTTTGACCCGCGTGAAAAAACTTTAATATTTGTAATGCTAACCATAAAGCTACAAAAGATTTGCCCATTCTTTGCGAACCGACAACCATAATTAAGGGGCTAAACCCACGCTTCATTAAATATATGAGCTTCCCCAAGAGCATTATATCGGTATGTAACATTTCGCCATTACTTTTCTTTATATTGTATAGGTAATTCTTCTCTTTAAGCTGTATCAGTTTCATTTTTCCCCTTTGGTATAGAAATTATATTAGTATTTTCATCAATTTCAATCTTTTCTAAATTGTAAAGATGCTTAAATGTTTCTCTTACTCTTACTTCTCTTAATCCGGTTTCGAAAACACTATGAGAAACAGCTTTTTCAAATTTAATCGGACAAATTCTTTTTAATATTTCTAATATTCTTAAAATTTTTAGCTGTCGTTGTTGTTCACCATAAGACCCTTGCGGATTAGTTGTATCAATCGTCATACTTCATCATATAAAGTAAGATATTTAAAGTGTAGGGTGTGTATCAACTTAACGGGATGTTTTTGGTATATAATCCTAAAACGTCGCCGACCCATAGCGCTTTTAAATGAGTGTGTTAATTCTTTATTGGTGATACAAATGGGGTTTCTTGAAAAAATTACCGATAAAACCGTAGGGCTTATTGTGATGGCGGCACTTGTACCGGTCGGGCTTGTTGCTTACTTCGGCGCAAACACATCTGGTTTCGATGCGGCATCCTTAGGCGTTTGGGGTATAATCGGTATTTTGTTCATAGTTGCTATTGTCAAGCTAGTCTTGTGATGCATCAATGAACAAAAGGGGTAAGGGGCTTAATCGCCCCAACAATTCATTTAGTTAAGTTATACCCCGCGAAGATTTGTAATTCTTCGGGGGTTATTTCTATTTCATGTTTTTCTTTAACCCACGCCGCCCAACGGTTCGCGGTCGCTGAATCTTCCATTATACGCTGTTTAATTCTTCTTCTCATTAAAATAGATATTGGTTCTAATTTTTTTATAATCTCATTTCTTTTTTTGTAAATCGGTGAATTAATCGCATGACTTAGCGCATCACGTAATATATCTGAAATATTAATATTCATTTTCTTAGCTTCATTAATTAATTGAGATTCACAAGATAATGTTATATTTCTCAAATTTTCAAATTCCGGCGGGCGACCCCTATCATAATGAACCATTTTATCACCTTTTATTTTTATATTTTTTTCCAAAAAAATTTATAACAGGTATCATACTAATTATATACATAAGTACGTAATATATAAATAGATACCTTTATACCCCCCAAAATATAAAAAAAGAAAAATAAAATATTTCCCTTATAAAACTTACTTTCTATGTATAATTATGACCCGAAAACTTAAAGACTTACGGGATTTTATCGACAGCTTGAAAGCGCGTGGCTATAATTATGAAATTCCGGTTTCATTAGTTAAAACGGAAGTGGCGGAAAAATTCGGCACTTCACCATTTGTTTTTAAAACTGTTATGAATGAATTAGAAACTTTCGGTTTATTATTTCCGACAGAAAGCCCCGCACTATTCCGATTAACCAGAGAAAAAACACGAAGAAAGAAATTAACAAAAAAGGAAATCGAAGATATGGACAAAATCCTAGAATCATAATGATTATTCTTAAAGAATTACAAGAACATTTAAAGAACAAACAAGATGAAATCGAACACATGCGGGCGCAAGTTAAAAGACTAAAGGGCGAATTGCGGAAATTAACGAAAGAAAGGGAAAAAGAAGTTATGCAAAAACTAGGGATTAAGAAAACAAAAAAGCATCATCACCATTATACGGGGGCGGAATAATGGAATTTCGAAGTCTAGCAATCGGGTTTATAGCCGGATTCATATTAACGGGATTAATTTTATTTATGTTTCCTATGTGTGGATAGGGGGGTGTAATAATGACGAAGTATCGAATGGAGATTAAACAATTCATGTCTTTAGTAAAAAAAACCACGCCTAAAATTGTATATTTTGATAAGGAATTGTGGTCGAGTTATACCATGTGGTTTTTTGATATAAATGGAAAAAATATATATTGCCGGATTCAACATATTGGCGAATTATTCGAAAATTTAAAAATCCTAGAACAAAACGATATTATTGTATCAGGCGTTAAAGTTTATTAGTGGTAAAATCATAGGGGTAAAATCTCTCCATATCTATAACCATGAAATCACTTCATAAACATTACTTACCCACATGGTCGCCTAAACTATGAATTTTACTGAAATATTGGAGAATATAAACGCTACGAATCAAACAATAATTGAGAAGCCGACATATTGCATTTATCCGGAATATAACGCTGTTATATTAATGAATGTTATAATCATGTCAATTTTATTATATCATAAATTCAATATTCCCGACCGCTTGCGTATGATAATGTTTCATACATTACATACGGTTAATCTATTTTTACTTGTTTGGAATCTATTTTATTATTGGGGATGGTTGAATATATGATAATATATTGTGATACTTGCGGAAAACAAATAATAAGCGTACCATCACAAACAAAAAGAAATTATAAGTGTCAATTCTGCGGCTCATGGGCGAACCGAACCGAAAAGCATTTAATTCAAACCTTACGTTAATTAAATAGGTATTATTGGGTGTTAATATGCCGAATCGCAAAAAAGCACTATTCAAAAGATGCGTACGAAAAGTTAAAAGAAAAGGAAAGGTAAAAAGCCCCCATGCAGTTTGTCGGGCATCAATATATGGAAAAAGGAAAAGATAAGTTTGAATAAACGGTTATTACTGTTTACGATAATTGCATTATTCGTTATAATTTGCATACCGCAAGTGTTGGCACAAAATGTTTATGACCATTATTTTTATAATTATGCGGGAGGTAATCCACAAATAATAATTACGCCATCATTTTATACGAATGAAACTAATTGTTCCGTAGAACTTGAAACATTTATTAATTCTACGGATGAAACAGGTCTTGGTTATTCAATCATAACAGAATTTTATTCTCCTATTGGAAAGCTAATTGGTTATGGCGAAAGAGAATTAAATTTAAATGTAACTTGTTTATCTCATGGTAGTGTTTCTACAAATGAACATAATAATTCAATTTTAGAATCAAAAATAAAAACAACAAGAAGTCAAGGAACTTCTCATATATCTATTTTAACAGCAAAACATTCATGTTATACAAATTCTGATTGGTTATATATTATTTCTGAAAGTGATATAGGTGATTCATTAGGAAATGTTCCAAATATATATACTGATAGTTTGGGTTGCGTTGTTCCTCCAATAACTTATAGCCCATTTATAAATAGCGATAATTATGTTTATTGTTCAGGTATTTCAGGAAAACTTACTCCACAATCATATATCAATCCATGCTTACCAAATCCACATCAATTAAGAATTTTTTGGTCTGTGCCGTTCACAACAGGAGAAAGCGGGATAATAATATATAATTATACATTACCATCAGGCATGAGTCTTGGTGATAACGAATATGGATATTATGAATTATCTGATACCGGTTCTTATATTTCATTATCTATATTATCAGATAAATTATTTTTGAAAGAAAATACAGATTATGTCTTTTATGCTCATGCTGTTCCATTGATAACAACATCAACAGTAGAACCTCCAAATATTACAATCGGAATAAATGTCTATTATCCTGATTGGGTTTGTGGAGAATGGTCGGAATGTGAATACGGACAACAGCAACAAACTTGTTATGACCCATTGGGAAAAATTCCCAATAAAATAGAATATCGCGGATGTATTGAAACCGCATATTTCGAATTGCTTTTAGGATTCGAAGAGGGTCAAGACCCAACAACGCCATATATAAGAAAATGTGAATTACAATGGTATCCATTTTGCACAGAAGGATATACGGATATAGCGGGTACAATAGAATACCCCGCAAATTGGAATGTTATTAATCCTAGTTATAATCATTTTTTAAGATTAAGTAGCGAATACGCGACAGAGGGAAGCCGGTCTTTACAGATGTGGTATATACCCCCAATGTGGGCTTATCAGTATCCGCCCGCTATATGCAATTGGTCTAATTATGGAAAAGTACCGCAAATTTATAAAGGGGTAAATGAATCGCTTTTCGTATCTTATAATATAACTTTTCCGTCGCCATACATGACTATTGATTATGATGTTAAGCGTTGTGAATTTCCGGTCGTACAATACGAGGGATGGTGTGGTAAACAATGTTATGGTTATAATGGTAATTGTTCCGAATCCGCAGTAAAGGGCGAATATGTAAATGTATTATTTAATCCAAATACAAGCGAAATAATATATGAATTTTATGATGAAGCCGCTTTATCATGGGGTCAAAAACATATAGATTTGACGGGTTCAAATATTACCGTAGGTGAAACATATAACCTTGTTTTCGCGGTTTATCCGGAACATTTAACGGATGCTTACGGTCATTGTATTTATTTAGATAATGTTAAAATTTCATTGAGAACCGCAGAATTAGAATGTGAAGATAGTTATTGTATAGGCGTGGATTTATACAAGACAAAACAATTAAATCAAACTTGCGTTTACGAAATCGAATATAATAGTCTTGAATGTTTAGAAGAAGCGGATAGAATATTAGCGCAAGAATTTCAAGACTATTGCGTAGATGAAGATTTATATTCTTATAATAATGATACTAACGAATGGGAAGAAACATTAAACGCGACGTATTGCATAGAACAAGAACAAGAAAGTTCTATATATGACCCATTGGGAATCGTTGAACCTATACGCGCAATAGTCGAACCTATGGGTTTAGGATTCGTATTATTTTTCGCCGCGCCTGTATTCATAGCATTAATAATAGCAATCGTCGGGGCGTTTTATGTTGTTGATAAACTTTCTTTTGATAAACAAGGAACAGGATTAGTTTTCTTAATCACATTTTTATCTATTTTGGGTGTAGAATCAATAATCGGATTGTTCCCGATATGGTTTGTAATAATGCTTATTGTAATTTCGGGAATTGGAACTGCTGTTATATTAAATAGGACTTAGTGGGGGTTAAAAGAAAATGACCGCCCTTAAATTTCTGGTTTTTTATGCAACTTTCATGTTATTTGTAGTTTTCATTGGAACATTGGCGGGCATTTCTATATTTGAGGGCGCAGAGGGTATTGAAACAATTATACCGACATCCGCTTATGATTTGATAAATCCGCTATGGTTCATTAATGCTGTTTGGGTATTGTTTAGTATATCTTCCGAATTTGCTTTACTTTATACTATTGTTATCGCGCCCTTTTTCGTGGGTGTAGTTTATATTGTCGCGGCATTGGTTCGGGGCGTTTCACCATGAATAAATTTAAAATATTTTGGGTAATGTGCGGCATTAGTTTAGTTGTATTAAGTGGCTTATTATTTCAAAATGCGCAAGCTAGAGAAATATCTTTCGGGGGCGGTTATGTTCTTAATATCGAAAAAATCAGTAATACCGACCAATGTTTAACGGATTGTTATTTAGACTTGCGGTTATCCTTGAATCAAGATTATCTTATTGATAATGTTAATAAATTCCGGCTACGTTTTGAAAGGAAAATAGGCGAAGATTTAACGGATTATGGTTTTAAGATTCTTAAAAATGTTTCTTATGATATATGGATACCAGATTTTGAATGTACGACAGAACAATATGTTAATTTAACGGAATATACTTCTTGTATAGATAATGGTTATTATGAAACAAGATATAGGGATGTTTGGGATTCTTTTAATCCATTGGGAAAAACAATTAAAGCTGATAAGGAATATTTTATAAGAATTTACGGTAAGCGCAAACCCACAATAGAACAGCAAGAAATCGACGTTGTACCCGTACTATTTGAACAAGATTTACCCGAATATGAATGGTGGAATAGCACATGGCAAGATTGTAAAAATATCACAATACAAGAAAATAGCGGTTTTAATATAATAGACCAAGAAATAGAAATGAATTTAACCGATTTAACTTTTGCTTCTACTGATGAAATAAGAATCGTTAATGCGCCTTGTAATGAATCGGGTTCTGAAATAACTAGAGATATTATTACATCTGGTTCTGATTATGTTAATACTTTATTTATGGCTAATTTGACAGCTTCGACAAATACAACTTATTCAGTTTATTATAATACTTATGAACCGGTTTTCCCTCTTTCTTATCCGGATAAGGTAATAACTTCTAGTGATTGTTCTTTTTGGGATTGTTCAATACAATCTTATTCAAATATAGAAAATTATGAATATGGATTAGATTATAACGGCGGTCCTCTTTTTATGGGAAGAATATTAACAAGCGATAACGTGGATTTAGCGGAAAATTCAGGAAATTTAGCATTTTTAGATTTTTATGGCGGCGGTGTGGGATGGATATTTCATTCAAGTGTTACTACTGTTTCATGTTTTAGAATTGAAGATGGATATTTATATACTAAAATTGATTGTGAACATCCATCTGGTGATTCTTTAAATTATACTTTTTATGCGAATAATAAATTTGAAATAGTTACTAATGGTATAAGTGTTTCTGATGGCGTAATTCGTTTAGCCGCAGGAAGAATAGGTTATAGTAATTCATACGGTTATAATGGAACAGGAAGTTATCTTTTGACAGGAAACCCTCAAGGTTTCGGGGGCGAAGAAGCACATTATTGGGGTATTTATAGTACCGCAAATTCAGATTTTTGGGTTTATACATGGCTTCCGAATAATGTCGAATGGTTAAATCATTCGGGTATAAATACTGCTTACGCCGATATGGGAAGAGATTATTTACAAAATTATGCTATGGGAACAGGTACTTCGTATCATGCTTTTTATCTTAATGTTAATGGAACAGATAATATGAACCATACCGAATTATCAGATAAAAGTTATGCTTTATTTGATAATCCCCCTAATGTCTTTTTGGGAAGCGAAGAATCAGGACCGCCCATTATTCCGGTAAATGTTTCGGCTAATATAACAATAACTTTCATATTAGACCCGTCGGAATTAGCGGTTAATTCGCGGTCTACTTGCGCGGGGGCGAATTGGTTACAAACTGATTCTTTCGTACGGAATTGTATAGGCGAAGAGGGAACAACAACCCCGAATTGTTATTGGAATAATCAAACTACATTATTTTATTGTGTTAATGGATGCTATGATAATATAACTGAATTCGGTTCTTCTTGCGCCCCGACAGAATTTAATATTTATCTTTACGGATTGGTTATTTTCTTAATTTCAATCATAGTAATATCATATATCTTTAAGGGAAAGAGGCGGCGATAATGCCTAGAATAAGAGTTCATCCAATAATATTATTGTTGGTTTTGTTACTCATGGGTTTTAACATTTTCTTTACTATGCCGGCTTTCTTCGAACCGATAAGGGATATAATGATAGTGATTTTATTAGTTATCGTTATGGCGGCTATTAAATTCCCTAAAGGATACTAATTTTTAGATGAAAAGGCGTTTCAAAACGCATATATGCGGCGAATACCCCACCCTAAACGGTGAAATAGGGGTCAAAAAGACCACAAATAACGCGCTAGATAGCGATTATGACCGAAACCTTTATATATAAGTGGCGTTAATTGTTAATAAAAGGTCGCATGATAGCGATTAAGTCAAAAAAGAAAACTATGAGCATACAAGCATAAATCCTATCTTCATAGGTAGTTTGGTGTTCCCGTTTTCTTTGATAAATTCGCTATATAGCGATTAAGGTAAGGTGAATAATATGAAATGTAAATTTTGCGGGGGTAATTTAGGCGAAACAGAAACCCAAGAACATGATAACCCAAAATTCGCAGAATTCAAAACCTGTTTAAAATGCGGGTATCAATGGGCTAAAGCGTATTGGAATTGGTTAAAAGAGATAGAACCAGAGATAATTAAGGAATATGGTAAGGTGAGAATATGAAAATAGAAACAAAATCAATGATAGAATTTGGTAAAGAATTATTGAATAATGACGAAGTTCAGAGAATAGGGCTTAAAATAGATGAAGATTTATTTACCGAATTATGGGAAAGATTCGATAGGGATTTTAAAAGGTTTCAAAAATTACAAGAATAGGGAAAAATAACGCGCTTGATAGCGGTTTTAAACGATAACTTTATATATAAGTACGTTAAATTTACTTATAAACCGCTATCATGCGGTTAAGGGGAAGTGAAAATATGAAAGAAATAGTAAAGACAGATGAAATTAAATTAGACAATAAGTTTTATCCACGTTTTAAACAATCGTGGG
>Ga0114921_10001244_pt1 | contig 11617 bp, 11 predicted proteins | sample BentaG_FD_87016 | JGI IMG/M metagenome (GOLD analysis project Ga0114921, IMG submission 87016) | Deep subsurface microbial communities from South Atlantic Ocean to uncover new lineages of life (NeLLi) - Benguela_00093 metaG | ecosystem: Environmental > Aquatic > Marine > Oceanic > Sediment ...
GCAAAGCCTGACCCCAATGGGGCCTGAGCTTTCTCAAATATTTGGACATTTTTTTGGACATAATATAAAATGAAGAAAACCTAATGGCTGAAAAAGACTTTTCCCATTATTTCCTGGACAAAGTCAAAAAATCCTTAAAGAGGGATGTTTCCCTCAGGGATTATTCAAGCTTCAGAATAGGAGGGAAAGCGGATAATTTTTTTGAAGCTACGACTATCACTGAGCTTAAATCATCGGTTTTTTCAGCCCGGGAATATCCTCTCGCTTATTATTTAATAGGAGGAGGGTATAACCTTCTGTTTGACGATGATGGGTATCGTGGTCTCATTATCAGAAATAGAGTTGAAGGCATAAAAATAAGGCAGAATGAAGAAGTTGAAGTTCTTTCTGGTACATCTTTGAATGAGTTTCTTCAATTTTTGATAGAGAGAGAGCTGGCAGGTCTTGAATTTCTAGCGGGAATTCCTGGGACTGTAGGAGGTGCTCTTTTTGGGAATGCAGGCTCGTTCAACCAAAGTATCGGTGATTTTTTAAAAGAGGCTTTTCTTCTTGATGATGAAGGAAAAGAGGCAAAGGTTCATCAGGATTTCTTCGGGTTTAGTTATCGGCAGAGTAATCTTAGGAAAAAGCATCGCATTCTTCTTAAAGCAGTTTTCAAGCTTCAAAAAGGAAATAAGAAGAAGATAGAAAAAGTTATAGAGGAAAACTTAAGGACAAGGAGGAGCAAGCTTCCTTCAGAGGAGACCGCCTGTGCTGGGAGCTATTTTAAGAATCCCATCATGCCTGACGGAACAAAGGTTGCTGCCGGCTATCTTTTAGAACAAGTGGGAGCAAAGGGCCTGACCATAGGCCAGGCTGCTGTTGACACAGGCCATGCCAATTTTATCATTAATCTGGACAGAGCTTCGGTCAGGGATGTACTTTCGTTAGCTCAAGAACTCAAGAAAAGAGTCAAGGAAAGATTCGGCATTGAACTGGAGGAAGAAGTTATTTTCCTTCCAGCAGATTCTTCAATGCCTTAATTTTTTCTGGTGGAAGTTTCTTTCTTTTTGCTATTTCTAAAGCCTGATCTGCAAGGCTGAGGTACGTTTTGTAATAACCAGGAAATTTCCTCAAAGCATCAAGATGCTTTTCTACGGATTCCTGGTCTCCCCTGATAACAGGTCCTGTTAAGGAGTCTTCTATGTTAAGTTCTTTTACATTTCGTAAAGTTCCTTGGATCAAAGGCATTACTGCTTTAAAAGCCTGTTTTTCTTCAAGACCGATGTGTTTAAGGAGGGAAACAGCCGTATCTAAGAGAACAACAAAAAAATTGGAGGCCACGCTGCAAGCTGCATGATAGATAGGCTTATCCTGTGCTCTAATGTAGATGGAGTGACTTCCCAGGCTCCTTACCATCTTTTGAGCCAGCCCTAGAGCTTTATCGTCTCCCTCAAGCCCAAAATAAATCCCTTCAAATTGCTTGAGATCGCCTTTCTTTTGAGAGAATGATTGAATAGGATGCAGAGATGCAGTCAACGCTCCTTTGGTTTTTAAAGGCTTCATGACCTCAGAAGGGAGAAGACCGCTGCAGTGAAACACATATTTTTCTCTCCAGGTAAGCTGTCCGCCAGAGAGTTCCTTTACGACCTTGACTATTTCACCATCCGGAACGCAGATGAACAATACATTTCCTTGTTTAGCTGTTTGAATGTTATCAGTAGATGTTTTTCCCTCGCCGATGATTTGCTGACTTTTCGTGGCTGATTCAAGAGTGCGGCAAGATAGGGCTCTTACCTTATATCCTTTTTTTGAAAGAGCAAAACCCAGGGATGTGCCCAGATTTCCTGCACCAATTATAGCGATATCAATCATTTCTTTTTCTTAAAGATATCCAGCCATTGATTGATTTCAAGAGGAGAGGGAGAAGTCACGTTTTTTTCTTTTTCTTTGGATATCTTGTATTTCTTTAACGCTTTCTCTAATTGTCGGCTAAACTCCTCGCACCCTACAGTTTTTGCTCCCTTGGATTTGGCAAAGTTTTTAATGTCGCGATCCGAGCTCACCACAAAGAATCTGCGTAAATCTGTCTGTTTTAAAATGACTTCCTTTATTTTTTGGTCGGCATTCTGATCAGGAGGAGGATAGAAGACATAAAATTTTTTATCTCGAAGCTGTTTTGACAGAAGATTTGAGTCAGGATAGCCGTCAAAGACCAGGATTATTCTTGTTCTTTTGATACGCTGAAAAATTTGAAGCTTCATGACCAATTCGTACTTGCTGCGGGGATCCCTGATGTTGGCGGGAGAATAGTACCCTAGAAGATTGTTGCCGTCGATTAAATAAGCCACTGAAGATGATGGAACAAGAGAGAGACTGAATAAAGCCTAAAGAGAATAAGATTCTCCTGGCTTAAGAATGATTACTTCTGCTAGCTCTCCTACGTTTTTCTTGAATTGTTCTGGGTCAGCACTGACAATGGGGAACGTATCATAGTGGACTGGAATCACTTTTTTTGACTTGATAAATTCAACTGCTTTAGTAGCCGATGGAATGCCCATGGTGTATCTATCCCCGATTGGAATAAAGCTTAAGTCAGGCTGGAAGAATTCGCCGATAAATTGCATATCATAGGTTAATCCAGTATCTCCAGCATGGTATATTGTCTTATCATCCATTTCAATGACCACTCCAGCAGCGTTACCCTTTTCAGCTGAATGATGGGCTACAACCATGTGAACTTTTACGCCTTTGGTTTCAATAGTGCCTCCGATATTCATGCCTTCAGCTGTAATCCCTTCGGCCTCAGCATCTACTGATACCTCATGGATTCCCACTAGAGTTGCCCCGGTTTTTTTACAGATTGCAAAGGCATCTCCCAGATGGTCGGCGTGATGATGGGTGACCACAACCACATCGGCTTCGGTTATTTCATCAGGAGTAGTTGAGGCTGCGGGGTTTCCCGTGAGGAACGGGTCGATGTAGACAGTCTTTGAGCCTTTAAGCTTGACTGCAGAATGACCTAACCATGTGATTTCCATTATTTATACCTCCTCTTTTACAGTTATTTTCATAAATAAGCCAGAGAACTCCCGCGTTATCCGGGAGGCCAAGCCATTTGTCTTCCGCCCAAAAGGTGGAAATGAATATGAAAAACTGCTTGCCCTGAATCTTTTTCAGTGTTGAGCACTATTCTATACCCGCGCTTGGATATTCCTTTTTCTTTAGCAATCTGGCGAGCTGCTAGGAGAAGTTCAGCCAAGATATGCTTTTTTTCTTCGGGGATATCATTCAAAGAGGAAAAATGCTCTCTGGGAATAAGGAGAACATGAATCGGGGCTTGAGGATTTATGTCTTCGAAGGCAACCATATTTTCATTTTCGTAGACGATTTGAGCAGGGATTTCTTTTTTTATGATTTTACAAAATAGACAGTCTTCCATTTTATCTTCTACTCCTATTCTTCAAGTCTTTCAATACTGGCACCCAGTGAATTGAGTTTTTCTTCGATTCTTTCATAGCCCCGGTCTAAATGCTCGATTTCATTGATTATGGTTTCTCCAGTGGCAATTAATCCTGCCAAGACTAGCGAGGCTGAAGCCCTTAAGTCTGAGGCTATGATTTCTGCTCCTGAGAGGGGAGTTTTTCCTTTCACGATAGCCTTATCTCCAGTCACCTCGATATTTGCACCAAGGCGCAGTAATTCATTCACATGGGAAAATCTTCTGTCAAAAATAGTCTCAGTTATGATGGAGGTTCCAGTGGCTTGGGTCATCAGAACCATGAATTGAGCTTGCATATCGGTTGGAAAGCCTGGATATGGAGAAGTAAAGATATCCTGAGATCTTATCTCAGGACTCCCGATTACGCGAAGTGAATTCTTTTTTATGTTTTCTATTCTTGTTCCTGAATAGCGCAATTTTTCGATGATCGTCTCAAGGTGTTTTGGTTCGATTTTCGTCAATTCGATGTCTCCTTGGGTTAAGGCACCGGCTACGAGAAATGTTCCTGCTTCTATCCTATCTGGAATGATTTCATGAGAAGCCCCACCTAATTCCTTCACTCCTTTGATCCGGATTGTTTCTTTCCCAATTCCGTCGATTTTTGCTCCCATTTTGACTAAAAGCAAACAGAGATTGGCGACCTCAGGCTCCAAGGAGCAGTTTTTTAAAATTGTTTCTCCTTGAGCCAGAGATGCGGCCATGATGAGATTTTCGGTTCCTCCCACTGTCTTTTTCTCAAATTCTATTTCTTTTCCTTGAAGCTTTTTAGCCTCTGCATTTATGTAACCGTGTTCGAGGCTGATAGAGGCGCCCAATTTTTCAAGTCCATGGATGTGGAGATCAATCGGCCGAGACCCAATGGCACACCCCCCAGGCAAGGCAACTGTTGCCTTTCCGTACCGAGCTAATAGAGGACCTAAGACCAGAATTGAAGCCCTCATGGATCTTACTAATTCGTAGGATGCTTCAGGAGATATGATATTTTTTATCTGAACGGCAAGAGAATTTCTTCTTATACTGTAGTTGGCTCCCAGTTCCTTCATCAAGGTGAGAATAGTGAAGACATCTTTAACAAGGGGAACATTCTTTAATTTGATTTTTTCCCTGGTAAGAAGAGAGGCCGCAATGGCTGGGAGTACCGCATTTTTGGCTCCGCTTATTTTCACCTTTCCTTTTAAGTGCGGGTCTTTTTTCCAGGTGAGTTTGATTTTTTCCACTACCAACATTTTAGAATAACGGGCCTGAAAATTCAACAAACTAAAGCAATGTCTTTGGGAATGGCTTCGCTCTCGTTCAGATTTTTAACGCCATTCTACATCCGGCCTTCTCGGCTGCTGCGTAACTCGCTCTGCTCATCGGGGGCAGGCCTTGCCGATCAAAAAAGAAATTATCTCCTTGAATTTCCTAGACATGCCACCACAATAAGGCCTGACCCCACGGTTGACTCCAGTTCATACGTAGCGAAGACGAGTGGGTGAAAAAACCGTTTGAAGGGGGAGCGGGCACGGTTCCTCTCCGATGAGGAGAGGAGAGTGAAGCCTGAAACCGAGCAGCTTTTGCCTCGCTGGGGCAAAAGTTGCGTGTTTTGGATCCCACTGGCCTGAGCTACTCTTCAAAGGTCGCTTCATCCCTTCCCAAAGACTTTATATAATGAACTAGATAAACTAGAAAGTTGACTTAAGCCATCTATTTCTTTATAAATCGAGACAAGGAGGTTTTCATGGAATTTTCCCGTCGAAATTTCATAAAAAGCGTTGGATTAGGTTTAACAAGTCTAGGGATATTTACGGAAAAACAGGCTTTTTCTTCTCCTGCTCTCAAGAAAGGTTCAGGAAAATTGCTCATAAAAAATCCCGAACATCCCAATCCAGCTTCTTTCGACCGTCTGCCCCTCAGCTGGTACAAAAACACTGTGAAACGCCTGAAAACAAGGCTGGCCGAAAAAGGGATTGATGCCATTCTTCTTCAGAATCGCTGGAATCTGGTCTATTTTACTGGGCTTTTTCACAGCACGACCGAGCGGCCTTTTTATGCAGTGTTTCCTGTGAAGGAGGATGCTGTATACTGGTACCATCCTGGTCTGGATAGGGATTTAGTTACTTCCTGGTGGAACACGGAGAATGAGTATTATTTTGATTTTCTCCATGCTGAGGGTGGCTTTCCGAATAAAGGAAAAGTTGTTCAGGGAAAGACTGTTGACCTTTTTGAATGGCTCCTTAATGGATTGAAAAAAAGAGGGTTTGCTGAGAAGGTCATCGGAGTTGACTCTGAATTTACCCCTTCTAAGATAAAAAAAGCAAAAAGAATTCTTCCCAAAGCAAAGTTTGTTGATATCAGCCAGATCTGCCTCAAGATGAGAATAGTAAAGACCAAAGAAGAAATTGCTTTAACCCAGAGAGCGATGGATTATTTCAGCAAAATTCATGCTTATGCCCGCGATTATATTTTGGAGAGAGGAACAGATGCAACAGATTTTGAAGTCAAGCGTGCAGCTGAAGAATACGGAACCGATTTAATCCTCAGAGATGTTAAGAGGGACGGAAGACCTCATAACGCTGTAGGTATTTCTGTTCGTATCGGTTGCCGCACAGGAGCGGGCACTGCTTATCCTCATCCGAATCAGTTTTTCCATAAGAAGATAGAAAAAGGAGATGCTCTTCAGGTATCAGGTGGAGTCAGGATAGGAGGCTATGGCGGGGAGTGTTATCGCTACTTCCAGATAGCTCCCTGGGATGACCATCGTAAGAAATTGTGGGATGTCGTTACTGAGTGCGTGTATATCCAGGAAAGAGAATCTAAAGCTGGGCGGACCTGTTCAGAGGTCGCTTACAAGATTCATCAGTTCCAGGTCAAGCAAGGAGTTTCGAAATACATTTATCATCGTCCCGCTCATGGCGAGGGGATGGAAGGGCATCAAGCTCCTTGGCTCGCTCTGGGTGATTACACTGTACTGGAACAAGGGATGACATTCAGTGTTGAGCCAGGTTTGTATGATCCGGAGAAGGGATTCGGTTATAATCCCAGCGACAATTTACTGGTGACTCAAAAGAAAGGCGTGCTCATGAGCAGCGTGCCTTACACTAAGGAGTGGATGTTCTTGAAGCTGTAGAGATTTTTTCGAGATCTAAGTTCGCACGTTCAGCAAATGATATTCAGTGCTCGAGGAATAACTTCAAATCTTATTTTTTTAAACTGAGTAGGCGTCTTGAAGCCTCCGATAATTTCACCATCAGTTTGGATTTCGATGAGCTTTTCTGAAGAAACTTCAAAATATTGAGATTGGAGAATATCGACTTCTTCTTTTTTTGTGTGTTTCCCCCTTGAAGAAAGAAGAAAGAGGTGAACGAAGCGGAGAAGAGGGCTGTCTTTGATAAGACAGCAATCTAACTTTCCATCATCAGGTTGAGCATTGGGATTAGCCTTCCTGCCAGTGGCCCAGTATTTAATATTGCTGAAAACAGCTAAGACAAAATCGCCTTCTATATTTCCTTCTTCTGATTCTATAGTTAAAGGTAGAGGGATTTTCTTGGATCTGTAAGAATCCATTATACCCAGAGCTCCTGAAACTGTCTGAATCTTGCTGGCTTTTGATTTTTTATATGCTGAATCTTCCACATATTTGTTCACCAGAACTCCCAATCCAATGTTTGCCTGTCCTAAGAAATACCTTACTTTTTTACTATCATTGATTATGCATCCCAAATCTATTCTCTTTGTTTTCCTTCTTTTAAGGGCCGCGCATGCCTTTTTTAGAGAGTCGATTTCGAATTCCTTTGTTATGTCATTAGAAGAACCCAAGCCGATCATTCCAAACTCTAAATCAGCTTCCTTCTTTATGAGTTCATTGATGATAATGTTAAATGTCGAATCTCCGCCTGCCCCGACGATTATCCTGTATTTCTCGGATTTCTCTTTGGCCTGTTCTCTTAAATCTTCTTCGCTTTGAGTAATAAAAAGATCGTTGTCAATTTCATACCTTTGGAGGAAGTGTTCCAGCGCTTCTTTCTTTTTCAGGGCTTTTCCTCTTCCTGCACTCGGATTGAATAAAATCGCTAAATTTTCCATTGGGGTCAGGCTTTTATAACTTTTATTATTCATAGAAAATGGGCGATTGCAAGATAACAATAGTTTGTCTAGTTTGTTTAGTTTATTTCGTTTATTTAAGGATTGGGAAAATTGACGATCTACTTAAATAAATAATGTTCGACCTAGATAAACTTGATAAACTAGACAAACTAGATTAACTATAGTAATTTTAGCTGAGATAATGAGTGAACGCAGAACACTTCTTTTTGTTCCCGGAAAAAAGTTGCTCCAGAAAGTCGAGCCTGGAACCAAATCGGCTGATAAGTCTAATGTTCATTATTTAACAACTCAGAAAGTTATTTTTGTAATTACGATTGCTATTAATGACCAGTCTAGTTAGTCCAGCTCAATAATCAGCTTGGAGGATATAGAATGAAAATGCTTATCGGAGAAAATTGGGTTGACAAGGACGAGAAAATTGAAGTCCTCAACCCTTATAACAACGATCTTGTCGATACCGTTCCTTCAGGAGACAATGGGGATGTCGAAGCTGCCTTTCAAGCAGCCGAAGAGGGGTTTAAGATCAACAAAGACATGCCTGTTCATCAGCGGATATCTATTCTTTATAAAACAGCAGAAATAATTCGAAACAATCAAGAGGAATTTGCCAGAATAATAGCCACTGAAGGAAGCAAAACCATCCGTGAAGCAAGAAAAGAGGCTAGCCGCTGCATAGATACGATCACTATCTCTGCTGAGGAAGCCCGAAGAATAGTCGGGGAGACCATTCCCTTTGACAGCCGGGAAGGCTCAGAGAATAGAGTTGGCTACTACTACCGCTTCCCCATTGGGATCATTGTGGCCATTACTCCTTTCAACGACCCCTTAAACCTTGTGGCTCATAAGGTTGGGCCTGCTATTGCTGGAGGAAATGCCATTGTTCTAAAGCCTGCGACCGTCACTCCTCTTTCTGCTTTAAAGTTAGGAGAGGCTTTCATCGAGGCTGGTCTTCCCTGGAAGATTTTAAACATAGTAACCGGTCGTGCTTCAGCAATTGGTGATGCTTTGGTGACAGATTCCCGGGGAAGAATGATCTCTTTTACAGGAGGAACTGAGGCTGGCCTAGACATAGTAAAAAAGGCAGGATTAAAGAAAATAGGCATGGAACTTGGCTCAAACTCTCCTGTTATAGTCATGGATGATGCCGAACTTGAACAAGCAGTGGAGCTTTCAGTATCAGGAGCATTCTGGGCTGTAGGGCAGAACTGCATAGGTGTCCAGCGAATATATATTCATGAAGCTGTTTATGATGAATTTGAGAAGATGTTTGTGGAGCACACCAAAAAGATGAAGGTCGGCTTTCAGCTCGAGGAAGAAACAGATATGGGGCCCATGATTACAGATGAAGAAGCTGCCCGGGTGGAGAAATGGATTGAAGAGGCACAACACCAGGGAGCCGAGCTTCTCACCGGAGGGAAGAGGAAAGGAACTCTCTTTGAGCCGACAGTTTTCAAGAATATGCCTGAAGCGGCCAAGCTGAATTGCGAAGAAGTATTCGGCCCGGTAGTAAACCTTTATAAGGTTTCCTCACTGGATGAAGCAATTGAATTGGCCAACAGTGTCAGATACGGGCTTCATGGAGCTATCTTCACCCGATCGCTTAAGAATGCCTTCAAAGCCATAAAGGGGCTTGACGTGGGTGGAGTGATGGTCAATGATTCTACAGATTACCGCATTGATATGATGCCTTTTGGAGGAGTGAAATGGAGCGGTCTCGGCCGGGAGGGGATAAAGTTTGCGCTCCTGGAAATGACTGAGCCCAAAGTTGTCTGTTTTAATCTCTGATAATCAGAGAGAGAATACAGGTCCATAATTATAAAAAATAGATTTCATTTATAATTTTACATTACAATAATCAATAGTTGAAAAATGTGAGAGTCTATTTTCCTGTCTTATTATAATCGGGATTTTTTCCCCTCTCCAGTAACTAAGAATAATATTTTAAAATTCTTTTTTTATCACAATCTCTATCATCTTTTTCTTTGTAATATATTTCTACAAATTCTATTTTTTGTTCATCTTCAAAATATGCATATATAACTCTAATACCACTGCGAGAACCTTTATGTTTTAACGTCTTGCAACGAAAATGTTTCACTTTATATATTTCTGTTTTAATTCCTAAACCACTTACTCTAACTATCCCAGGAGGGTAACCACGAGGGTGTATTCTCAATACCTTCTTTAAGACATCTAAATCTTCTTCTAATGTTCGATATTTTCTGAGCAGCGTTTTAAATTGTTTATCAAACTCAGGCAGGTTAGAAAGTTCCATTATTCTTCAGGATACGTTCTTACTGAATATGCTGGTTTTCTGTAAAAAACTGTTTCGTAATCTATGATCTCTTTATCGTCGGTTACCTGCCAAGGAATATCACTATGAGAATAATCTTCTATAGCAAGAGCGTTCATTGAAGATAATCTGCTTATCACATCGTCTATTACCTCAAGTTCTCTTGCGTTTAATTTGCTTAAATCGTATTTTACTTGGGGAATATACTTCTTTTGACTCTTACCAAAATATTCAACTGTCATTTTTTTTAACTCTTTTTTCTTAATCATCTCATCTACAATTTCTTTGAAATGACAAGGAGCAGGCCCGTAACTAATCTTTCTGTATGCTTCTCCTGTTAAGTGTTCTTCGTATAATTCGTAGAAGTTAAAATCAGCAAAAAAAAGTAGCTTATAAATAACGGTTTCTCCCACATTCGGTTTTGCCCCGCATCTTTCCAAAATATACAGTAAAATTTGCTTAAACTTATCTCTTTTTACCTTTGGCATTTTTAGCGCTTTTGTACTTTTAGCTATTTTTCTTTTTCGTTCTGAGTTAAGTAAAACATCTGGAGATACTCCAAATATCTGTGCAAGATTAGCTAATTCAATACTGCTAACCTCTCTTTGCCCAGATTCTATTTGTGATATTGAAGGTCTAGGCAGTCCCAATTTCTCTGCGATTTGTTCTTGAGACAGCTCTAAATCTTCTCTAAATTTCTTTATTCTTTTAGCTAATTCTTTTTTAGTAATCATGATTGTCTCCTTTCTATATAATGTATAAGATATGTTTTAATTTATTACAATCTATGTATGATATTATTACAGTAATTTATAGTTGTCAAGTTATTTCTTGACTTTTGAAAGTAATATGAATTTTTGTTGTGGATGAAATTTTCTTATTCTAACAATCAGAGCGAGCCGAGTGCTTGGTCGAGGTCAGCAATGATATCGTCTGGATTTTCACCCCCCACACACAGTCTTATCAATTGAGGGGGGATATCAGCCATTTGACGGGCCTCTTCGCCTTGCTGCTGGTGGGTAGATATAGCTGGAATAGTGGCCACACTTTTGATGCGTCCCAAGTCTGTAGCCCTGAAAATGAGCTTGAAATTGTCAAGGACTTTTCGTGCGTTTTCAGGTGGCCCATCGACTCGAAAGCTGAGCAGGTGGCCGTAACGGTTCACTTCATTGCCTTTTCCGTCATCCGAGTCTACGAGCTTCATGTATTTTTTTGCAAGCACATGGAGAGGAAAGCTAGGAAGCCCTAAAAAATCTACCTGGTAAACGCGAGGATGTTGGCTGAGATGCTCTGCCACTTTCTCGCAGTTTGTGCTAACCAGGTCCATCTTGGATCGCAGTGTCCGAAGGTCATTTAGAGTAAAGAGAGAATTTAGAGGAGAAGGTGAAGGTCCATAATCCCTGTAAGGGAGCAATTTTACATACTCAGCAAAGCTTTCTTTGAAAAGGGGATTATCGTTTTTTATTTTGGTCACGATTGGCTTGCGGCTGATTAAAGCTCCTCCTATGGCCAGACCGCCGGAAGTTATGGATTTGGTCAAGGAATGAATAACAACGTCTGCCCCATAGGCAATGGGACGCATCAAGGCAGGAGTAGCGCAGGTCGCGTCAATCATAAATGGGATTTCCCATGAGTGGGCCAAATCGGCTATAGCCTTGATATCGCAGAAAGACTGCTGGGGATTGCTCGGAGCTTCTGAGTAGAGAAAGCGTGTGTTTTCATCTATTTTTTCTTTCCATTCTTCTATGTCTTCTGGA
>Ga0114921_10001245_pt1 | contig 11615 bp, 7 predicted proteins | sample BentaG_FD_87016 | JGI IMG/M metagenome (GOLD analysis project Ga0114921, IMG submission 87016) | Deep subsurface microbial communities from South Atlantic Ocean to uncover new lineages of life (NeLLi) - Benguela_00093 metaG | ecosystem: Environmental > Aquatic > Marine > Oceanic > Sediment ...
ATTCAAAAGGTCTCTAAAATTTATGATAGACGAGTTGCCCAAATCTTTGGAATCCACTCTGAAAGCCAGATTTTAGTCATGATTCACTGTGGCAGTCGAGGCTTGGGCCATCAGGTAGCTTCTGATTACATCCGGTTGATGGAAAATAAATTTGGAATCAGAGGCTTACCCGATAGAGAATTAATTCATGCGCCCGTTCGTTCTGGATTAGGCCAGGAATATTATAAATCCATGAGTGCCGCCGTTAATTATGCTTTTGCCAACAGACAAATGATTGCCCATTGGGTTCGGGAGGTTTTTGCTAGGGTTCTAGGAAGCTCAGAAGGCATGGAACAGATATACGATGTCTGTCACAACGTGGCCAAATTTGAAAAACACAGAATAGAAGGTAGGATGAAGGAAGTTTGCATTCATCGTAAAGGAGCAACCCGCAGTTTCGGCCCTGGCCGGGATGAAATACCCAGCATCTACCGTTCGGTCGGCCAACCTGTTTTCATTCCTGGAAGCATGGGAACTTCTTCTTATATTCTTGTCGGGACCTCAGAAGCAGAGGAGCTAAGCTTCGGTTCAACAGCCCACGGAGCAGGGAGAGTGATGTCAAGACATGAGGCTCTGCGTCGATTCAGGGGAGAGCAAATAAAAAAAGAGTTAGAGAGGAAAGGAATTGAATTAAAATCCGCAAACTGGAAAGGAGTCGCTGAGGAAGCCTCTCAAGCCTATAAGGATATAGATGAGGTAGTTAAAGTTTCCCATGAAGTAGGAATAGGAAAGCTTGTGGCCAAAGTTGTGCCTGTTGGGGTCATGAAAGGATGAATTAGTCCGGATAGTTTTGAGTGTTAAGATTGTCTAGATAATCTTCTTAAAATTGTGAAAAAAAGGAAACCCAAGAAAATTTATCTGGCTGTGATTCCCATCTGTTTTGTTTTATTTAGTGCTTTCTCGATTAAAGCCGAAGAAAAAGATAATAAAGGAGAAGAAAAAAAATATTTCTCTTCCACAAGTTTTTCCTTTCTATTGATAAGAGGAAACAGTGAGGACCTGACCTTTAGTTTTGACACAGACCAGAGCTTAAACTTCAAAAAAGACAAGCTTAATTTAAAAATAGACGTCATTCTTACCCGCACAAACCGCCAAGAAAAATCAGAGATTTATTATTCTCAGCTTAAATACAATCGTCAGATGAACTCCCGTGCTTATCTCCTCGGTTTAATGGCCTTTGATAGGAATAAATCAGCTGGTATTGACTTTCGTTTGGCCTTTTCTGTTGGGGCTGGCTATATGATTATCCAGCAGAAAAAAATGAAGATATCTTCTGAATTATCTTTAGGCTGGACTAGAGAACAATTCAGGAAGCTAATCAGTCCGGAAAATATTCAAGAAGGCATTGAAAAAGGCGATATTTCTCATGAAGAAAAAAGGCCTTCCTATGTCTCCTCAATTTTTTCAACCAGGCTCATGTATGATTTATCTTCTTCATCCCAGTTTATTCACCAGGAAAGTCTTTTCTTTAATTTGCGAGACCTTGAAGACTGGAGAATATATTCCTCCACTTCTCTCTCTGCTTCAATTAGCCGCTATTTCGCCTTGAAATTGAGCCTTCGACTGATTTATGACCACCAGCCTGTTCCTGGATTTAAATCCACTGATATCTTCCTTCTCAATTCTTTAGTTATAAAATTTTAAGTTCAGAAAGGTCCCCAGTGCATCAGGACTGGAGGGATAAGGGAAAGAAAGCCGAAAATCACCCAGATTAAAAGAAGCGGGATAAGCCATCTCGCCCATTTTTCCCAGCTCAATCTCGCTAAACCCAATACACCCATGGTGACACCAGAAGTCGGGAGCACAGGATTGATGTATTCAGCCAGCTGAAAGGCGAACACTGTTGTCTGTCGGGTTATGCCTACTAAATCTCCGAGAGGAGCCATGATTGGCATGGTAAGTGCAGCCTGGGCAGTGCCTGAGTGGACAAAGAAATTGATGATGCATTGACAGACAAACATCAACTGCGAAGAAATGATTGGATGAAAATTCGATATGGCTTTGGCCATATAGTAAAGTGCTGTATCCAGGATCTTTCCATCCATAGCAACGACTAAAATGGCCCTGGCACAGCCGATGATCAACGCTGCATTGATCATGTCCTTTGCCCCATTGACGAAAGATTTGGCTATTTCTTCAGAACTCAGTCTCCCTAGAATTCCAGAGAGGATTCCCAAAGCAAGAAAAAGTCCGGCGATTTCATTGATGAACCATTTGTACCGGAGGATTCCAAAGACCAAAAGAGCCATGCCGATGAGGAAAAGAATAAGAACCAGTTTATGCGTGTTTAAGAGTTTAACTTTCTCTTGATGAGACATGTTGAGTTCAAGGCTTTTTTTTCGTTCTAAATCTTTTTTGTAAGTGGGACTGATTTTGGAATTTTTTAATACCCGAGAAGCATAGCGCATGACGATTATGATGGCGATTGCTGTCCCTATGGCCCAGATGATTATTCGATAGCCAACCCCTGAATAGACAGGTAATCCAGCGATTCCCTGAGCAATTGCCACTGTGAAAGGATTAAAAAAGGCTCCGGCAAAACCGGCCGCAGCTCCTACAAAAGGTATGGCGACTCCTACGATTGTGTCATAGCCGAGCGAAAGGGCTAAGGGAACGAAAATAAGCACAAAAGGCATTGTCTCCTCGCACATGCCAAAAATCGCCCCGCCCAGGGAAAAAATGGTCATCGTTACGGGAATCAGGAGGGCCCGTAAGGCTTTTTTCTGACCGAATTTTAGAGCAAGATTATGGATAAAGGCAGTTACAGCGCCAGTTTTCTGGATAACTGCAAAGGCTCCTCCTACGACAAAGATGAAAACAATTATGTAGGCTGCTTCGATAAATCCCTTTATGGGAGAAATGAAAAGTGTACCCAGTCCTTGAGGCTGCCGATCGATGAATTCAAAAGAATCGGCGAGAGTTATGGTTCGTCCATCTTTTTCCACTCTCTCGTATTCTCCTCCGGGTATGATCCAGGTGGCGATTATGGTTAAAATCACCATAGAATAAATGAGGACAAGAGTATGAGGCAATTTTATCTTCTTTAATCTCATTGATTTCTTCATTTTATGACCTTTTTTGTTCTGAGATTGAATCTATCCCCAGCATTCAGGATATGCATGACTAAGTTAAATCCACTTATAGATTGTGTGGGCTGAATATGAATTTGGGCTTGAGAGGCATCATAAACAATAATGCTTCGCTCACCCACGACTTCAAAAGTCTCATCAGGTTTAACAATAATGGCAGTCGATTCGTCTATACCGATGCCCAGAAGCTCAGGGTGTTCAGCCACGAGGCTGATGAGCCGGTTGTGCCTTTTACGCCTGACAAAATGCTGGTCGATTATTGCTGTTTTTATCAGCCCAAAACCAGGGGAAATAACGATATTCGAGGCCTGGATAGTTTCGAACTCATGCCCTTCTTTAACTTCTCTTTTTTCATCCCCGGTAATCATGATTTCGCTCATGACCGCTGCCCCGGCACTTGTTCCACCGATGACACCTCCTTTTTCGTAGATTTGGAAGAGCTTTTGGTGAATGGGGGTATCAAGGAGGATATCTGTCAGTCGTGACTGTACACCGCCAGAAAAGAAAACACCGCCGACATTGTCAAGGATTCGGACATTTTCCTTCTTTAGCGCTTGCTCCCTGCTCAAGATATGATACTCGACCTCTCGAGCTCCAAAACTTTTCAACTGCTCTGCCTGTTCCGGCCCGACTTCATCCGGAACGCCACTTGCCATTGGAAAGATAATGATTTTGCCGCTGTTGAATTTCTCGGTAAGCTCTATGAATCTCTTCATCATGCTTTCAGGTCGCTGACCGCCTCCAATGATGAAAAGATAGCCTTTCGTCTCCGAGATAGCTGAAAGAGAGATGATTAAAAAGAGGCTGAAGAATATGATTGATACTTTCCTCATCTCCCTTCTCCTCCCTTTTAGTTAGTGATCATGAATACATGTCCTTTCAATCCCTGAAGAGTTATTTTTTCCGCCCATGACCAGTAAGAATTGAATTAGAGTAGCAATAAGATAGCCTCCTCCAAGTTCAAAGTCAAATTATAATATTTCATATTCGAACCAAAAAAATCTCATCACTCTTTCCAGTCTGTTCGCCATGCTTTCGGACATATTATATAATGTGAAATGAGGAATATCGCTTTAATTTGAGTGTTGATTCTAAATTAGGCATGAGAGAAAAATTATTTTTTGAAAACTGCGAGGGAAACAAGCTTTGTGGAATACTATCAAATCCGACCTCTAGCCAAGAAAAATCAATCGTAATCTTATGTCATGGATTTTCCACAAGCAAGGATGGAAACACTTATGTTAGATTAGAGAAAATTCTGAATGATAATGGAGTTTCCACTTTTAGATTTGATTTTTTTGGCCATGGAGAAAGCGAGGGGAAGTTTGAGGAGATAACAACTTCTAAAGCAGTTAATGATGTTCTAAGCGCCATTCATTTTTTGAAAGATTCAGGTTATACAAAAATTGGTCTTATCGGTTCAAGTTTTGGCGGAATGGCCAGCCTAATAACAGCCTCAAAAACAGGTGATCTGCATGTCTTAGCCTTGAAGTCTCCGGTCTCAGATTATTTGAGCCTAATAGTTTCTCAACAAGATAAACAGGAAATGAAGACCTGGAAAGAAAAGGGCCATATTTATTTCACCAGTGCTGAGGGGAGAAAACTCAAGCTAAACTATTCCTTTTTTAAAGATGCTGAAAAGGTCGATGGATACGAGTCTTCAAAAAGAATTAAAATTCCAACTTTAATCGTTCACGGAGATAAGGATGAAACTGTTCCAGTCGAGCAGAGCAAAAGGACAGCCGGTTTAATTGAGAATTGCAGGTTGGAAACTGCTGAAGGTGCGGACCACAGATACACTAAACCTGAAGACTTCGAAAAGATGCTGGATTTGATTTCTAAATTCATTATCAAGAATTCTTAGAGACAGAAGGCTATTTATTTAATTTATTCATATAGTTTTCAGTAAGATTGATGACCAAGTTAAGAATTTCAGACTGGTTTTTATTAATTTCTAAAGATTTTTTAAAATACAATAAAGCTTCTTTGACTCTTATAAAGTCATTTAAATAAAAATTTCCTATTTTATTTAAAACTCTAAAATCATCTGAATATTCAAAAAGAATTTCATCTATTGTTTTTTTAGCTTCTTCTTCTTTTCCCGCCCAATAATAGAGTTTTGACAGAAGAATTTTGTAGTCAAAATCTATTGGAGATAGACTCTTGATAATCTCGATAGCTTTATTGAAGTTTCTATAACTAATATAAAAGCTTATTTTTTCTTCAGCAGATAGTGAGCTAAATTTTCTTTTTATTTGGATTGTATCCAGACTTCTAAGAGAAGGAAACCGACCTTTTATATTTTTTTCAAGTTCTGTTGCTTTTTCCCACATATGATGGCCAATATACATCTGATAAAGTATTTTGTAAGATTCTTTTCTATTTTTATATTTTTCAATATTTTCTTCTAATAGTCTCTCTGCTGAATAGGTATTTCCCTGATAGAAATAAACCAAAGCTTTTTTATTATTGATCAGAAATTTCGTGAAAGGATCAATCTTCACACCCAGAAGACTTTCAAAATTTTCTACATTCTCAAGCCATTTAAAAACCTTTTTATAATCTGCTTTTCTGAGCTCAATATCTGCGTAAAGCAAGCTTAACATCATCGCGGTTTCTTCATTTTGTCTGTAGGATAATGCTTTGTTGAGAACCAGTTCTGCTGCCAGATTATCTTGTTTCTCATAAAGAGTTTTTGCCATTTGAAAGAGTATATAGCCATTTTCAGGAAATGATTTATTCGCTCTTTGAAAGAAACTAAGTTCAGTTTTATAAGAGTAAGTGTTTATTACTATTGAGAATATAAACAGGAGAAGGATAATGAAGACTAGACTTAGCCTTACCTTCTCTTTTAAACGGCCTATAAACTTGACGAAAATCCAGACAAAGCCCAAGGCAGGTATCATCATGTAGCGGGAATATATTTTGAACGGGAAAAGAGCTGCAAAAACTAACAAAAGATGACTACTGATGAAGATTATTATAAAAGACAAAGGTATAATGATTTTTCTGTCCCTTTTAGATTTGTATAGTAAATATGCAAGAAGCAGGATAGATAGAATTCCTAGCAAAAGATATGGTAATTTCATCACCTTCTGGAGGGGAATAAACAGGTCATAGTAAAAGGGGAAGACTGTTGTCCTGAAATAGTATCCTAAGGTAGCGATGACAACTTTAATATTTTCGGTGATACTCGGAGAGACAATAAAGCTTAAATTTTTAGCTCCCAAAATTTTGTTTTTCAAGATAAAAAAGAAAATGCTAATAAAAACATTTGATAAGTGATAGGGGATAAAAATTCTTTTTCTTTTTATGAGTTCATATAATAATAAAATGGGAAGAAAGAAAAGGAATGATTCTTTAGATAGAATGCCGAGTAAATAAAAGAAAGAGGAGAGAATCAAAAAATAATATTTTCCTTTTTTCACAAAAAACTCGAGGAAAAGAAATGTTAAACTTCCCCATAACAGTAAAAGAAGATCACTTCTTCCGACTATCCAGACGATATTATCGAGATTGAGAGGATAGAGAGCAAAGAGGAGCGTTGCTATTTCTGGAAAGTATTTCTTTTCTGATTGATTCTTAAAAAAAATAAAGAAAAATATCAGTGATAGGATATAAATTATACAATTTGTTAACCTTAAATTCGTATTTTTAATCCCCCACAATTTATTTTCTATCATATAGGAGGCTGTCAATAAAGGCCTGTAATAAAAATCAATGTTGCTTTCTCCCAATGGACTGTGGAGATAGCCGATTTTAAAGGCAAATCCAATCGGATAATTTTCTGTGAGCAATATATTTTGTTTAAAATAATATTTTGAGTCCCATATTAAATCGTAATTAAATGTCTTCCAGTACAGGCCGAAGACAATAACGATCAGGATGACAATAAAAATTATATCTTTCTTTTTCATGTCTTCTAAAGGTTTGGCGGATATACTGGGTATTCTATTCTTTTTCGATTTATTTTAGCAAATTAAAAAGAGGCATTAGTCAAAGAACTTTAGGTGACAACTTTATCAATATTTTTTTCAGCATAATCCTTGAACTCCTGAGCAAGGGCATCTTCGCTCTAAAGCAGGAATGGCTTTTCCCAACCTTTTACGAGTAGAAGATTCCTTTCCTTCAACAGGGATAAGGCTCTGGTTGCAACAAATCGCATACATCATGATAAGCTCTGCCCGTCAGCATTAATATTGCCCTAGAATCCCCATGAGATGGGTTGCGCTGCGGAGGGAGAACCCTCATGGAAGAGCAAACGTGCCCAAAAATACTGGAGGAAAGGCCTGGGATTGGAGAAGGGAGGCGGGCTTAAACAGACTATTTCATCTAATATAATTCAATTATCATTGAGAGCGTCTTCCCTTTCACTTTGGTAACTCTGGATGAGGTTGATCAATTGAACCCGGTTTTTTACACCGGTTCAAAAAACAGACCAAAGTTTTGTGAAAAACTGAACATATTGATATTCCTTTTTGAGGATCCTGGATTCTTTTTGAAAGAGAAGAATAAAAATTTTCTGCAGCCCTTTCAGGTTCCATGGCTTGATAGAGGATATCGACTAAAGAGGAAGAAAGGCTCAACTGAATGGAGAGAAGAGGGGCTTCATTTGTTTTATCAGGGAGTCGTAGCTCAGACAATTCAAGATATCTTTTTTCTCCAGCCAACCTCTGCGGGCGATTCCAACCCCCAGACGCATCATTTGAAGTCCACTTGCATAGTGGGTATCTGTGCCGATACTGATTTTAATCTGCATTTCCTTGGCCTTTTTTAGATAAAATTCATTCAAATCGAGGCGGTCAAAATAGGCATTTAATTCAAGGGCTTTTCCCATCTTCTGAGCACCCTGAAGAACCTTCTCTAAATCCACATCATAGCCTTCTCTGCGGGAGATAAGTCGCCCCGAAGGATGGGCGATGATAGTGACATAAGAATTTTCCATGGCTCGAAGGATTCTTTCAGTTACATTCTTTTTAAATCCCATATGAATGGCAGCTATGACTATGTCCAGTTTTTTCAATATTTCGTCAGGAAAATCAAGCTGGCCGTCTGGTAGAATATCAACTTCTGTTCCCTTTAGAATTTTAAATTCTTTTAATTCCTCGTTGAGCTCATCTATTTCATTAATTTGCTTTTTTAGCCGCTCAGGTGTTAGACCGTGAGCATATTTTGCCGATTGAGAATGATCACAGATAGCTATATATTCGTAATTCATGGCTCGGGCCAATTTGGCGAGTTCTTTTATGGGTAGGCTCCCGTCACTGTAATTTGAATGAACATGGAGGTCTCCTTTGATATCGAAATAATCCACAATACGAGGAAGCTTATTTTTCAGAGCAAGCTCTATTTCTCCTCTATCTTCTCTCAATTCAGGGGAGATTAGAGGAAGGTCCAGGGTTTCATAAACTTCTTTCTCGTTGAAACCTGCAATCTTTTCCTTATCCCGGAAGACTCCGTACTCAGAAATCTTTAAGCCTTTTGACCTGGCCATAGCCCTAAGCTTTATATTATGGGCCTTGGAACCCGTGAAATACTGAAGGGCAGCCCCGTATTCTGATTCATTAACTATCCTCAAGTCTACTTGGCGCTCGCCTTTTTCGGTAGAGATCATGGCTGAACCTTTGGTTTCTCCTGCAGCTAACACACGACTGACTCCAGGGAATTGAGTGAAGTAGTGAATGATTTGAGCCCCGTTTTTGCCAGTGGCCAGAAGGTCTATATCTCCAACGGTTTCTTTCATGCGCCGAAGAGAGCCTGCTGGAGAAAGGCGGCCGATACCAGAAACCTTCTTGAGGTAGGCTATAACCTCTTCCACGATATTCATAGCCTCGTAGATTGGAATCCGTTCTTGCGCCTGTTCATAGATTTCAATCCCTTTTTTAATGTTTTCGACTTTTTTTTCGCCAAGCCCATAAAGTTTGGCCAGCGAGCCATCCTTGATGACCCTTTTAAGCTCATCGAGGTTTTTGACACCCAATTCTTTGTAGGCTAAATGAATCGTTTTGGCTCCCATATTCTGGATATCTAAGAGTTCCAAAAGGCGTTCAGGAATTTCCGAAAGGGCTTCCTTGTGCTTTTGCATCTGACCAGTTTTGAGATATTCCTCAATTTTCTTAGCAATCCCACTCCCGATTCCGGAAATTTTCTCGAGCCTTTTTTCTTTGGCTACAGTTTCTATATCCTCGGTTAAATCTTCGAGAATTCGGGCTGCTTTTCTGTAGGCGATTATCTTAAACCCTGTCTCGCCTTTTATTTCTAAGGCATCGCCTATGCGGCCAAATATCGAGGCTAATTCTTTGTTTTTCATTTTGGGCCGGACTTGTCCATAATAATGAAACTTTTTCCATAATTCAATGGCTGGCAGCGGTTGACATTTTTCCTCACTCTTTTTATTGTAAGTGACACCATGAAGATCTTGCTTGCCGGGTATAACGTCGACAGGGACGTGATCGAAGAGCTGAAGAAAAACAATCCTCCACGTCAGGATGTTACCCCGGAAACCCTGTCTGCTTCTTATGCTCGAATTTCTCGGGATCCAAGGTCTATAGACAAACTGAGGGCTGTGGCCAGGGCCGAAGTGGAAAGGGCCCGCCGTTCAAACCAGAATATTATTTTCAAGATGGGTCACCATTCTGTAGCCGAGCATGCAGTCTTTAATTTTGACCTAATGGGTGTTAGCCGACTGGCTATCGAAGAAATAGAAAAGTTTCGTCTCTGTTCCTACACAGAGAAATCTCAGCGATATCAAACTTTGAAGGACGATTTTATTATTCCCGAAGAAATAGAAAAGGCCCGAAAAAAAGAGATTTTCGTGATGACAATAAAAGCCCAAAATGCTCTCTACTACAAACTTTACGCAAAGCTCAAGCCATATTTTTTTAGGAAAAACAAAGCTCTAGCCAAAGACCCCAAAAGGCATTCGCTTTTGAATGGGTGGGCAAAGGAAGATGCTCGATACGTGGGGAGCCTGGCCACAGAAGGCCAGCTGGGCTTGACCCTCAATGCCAGGAATTTGGAGTTTTTTATCCGCCGCTTTGCCTCTAAGAAACTTGCAGAACTCAAAGAGTTAAATGGAAAAATTTACGCCCTGGCCAAGGAAGTTGCTCCTTCCATTATTCTTTTTACAGAAGCCAATGATTTCGATTCAAAGACCTACGAAGAGCTGGAAGAGAAAGCCCTCTCTATTTTGATGGAAAAAAATCAAAAGGAGAAAAAAGAGCTCGTCCGCCTGGTGGATTTCACTCCAGAAGCAGATGCCAAAGTTGTGGCCTCTCTCCTCCATACATCTTCTTTTTTGCCTTATGCAGAATGTCTGGAGAGAGCCCGGAGGATGAAGACCGAAGAAAAGAAAGATTTTTTAAAAACAGCCTTTAAATACATGGAATTTTATGATGTTGCTCTCCGTGAATTCGAATACGTCAACTTAACATTTGATTTAGTCATCTCAGCCTCCTGTTTCGCCCAACTCAAGCGCCATCGAATGGCCACTCTAACCTGCCAAAAATACAATCCTGAACTGAGTGTTACGGTGCCCCCCTCTCTAGAAGAAATTGGAGCAAAAGAAGAGTTTATGGAGATGATGGAAAAAACAAATCATGTCTACAACAGCTTAAAGAAAGAAGTTAACGAAGCTGCCGATTATGTTTTAACCAATGCTCATCGAAGAAGGGTCTTGCTCAAGGTGAGTGCCAGGGAATTATACCATATCTCAAGATTTCGGGAAGATGCCATGGCTCAGTGGGAAATCCGAGGGATAGCCAATAAAATGTCTGAATTAGCTTCAAAAGTTATGCCTTTGACCTGTCTCCTCATTGGAGGGAAAGACGCTTTTCCTGCCCTCTTTAAGCGTGTTTTCGGAAAAAATCCAAAATTTTTTCCACCCCAACTGTAAAATGCAAAATAGGAGAGAAGAGCGAACAGTCTGAGAGAAAGAAATTTGTATATTTAGTGTATTTCCTTAGAACACCTTAAGAAAGGAAGAGTAAATGAAGATGGACGAAAAGGATAGAGGAGGAAAAGGAGATGATGATAAAAGTCATCCGTTTAAAGGAGGATAAGATAAAAAAAATATTGTTTTTTGTCTTGATTTTAGTCTATGCAGCCAGTTTTAGTTTTGGGCAAAAAAGAAAATTTCAAGTTTCTCTTTTTAGCGGGATAAATCATGGGTTAGAAAACGGCTCTGTGGATGATTATGTAGCAGGAGAGAACGATTTTCCCGTCACCCCTGCTCATTCACCTTTCAGTTTCGGGGCAGCCTTTGCCTATTTTTTAACGCAAAATATAGGGATTGAATTAGAAGGAAGGTACACTTTTTCTTCCAAAGTAACCCTGGAAGACCCTTCAGACCAGGATACAGTCGAGATCAACACCTCCAAGCATTATTCCATTACTCTGAATCTCATCTATCAGTTTTTAAGAGGAAGCTTTAGGCCCTACCTTGTTGTAGGAGGTGGAATTGATGAGATTTCAGCTAAGGACGAAACG